>JGI24728J21555_1000973_pt1 | contig 12947 bp, 13 predicted proteins | sample EPASupsiteSAE305_FD_21555 | JGI IMG/M metagenome (IMG submission 21555) | reverse complement strand
GGTCCATTATCACCACGAACGATTCGACGGCAATGGCTACCCCGAGGGAAGAAAAGGTGCCGAGATACCGCAAGAGGCGAGGCTGTTCGCAATCGTCGATACGTTCGACGCCCTGATATCGAATCGTCCTTACCGGCAACCCATAGCTTTGGAGGAAGCATTGCACATCATGGAACGCGAACGAGGCACTCACTTTGATCCGGACTATCTGGAGGCATTCAATATGATCGCCGGAGCCCTGTATAACCGAGTCGTTCGTATTGCGCCGAAGTACCTCATGGACCAGGCTTTGGAGTTGGTCGAAAAGTACATCCTGCTGAACGGTCACGACACCCTCCAGAGCGACGGCAAGATGATCGACTTGGATGCGCTCGTGGCGAAACTGGATTTAGGATGACAGAATTTTTGGCAGTTCCGGCTTGCACCCCCTAACACAGGCGCCATTTTTAGTGAGTCATCGGCAACATGATCGGTTAGGGCAAACCTGCAGGCATGATGGAGCACGCCGGATTTTTCATTGCCCCCTCATACGCATTTTAAACATCCATCAATAACTCGGAGAACAATATGCAAAAGAAAAGCGAGATCGACCTTAACACCGTTGAAAAACTCAAGCGTGCTTTTGCTTACAAGCTGTTCTTTCAGCAGGGGGTGCTTCCCTTCAATGCCTCGTTGAACGATTATTACCTGGCGGTGAGCTATGCGCTTCGCGATCGTATGCAGGGGCTCTTTATTAATACGGTGACCGCGCTTCGTGAAAACAAGAGTAGGATTGTCTGTTATCTGTCGGCTGAGTTTCTCATGGGCCCCCATCTGCTCAACAATATGATCAACCTCGGCCTGCGTGACGAATTTTTCCAGGCGGCCGAGGAAACCGGACTTGACCTGACTCAGATTATTGATCACGAGGAGGAGCCCGGATTAGGAAATGGAGGTCTGGGCCGTCTGGCCGCTTGCTACCTGGATTCCTTAGCAAGCCTTGAAATCCCGGCCATTGGGTACGGCATCCGGTACGAGTTCGGCATGTTCGACCAGGCTTTCAAGGGAGGGTGGCAAAAAGAACTCAGCGACCGATGGCTTCAGCCGGGTAACCCCTGGGAATTTAAGAAAGCCGATTTCTCGGTGAACGTTGGCTTCGGAGGGCATACAACCCATTACGATCAGGATGGCCGCTTGTGTGTTCGTTGGCATCCTGGATGGCTGGTCAAGGGCATTCCCTACGACACGCCGATTCCCGGCTACAGAGTCAATACGGTCAACCTTCTTAGGCTGTGGAGCGCAGAAGCTCCGAAAGGTTTCGATTTTGCTGATTTTAATGTTGGTGATTACTTTGGGGCTGTAGAGGAGAAAATCCAGGCCGAGAACATCACTAAGGTTCTGTATCCAAACGACGAGCAGTTCCAGGGGAAGGTGCTCCGTCTGCGCCAGCAGTATTTTTTCGTTGCCTGTTCCCTACAGGATATGATCCGATTCTATCTTCTTCAGAACGAAAACCTGGATAATTTCCATCACCATTTCGCAGTTCAGCTTAACGACACCCACCCAGCCATTGCGGTTCCTGAACTGATGCGGCTGTTGATCGATGTTCATCATTACCAATGGGAGCAGGCCTGGGATATCACCTCCGCCACTTTTGCCTATACCAATCACACACTGTTGCCCGAAGCCATGGAGAAGTGGCCGATTAATCTGCTGGGAGGGCTTTTACCCAGGCACCTTGAGATTATCCTTGAAATCAACCACCGGTTTCTCGATCAAGTCCGCCAGCAGTACCCCGGCGACGAGGCAGTGATCAGTCGCCTGTCTATCATCGATGAATCTGGCGAGCGGTATGTGCGCATGGCCAACCTTGCCTGCGTCGGCAGCCACAAGATCAACGGGGTGGCTGAACTGCACACCAGGTTGCTCAAGGAGTATACCCTAGGGGATTTTCATCGTTTATGGCCGGATAAACTTGTGAATATCACCAATGGGGTCACGGCCCGCCGTTGGATGGTGCTCAGCAACCCCGACCTGAGTACGTTAATTACCTCCGCCATCGGCGAAGGCTGGATTACAGACCTGCATCGGCTGCGTGACCTGGAACCCCTGGCCGATGATCCGGCCTTCCGGGAGCAATGGCGGAAAGTTAAATTAACCAACAAACAAAATGTCTGCTCCAAGCACTCCCATGACAAGGGTCTTCAGTACAATCACGATGCCCTATTTGATGTCCAGGTTAAACGAATCCACGAATACAAGCGGCAGCATCTCAATTTGTTTCATATCATCACCTTGTATAATCGAATAAAAAACAACCCAAGTCTCGACATTCCCCCGCGCGTTTTTGTTTTTGGCGGCAAAGCCGCTCCTGGCTATTTTATGGCAAAACTGATTATCAAACTGATCAATTCGGTGGCCGAGGTAATCAACAGCGATCCAGTGGTGAACAAACATCTTCAGATCTTTTTTATTCCCAATTTCAACGTGCAGATTGGACACGTTGTCTATCCTATTGCAGACCTTAGCGAACAAATCTCCTTGGCGGGTAAGGAGGCCTCCGGCACCGGCAACATGAAGTTTTCCATGAACGGCGCACTGACCATTGGCACTTTGGATGGAGCCAATGTGGAAATCCGGGAACAGGTCGGTGCCGAGAACTTCTTTCTTTTCGGCATGAACGTTGAAGAAGTCACTGAGCGTTGGGCTACCGGATACGATCCTCGGATAATCTTTGATGCAAACGAAGAGCTGCGAAATGCTGTTAATCTTATAGCTACCGGTCACTTTTCCCATGGCGACCGGGATATATTCCGCCCCTTCGTCGATTCACTGATCAATCACGATCCCTTTATGGTGTTCGCTGATTATCAGGCGTATATCGACTGCCAGCAGCGGGTTGGGGAGGTTTTTTGTGACCAGGAACGATGGGCCAGGATGTCAATTCTCAATGTCAGCCGTATGGGCAAGTTTTCATCTGATCGCTCAATAGCCGATTATTGCGAAAAAATTTGGCGGGTCAAAAGATCTCCCGTTGACCTCAAATGGGAGAAACTGCCCAAAGAGGGCATAGTTTTTCCAAAGCGCAACGCCGCTGTCAGGACCTGATTATCCTGTACCGTACAGACAGAGAGCGGGTCCTGCCTCTTCAATAAAGATAGAGGAAAAACAGCAGCCTCCGCCATTGGAATCTTATGCGAAACCCTAATGTAACCCCCAACAACGTTTATAGCTGGCTGCGTCGATTTGTCCCCGGTGTCATTGCCTTGCTTCAGTATCAGCGGGCAAATTTTCGATTTGATATAATCGCTGGCCTTTCGGTGGCTGCGGTTGCCATGCCTGTGGGTATTGCTTATGCCGATATCGCTGGCGTACCCGTTATTTACGGCATTTATTCGTCTTTTTTACCCTTACTGGCCTACGCTTTGTTCGGGTCATCACGTCAGTTGATTATCGGTCCGGACGCGGCCACCTGCATCATGGTCGCCTCCGCTCTCGGGCCCCTCGCCGGCGGAGATCCGCATCGATACATGGAGTTAATGATATCCATCACCCTAATCACCGGGTTGTTCAATATCGTCTTTGGTATCTGCCGGTTAGGGTTTGTTGCCAATTTTCTCTCTCAGCCAATTCTTGTCGGTTACCTCAACGGCATCGCCTTGACTGTTCTGGCCGGGCAACTCTCCAAACTTTTTGGGTATAAAGGCGAGGCAGTTGGTTTTTTAGAGAAATTGGTCGAGTTCACCCAGAAAGTTGACGGGGCGCACCTGCCCACTGTCGTTCTCGGTGCCACGGCTCTGGTAATTTTGTTTGCCCTGAAACGGTGGGCGCCACGCTTGCCGGGCGCCTTGATTGTTACCGCCCTTGGCATCATCTCCGTGGAAGTGTTGCACCTGAAATCCCAGGGTGTCGCCGTACTGGGAACCGTTCCAGGAGGGTTTCCGACCATCCATTTGCCGTATTTCGACGTTTCGCGATTTCAGATTCTGATACAGCATGCAGCAAGCATCGCCTTAATCAGTTTTACCAGCGGCGTATTGACCGCTAAAAGTTTTGCGCGTCGCAACAGGTACGATATTGATGCCAATCAGGAATTGATCGCCTTCGGTGCCTGCAATATCGTCAACGGACTGTTTCAGGGATTTCCGGTTACCGGTGCCGATTCACGGACCGCCGTCAACAATGACATGGGCGGTAAAACCCAATTCGTCGGGATTGTCGCCGCCGGTACCATAATATTATTTCTCCTCTTTTTCACCGCGCCTCTGGCATCTCTTCCCAATGCGGCACTGGCTGCTGTTATAGTCGTGGCGAGCATCGGGCTTTTCGATTTTGCATCCCTGCGGGAACTGTATACCGCCAGCCGACGCGAAATGATGTTTTCTCTGGTGACAACGGTGGGCGTCCTCTATTTTGACGTGCTTCCTGGCGTGGCGATTGCCATAGTGATGACGCTTCTCTGGTTGCTGCAAGCCGCCTCCCAACCCCACGTCGCCGTGCTTGGACGTGTTCCCAGCATCACTGGATTTCATGACATATCGGATTACACTGATGCGGTTACCATACCAGGCCTTTTACTTTTTCGATTCGACGGCGACGTTCTTTTTTTCAATGTCGACTTCTTCAAAGAGCGTATCCATGGTGAGATAGCGAAGTCTTCCACTCCGGTCGAATGGATCATTGTCGATGCCAGTCCAGTCAATTTTGTCGACATTACCGCTCTGCATAAGCTGAAGGATTTATGCGAAGAGCTTGAGGGGGCCGGCATCAGGCTCATTTTCGCCTGTGTCAAACAATCTCTATCGAATCTTTTCAATGCCGGATGGGTTGCCAGTCAACCGGCATACAATAAAGAGTTCTGGAACAACACGTTAGCTTCCGCTGTTCAGACTTTTGAGCAGCGCGATTGGCAACAGCCGTAATGCAGACGATCTCCAACATGTGGCAGCAGGCGGTAAGGTTATATAATTTCTGTTGGGTAAACCTCCGGCTTTGCGGGGGGAGAGCAAAAGTTCGACGGTCCCAGAGTAATAAAGAAGCCTCCAATCACGTGGACCGCTCAAAATCGCGAGAAAGGAAGCTTCATAAAAACCCTACAATGTTTAAGCTACCCGAAAAGGGATTGTAAGTATCATGTCATGTGGATACCGAAATGCAGCCGTAAACAGTTATATGGCGAACTTTAGAAGAATCTTGGCGAATTTTATCCTGAGCTTGGCCCAGCAGAAGGAGAGCAGGGTGGAGGGAGGACATCTCCAACTCGATCATGTCCACCTGCTGGTCTCGATACCGCTTAAGAATTCAGGCTCAAGTAGTTGGCTAGAGAAAAACAAGCACCACAGAGTCGATTCGCCCGGTCCTGGTCGATTTCAGGGCTGGATTTTTTTTATTTTTCTATGCAATAGCAATGACTTTACCCCGTGATCCAGAGCTTCCGCAAGCAGCAGCCAACGATGTTCCTCGTCTTGACAGCGCAACAGTTGCCACCGAATTCTCCGGACCGAGCAGGCAAACAATTGCAGCCTGTCCCGACTGCGACTTGCTCAACAGTTTGCCTGAAAACCCCCATGCCACCATGCTCTGCGGACGCTGCGGAGCTGTCTTGTACCGGCACCATCCCAACAGCATCGACCGTTCCCTGTCGTTGACTCTTGCCGCGCTCGTTCTTTTTCTGCTTTCCAACAGTTTTCCCTTTCTGGCCATGAAAAGCGGTGGCTTTATCCAGGAAACGACCCTGCTGACTGGCATCCACGAACTATGGAAACAAGAATTACAGGGGCTGGCGATTCTCGTCCTGCTCACCTGTGTGCTGGTGCCGTTGGCACAGATGCTTGGATTGCTCTATATATTGTTGCCCCTGAAATTGGGCCGCCGCCCAGCCCTCGGCGCTGCCCGCGTTTTCCGCCTGGTTCAGGAAGTCGCGCCCTGGGGTATGATGGAAGTGTTTATGGTGGGTATCCTGGTGGCCCTGGTCAAGCTTGGTCATATGGCGACCATTGTTCCCGGTACCTCGGTCTTTTCCTTCGGCGCCTTGATTTTTGCTATGGCTGCCGCCTTTTCCTGTCTTGATCCCCACCTGCTGTGGGACCGTCTGGATCTGCGCCGATGAAAGAAAACGCCATCACCGCCTATCAGCTCGGCCTGGTCAATTGCCACGACTGTCACCTGCTGGTCGAAATACCGCATGCCCATGCCGATCTTCTCTGCCCCCGTTGCGGCGCCCATCTCCACCCGCGCAAACCCAACAGCCTAGCGCGCACCTGGGCACTGGTCTGCGCAGCTATTATTCTCTATATCCCGGCCAACGTCCTGCCCATGACCATCACCACCGCTCTAGGCAGCAAGCAGGCCGACACCATCATCAGTGGTGTTATCTATTTCATGCAGAACGGCTCCTGGGAGATTGCGATGGTGATTTTTATCGCCAGCGTCTTCGTCCCCTTCGTTAAACTGTGTATTCTGATTTTTCTGGTACTCAGCGTGCGCTTTCGCTCAACCTGGCGGCCGAAGGACCGAACAATCCTGTATCGCTTGACCGAGCTGGTCGGCCGCTGGTCGATGGTCGACATCTACGTGGTGACCATCCTGGTGGCCCTGGTCAAGCTCGGCGCTATTGCCACCATCGTGGCCGGGCCGGCCGCCGTCTATTTCGCGAGCGTGGTGGTCATTACCATGTTTGCCGCTGAAAGTTTTGATCCACGACTTATTTGGGATGTTATCGAGGAGGATGTATGACCGAACGCTCACAAGCCGAGCACCATGCTGTACCAGCCAAAATCCAGGTTAAACGGGGGTTTTCTCTTGTCTGGATCGTGCCGATCGTGGCGTTGGTGATTGGCGGTTGGCTGGCCTTTAAAGCAATCAGTGAAAAAGGGCCGGTTATTGCCATCACCTTTACCACCGCCGATGGACTGGAGGCCGGGAAAACAAAAATTAAATTCAAAGATGTTGAGATCGGTCAGGTCGAGCAGATTACCTTGAACGAAGATGCCACCAAGGTGGTGGTTACAGCCAAAATGATCAAGGGCAGCGAGCCCTATCTCACCGACCAGACCAAGTTCTGGGTGGTCCGTCCGCGGATCAGCGGAGGCTCAGTCTCTGGTCTGAGCACAGTGCTTTCCGGTGCATATATCGGTAGCGACGGTATTAAGACAGGTTCGCCCACCCATTCTTTCACCGGTCTTGAGATCCCGCCGGTGGTGACCATCAATCAACCGGGAAGGCATTTCAATCTCCAAGCCGACACTCTTGGTTCCCTCGACGTCGGATCCCCGGTCTATTACCGGCAGATCCAGGTCGGGCAGGTAGTGAGTTATAATTTTGATCCGACTGGCAAAGCGGTGGATATCAAGATCTTTATCGAGGCGCCGCATCACACCAGGGTCACGGATGACACCCATTTCTGGAACGCCAGTGGCTTCGATGTCACCCTCAATGCCCAGGGGATCAAAGTCGACACCCAATCGATGGTTTCGATTCTCAGCGGCGGCATTGCCTTCGATACGCCCAAAGAATCGCAGCCTGGAGATGAGGTGAAGGAAAACAAACTATTTCATCTGTATGCCGACCGGGCCGACATCCAGGAGAAAAAATTCTCGGCTGTTCGCAATTACTGGATGCTCCTGTTCAATCAATCGGTACGGGGACTCAGTATCGGTGCCCCGGTGGAACTCCATGGCATTAAGATCGGAGAAGTGGTCGACCTCAATCTGGTATTCGACCCCAGCATCAAGAAGTTCCAGGTACCGGTAATCATCGCTATCGAGCCGGATCGGATTGGTGTCACTAATCGGGAGGAGGCGGAGAAGGCAGCCAACGATGACCGTGTTGGCTTAATGAAGATGCTGGTCGAGCAGCAAGGTCTGCGAGCCCAATTGCAAAGCGGTAACCTGCTGACCGGGCAACTCATGGTGAATCTGGTCTTTGTTCCAACTGCTCCGAAAGCCACTCTTTCCCAACGTGGAGAGTACATCGTGGTGCCGACAATTCCCGGTTCATTCGAACAGCTGCAGGAGAATTTGAACAAAATCATTACCAACCTCGGCAGAGTTCCGTTTGACAAGATCGGCGGGGAACTGGAACTGATGCTCAAGGAGGCGCGAAACACGCTGAAACAAGTGGGTGATTTGGCCGGAAAACTCGACAAGGAGACAGCACCCCAGGCGCAGGCAGCGATCAAGGAGCTGCAAAATACCCTGATTGGCCTACAGCAGGCCATCGGCAAGGATTCTCCCCTGAATTACAATGCCCGAAAGGCCTTGGCGGAACTGACCGAGACGCTCCGCGCGGTTCGTGATCTGGCCGATACTTTAGAAAACCGGCCGCAGTCGATCATCTTCGGTAAGGAAGGAGATAAAAAACATGAGTAAGTTGAGCCAATTCCTTTGTTGCACCCTGCTGTTTGCCCTTTTCAACACAGCCTTGACCGCCTGCACTGCCCCACCTCAAGTTGCCTATTACAGCCTGCTCGGTGCCGAGAGCGTGAAAACAACCGGGCAACGTCACGATCAGCTGGTCGTAAGCGTCGGCCCGGTCAACATCCCCGATGTCCTCAAAAAATCGCAAATCGCCACCGATGGAATAGAGGGACGCTACCGGCTCAGTGAATATCATCGCTGGGCAGGAGAGGTTGACCGGGAATTCGGCCGTGCCCTGCTTGAACATCTGGCCGGTCGACTCGGCACGGAGCAGGTGTATCTTTTTCCAGGAGATCAGTATCTTGAGCCAACTTTCCAGGTACTCCTTGATATCCTGGAAATGAACGGCGAACTGGGCAAGGAGGTCAAGCTGAGCGTACGCTGGACCCCGATCGATCCCAAAGGGAAAACTAGACCGATCACCCGGCACAGCACCTTCAGCCAACAGGCGGCGGACAGTGGTCATGAAGCCTGGGTGAAAGCGCAGCGGGGCAATATCAGTCGACTCAGTGAGGAAATCGCAACCCTGATCAAGGAGCGGACACCCTTAAACCCGGTAAAATGACGACCTTCCACTGGTTTGCCGTTGGAGCGCTTCGTCCTTACTGCTGAGGCAAATATTGGGTGTTTTTTAACAAACGGCACTAAGGTTCCAAAGGATTCGCGTTAGCTTGCCACTTGCAAAGCTATCATTCTGGTTTAGACTTCCCAATTTCAACACGATTCCATTCCCGGATTTTCAGGAGTTGTCCAACCCATCGAATCGACCATTCGACAACCGAGGCGGCGGCTGACAGAAATATGGTTTTTTCAACGGGCTGTTAACCATGCAGATTCTCGATCCACCTGATCGCTTCAAGATCGGAAACTTTTCCAAGGTAACGTTGGGCCGTTGACAGGTCAGCATGTCGAAGTATCACTTTGCTGACAATTTCAATCGGTATCCCTGATCTCGATGCATAAGTAGCTGCATGTCGTCTCAGATCATGAGGACGCAGATTAACACCTACCATTTTTCCGACTTTCACAACCATCTTTTTGGCTCCGGCATAAGTAATCAGAAAAATTCGTTGGTTTGGAAGGATCTTTTTTTCTCTAACGTAATCTTGAAGTCGGCGGCTTATTTTTTTGGGTATGAATACAACTTCTAGCTCCCGTCCACTTTTTGGGTCGTGCAGGAACAATTTTTGATCATCAATGTCGGCAGGCTTGAGGTTGAGCACTTCGCTCACTCGCATCCCTCCTCTTGCCATAAGTTCAAGCATGATTCTATTGCGGCTATCGATAGTCCTGAAAATAGCCTCGTCAATCGTATCTTTGTCAAAATCCATTGAGTTGCTTTGGGCTTTTTGAAAAGATTTTTGGCTGCAGGAGATTGGCAGGGATTTTTCAATTCAGGAAGAAGGGAGTTGGCGACCAAGTTGAAAAAGGCTGAGAGGGTTGAGTATCTACAGCGTTTGGTATTCTGTTTTCTGCCTTCGGATACATCAGCGAGAAAGGTTATGATTTCTTCAGGTTATCTTGACTTTTATCCAGGAAACAGCCCACTTCCCTGTATAGCAGAGTTCAGTTTTCCCCCTCAGTCAGCATCAGTGTTCATTGGCACTGCTCGCATTCGCGCCAGTGTGAACTCTTGGTAACGAGTTATGTGCTGGACTATCTACCTAATTTTTTTGGCGGATAATACTTGAAGCCCACCTTGTCACCGAACTGCACCATGAAGCTGGAAAATCCTTGCACAGCCTGCCGGGCGCTTTCGATAAGCGCCTGAACTTCTTCTTCCGGGATGCCCCCCGGTTCATTCCACTGCGATTTTAGTTTCACATAGGCCATGTCAAACTGGGAAACCATGTGCATCATTTCCACCGCTAAGGACGACTGCAGTTCCATTCTTTTGGTTTTCTTTGATGCCGTTGAAGGGCTGGCCTTGATTATTGCCTCTTTTTTCGCTATGTTCGCATTCTCCTGTCGTTCTCTCAAGGGTATCAGTTTCGGCCAGGTTCAGGTTGCCCACTCTCATCGATCCCTTGCCACCAAACTGCCGGCAGATCGCCGGCGCAACAAATTGATTTATTGAGATAAATGTAATATTCCCTGTTGACACACAATTCAACAGGGAATATTTTCCGTCAAGTACAATCGATTCCGCCCGAGATGGCGGGGTCAAAGGCAACGAACCGCTAACAGGAATAAAAGGACCATATATTTCCACAGTCCAGGGGAGCCCTGTCCGGCACCTGGGCGAAGAACCGATGATCCGTGAGAGGGCAGCTCTCCACAGGATCCCCGGACCGGTAATCAACGTTGCTCCGTTGAGAACGCCCGGGAGAACAAACGACAGACCCGGTGCGAGCACAATGGCAGCGATGGTCAGTTCTCGTGGCGCATAAACGCCAACCTTGGAGCCCCATGCACAAAGGCGGAAAAGGGAAGAGGGCGCCGCCGGTTCTCTGCTTTCCCCACAGAGAGACTCAATTGTTCCGTGTATAGAGACATGGAATACAGGCACACTGAGAAAATACACTTAATGCCAAGTCATCTGCCTGCATGGAGGCAGCGCATTCCTCATTGTCCGCACCGCACTGTGACTTCTGTGCCGGACACCACACCACCACAGGTCTCAAAAGGCAACGCTTCCGTGCTGTTGAAGGTCTGTCCGCATAGCAGTGCAGTGCGGCAGCACCGCAGAGCACACTAAGAGAAAAGTGCGCCCAACGAGACCGCTCCCCTTACCACACAAGCCAACAACAGGTTTTCACAGAAGCATCCAAGGGATCTCAACCCCTCCCTGATCTGTGGCGCCTTGTCATCTTGCCTCGACCCTGGGGATATATCCCCCTGCCGATCGGACCGTAATGGAGACACCGGAAGCCCGGAGTTTCATGCGGAATCTCCACCTCAGCACAACAGGAGCAATCCGTTATGGCACGCATAACCGCAAAAAATAACCGCCGTTACCGGGTGCAGTTCACCATGCGCCGTGAGCTGCACGAGATCTATGAAGCCTACCTGACCAGAGCCGCAGCGCTGCACCTGCTCATCGACTTCGGCCATGATTTTGAGGAGTGGTTCGAGAACCAGCTCCAGCAGGTCGGACAGGAACTGGACCGGCTCGAAGCCCGGCAGCCTCAGAAATCCCCTCGGCAATGACAAGGAGAATATCATGGAACTGATCCCTATAAGAACCCTGCCGGAAACAGGTTTTCTGCGGTTGCCCCAGATTGTCGGAGATTCCAAGGCCCAGCCTCCGGTTCCGGCCCTGATCCCGGTGTCGAGAAGCACCTGGTGGGCCGGGGTCAAATCCGGCCGCTATCCCCGCCCGATCAAGCTCGGTCCCCGTATCACCGCCTGGCGGGTCGAGGATATCCGTAGGCTCATCCAGGACACAGTGCTGTGAGGTGGCTATGGAATGGGTCAAAGTGAGGTGCGACATCTTTGAACACCGCAAGGTCAAACTGATCCGCAAGGGGCCCAGAGGGGATACCCTGGTGCTGCTCTGGGTGATGCTGATTGCCGAGGCCGGCAAGTGCGGCCGGGGAGGGGCGCTCATGATTTCCGAGAACAAGCCCTATACGGTCGAGACCCTGAGCCTGCTGCTGGCGATGCCGGAATCGGTCGTCGAGCAGGGCCTGGAACTCTTTGCCCGGCTGGAGATGATCGAACGCGATGAGGTCATCCGGATTCGCAACTGGCGCAAGTACCAGAGCGAGGACAAGCTGGAGGTCCGCCGGGAAAAAGACCGGCTCCGCCAACAGCGGCACCGGGAAAAAGAACCTGAGGTGTCACAGTCGGTGTCACGTGACAGTCACGCCACATTGTCACGTGATGTCACGCCGGAGAACAGAACAGAGAAGAACAGAGTAGAGAAGACAACAACAACAGAGGGTGTACGGTTGTTGTTGTCACAGACACCGTTGTCACACATCTCTGATCAGGAACTGGGTGGACTGATGCAACGTCACGGTCCGGGACGTTTACGGCAGGCGGCCGATGTCGCGGCGGAAACCTGGCGGCGTGACCGGGGGGAGATCCGCAATCCGGGCGGCTACCTCAACACCCTCTGCGAAACCCTGGTCATACCCGACTGGTATGTGCCTCCTGACCAACGGCAGAAACGTGCCCAGGAGACCCGGAGACGGCAGGAACTGCAGACTGCCGGGTTGGTGGTTCAGCAGCAGATGGAAGAGCTTGAGAACAAGGCCCGTGACGACCTGTGGCAGAGCCTGAGTGACACCGAGCGTGACCAGTTTCGCACCGTTGCCCGGGATGAGTATCCTGCCGGTACTCATGCCCCGGAGGGTGTGGTCCAGATCCTGGCCAAGATGAAGGCCTGGGAGGCCCGGCAGGTGAGCGGCTGCTCCTGAGAGTGTGGCAACCGTGCCTTGCACGGCTGCAATGCAGCAGAGGCGGAAATCCCCGGTGGTTGCAGCGCTGACCAACTGACAACTGTTTGTCACCTGCTCCAAACCACTGTCAATTTCGATGCCCGGATTTCCGCGCTGTGTCAGCAGGCGCCGACACAGCGCGGAACCCGCACCCCAGCACCGCTTT
>JGI24728J21555_1000971_pt1 | contig 12970 bp, 14 predicted proteins | sample EPASupsiteSAE305_FD_21555 | JGI IMG/M metagenome (IMG submission 21555) | reverse complement strand
TAAAACAATCTACCTACAAACAAAACAAAAAATCGGACAATGAGAGACGAATACGATTTTTCTCAATCTACTGCAAGTATATATAAAAACAAAGAGCAAGGATCAATTATGGACGGCAAAGAACGGAAAAATATTATGTCGGGCAAACGGGTAAGCATCGTCCTCAAAGAGGACCAATCGACAGGTAGATTAACAGAGGGAGTTGTCCGTGACATCCTCACTAAATCCCCGAACCATCCGCACGGGATTAAAGTGCGTCTTATGAGCGGGGAAGTGGGACGAGTTAAAGAGGTGTTTTGATTTTTGAGATGACCCTATAGATTCCGATTCCGATCACAATACCTATACAATCTGCAACAATGTCCATGAGTGAAAAGAATCTATTGGGGATAAAGTATTGTGTTATCTCGATTTGGAAACCGACCAGTACCAAAAGAACGACTTTTAGGCGTGTTGATAGATGCTTATATGCTAAACTCAACAATACATACAAAGTACAAAAAGCGATAAAGTGATTTTGTTTATCCCAAAAACTCTCTACGATTTTGATATGTTGTGGAGTGATAGCGAGATATTCAATGCCCAAAAAGCTACTATAAAACGCTGTTTTAAAAAGATTTATTTTCACTAAGTTCTCTTTTCTCATAATTCGATGAACGGGATAGCATCCTTAGCTATACATCACCTTAGCGTTATGGTAGAGATCATTAAACGCGGGATCATTGGTCGAGAGCTTCGCCGATAACGCTTCCGGGGTGACATAGATGATGTCGAGGGGGATGCGGACATTTTGGCGGTAAAGTTCACGGCGCACCTGCACATCTTCATCACTGCAATGTTCCGTTACGACGAGAAAATCGAGATCGCTCTCACTGTTCATCTTTCCCGTCGCTCCACTCCCGAACAAAAGGAGTTTTTGGGGATGCGCGATGCGGATGATCGTATCGCTGATTTTCATAATATCGTTTTCACTCATACGCGCCCCCTCTTTTGTTCATTTTGGTAAATTATAGCACAAACAGAGAAATGGGGTTGATGCGCGGGGAAATGGGACGGGTTAAAGAGGTGTTTTAGAAGTCTGCATTCCACTTAGAAAGTGCCCACGAGGAATGAGAGAAGAACTATTATTTTACTTCTTCTTTTTGAACACTTATATTGTTGTCAGCAACAATACTTTTATATGGAGAGCATTTTTTATCTGCCAATATAACCCCTAGATAATCAAACCGTTTTTTATATGATTCCCATTCAGTTCTCTCTGCACCGGACATATCCATAAAAAACCAAGGAACAATAAGAAAAGCTCCAGCTACTCCAAGAGCTACATTAGTACCAATCTGTTGATTTCGTTCTCCCCATTTTCTGTTCATCTCGTTTTCAATATTACTCATTTCATGCATTAGTGATGCACAACTTCTTTCTGAATCACCTGGCATGTATGTCGACATCGTATTTGGTGGTCTTGATGCACAACCAGTAATTAGTAAAAATGATGCCGCCCCAATTATAATAACTTTCTTCAATATATTCCTTTTATTTTAATAAAAATTAATTGTATCTATTTTTATCTTAATTTTTAAAAACAAAAGATATTATTTTTTACAATCAGTATATCAGCTCAACATTTACCTGCTTCCCCTTACTATTCCTCTTCACATACTCCACAATCATCCCATGAAACCGTGCAAATGCGGCAGGGAGCTGTACAGTATCGAAATAGCCTCTCACCCCCGCTTCGCACCACTCCTGTAACTCATCATAACTCTCAAACTCATATCCAAACGCATTTAACAGCCGCGCCGTATAGCTGTCCACCACCATCGCGGGACGGGCGCAGGCGTAGCAAAGGATTGAATCTGCCGTTTCAGGGCCGATCCCTTTTTGAATTAACAGCCACTCTCGATCAACATTGAGGGCAAAGGTTTCGAAATCGCCGAAATCATCAATGATGGATTGGGAGAGGCGGATCAGGGTTTGGGCTTTGGCTTTGAATAAACCGCTGGGACGAATCAGCTCCATAAGCTCATCTACGTCACAATGGGCTAAAACATGGACGGATAAAAGCTCTTTGATACGGAGGTTATCGAGGGAGATTTGAACGCGTGACCATTGGGTGTTTTGGGTGAGGATGGCACCGATGACGACTTCAAAGGTTCCATAGGATGGCCACCACAGCGGCGGAGACTCTTCTAAGAGTTTTAATTGCTCCAATGCACTGAAAAGTTCGAAAGAGTCTTGTATTTGCATTTATTCCTCTATCCACGCATCGCTCCGATGGAGACGCCCGTCATCGAAAATTTTGAGTTTGAACGCTTCGGTGCATTTCCCCTCATCCAGAGTCAATATAGCGATTTGGAGAATTTTGCGACATTTTTCAGGGACTTCGAAACGTCCCGATACCCCCGTGATAAAGCGCTCCAAGGGTACTTTTGAATCCATTCCGATGACGTTATCACGGCAACCTGAGAGACCGATATCGGTGAGATAGGCAGTCCCTTTTGCAATCTGAAAATCATCACTCCCCACATGGGTATGGGTTCCGATTATGCCGCTAATATCGCCTTGGAGCAACATCATCATGGCCCGTTTTTCACTGGAGGCTTCGGCATGGAAATCGAGGAAGATATGATTTACGCCGTCGTTTTTGAGGTGTGCGACGGTATCGCGGGCGCATCGGAACGCATTATCGACGTACGGCATCCCGTAATGCCCCATGATATTGAGGACGGCGAGTTTTTCTCCCGCTACGTCAAAGACACGGCACCCCGACCCCTTGACCCCTTCGGGGTAGTTGTGAGGGCGGAGCATCGGCAGATTCTCCAACAACGGTTCGACCTCTTTTTTATCCCACGTATGGTTTCCTCCGCTCATACAGTCAATCCCCATTGCCAAAAGCTCTTGGGCATTTTTCATCGTTACTCCGAAACCGTGCGAAGCGTTCTCGTAGTTGGCGATGACGAAATCGATTCCGTGTTCACGTCTGAGCTTTGAAAGATGTTCTTTAATCATCATCCGTCCCGGACGGCCGACGATATCTCCGATAAATGCTATTTTCACTCTTTCTCCTCTTTGAGATCCTCTCTAAGCTCTGCGCTTCTTTGTCGAAAGTTCTCACTGTCTCCGTAATCGAAGAATTTTTTATAATTGTTGTGCATCGATTTGACCCGTGATGCATGGCGGATCGGGCACCAGTACTGTTCGGTGCGACCGGCAATCTCGCTAATGTATCCCAATAGTCCGTTGAAATAACTGCAATAGAGACAGTTAAGCTTTTCGATGATGTTAAGATAGGCGAGTCGGTGACGATCGATAAGGATGTAGTCACTCCGTTTTACTTTGGTAATCTTGTAGATCGGAAAGCAAATCCACTGATAAAGACTCACAAAACCATCCAAGATCAATGCAGGGAACAAGACCGACCAGATGACGGGGGCACTCAGCAGATGCAAGATCGGGGTGGTCGCCAAATAGCGCAATAACCCTTGGCGCTCACGCCGGTACGAAGCGAGAAGCTCTTCACGTTTTTTCGTTATTTCACAGCTGAACCGCTCATACTCTTGGTGTAGTTCAGATTCCAGTTCCGATTCGAGTGCTTTGATCTTTGCGACAAGTTCATCGATCTTTTGATGTTCCATCTCGAACCTTTGCGTAATGTAGTGAAACTATACTATAAGATAGCAAAAGCTGACGTAAGAGATGCCGGTAAAAGTGGGAAGATACAAGGGGTTATACTGTATAATTTTCGATTAAAATTTAAAACAAAGTACTCTACTTTATGCTCAAACCAATCATCAAATTTCTTTTGATCTTCATCGGCATTGCCAACAGTTACCTTATAGCCAATGACCTCCCTAATGTGTGCAGTCGGGATCAAAACCCCAATGAGTTTACGATTCTAAGTTATCACGAAATAGCCGATAAAAGTGAAACGCTCGATTCAACCTATGCGGTTACACCATCTCATTTTGAAGAGCAGATACATTGGCTGATCGATAACGGCTATCACTTTATCGGTATCAATGATATTTTAGCCTACCGGAAAAGTGCAAAACCATTGCCTAAAAAAGCCGTTTTGATGACCTTTGATGATGGGTATCAGTCCGTTTACACCAACGCTTACCCCTTAATCAAAAAATATAAAATTCCGGTTGTCATCGCACTGGTCGGCAGTTGGATGAAGGCTAAAGATACAGTAGATTTTGATGGGCATAAGATTGCGCGTGAGAAGTTTTTAACCCATGAAGCGATCAAGGAAATGGCCGACAGCACTCTGGTCGAGTTTGCAAGTCATAGCTATTTTTTACATAAAGGGATACCGGGCAATCCGCAAGGCAACCTGCAGCCGGCCATGATCACGCGCCAATGGTTGAGCGATAAACGCTCCTATGAAGATGAAAAAAGTTATCAGCAACGTATTTATAATGACTTATCGGAAAACAACCGCTTTATCAAAGAGTATACAGGGCAAAAGCCTCGTGTCATGGTATGGCCGTATGGATATTACAATAAAGAAGTGCGCACCATTGCAGAGAGTTTAGGGATGAGCATCGGATTAACTCTGGATGATGGCAGCAATACACGTATTACCCCTTTGTCGGCGATGCGCCGTATCTTGGTTGATAAAAACATGACCCTTAAAGAGTTAGAACAAAATATCCGCTCACGAAATGCCAATTTGATCGATAACGACCGTACCACAAAAGCCGCGCATGTCGATTTGGATTATATCTATGATTCTGATCCAGAGCAGCAGGAAAGAAATTTGGGTGATTTGCTTGATCGAATAAAAACGTTAGGTATCAATACGGTTTATTTGCAGGCTTTTGCTGACCCTGATGCCAATGGTGCAGCGGACTATGTCTATTTTCCAAACCGAAATATTCCGATGCGTGCCGATTTATTTAATCGGGTGGCTTGGCAGATTACAACGCGCACACAAGTTAAGCGCATTTATGCCTGGATGCCGATGCTGGCGTGGCAATTGCCGAAAAACAATGCGGCTGCCAAAGAGACGGTAGTAACATTGCAGGTTGATCCGACCCATCTCAATATGGGATATCCGAGGTTATCGCCGTTTTCTCCTAAAGCACGAAAAGTTATTCAGCAGATTTATGAAGATTTGGCTAAATTACCCCGTATTGACGGCATATTGTTTCATGATGATGTAACGCTGTCCGATTTTGAAGACGACAGCACATTTGCACGTAAGCAGTATAAAAAATGGGGATTGGCACACAGTGTAACCAAAATTCGAGAGGAGAGCGAACAGTTAGAAAAGTGGACGAACCTCAAAACGGACTATTTGGATGCGTTTGCGATGCGATTAGCGCAGATTGTTAGAGATGAGCATCCCGGACTTAAAACAGCCCGTAATTTATATGCGCAGGTTGCACTCAATGAGTACGCCGAAGAATGGTATGCGCAAGGATTGAATGAATCGATCAAAAATTATGACTACACCGCTATTATGGCGATGCCGTATATGGAACAAGCCGATGATACACGACAGTTTTACGATAAAATTGTTGAACGTGTAAAGCAAGAAGAGTGTGGGTTGGAACGTACCGTGATGGAGCTGCAAACCATCAATTGGAGAAAAAACGATGAACCGATTTCATCTCAAGAGATGGTTGATACGATAAACCATTTATACGATCTCGGGGTCCATCATGTGGCCTATTATCCGGACAATGTATTTAAAAATATCCCTGATGCCGATACGATGAAACAAGCCTTTGGACAAAAATCAGAGCTTATGCATGGCGATACCATGCTAAGTAAGTAAGAAGGATTTGTAATGACATTTGAACTATTTTGGCATTCACTATGGCACATAGTGCTGGGCTATGTCTTTTATTATCCATTGTTTATGTCAAGTTTGTGGATCGTAGGGGCAATCTTTTTTTATTTTAAAAATGAAAAACCCTATCTCAAATACATTATTCCTCCTCTAAGAGCCAATGAGCGCTGGCAAGGGGTGAGTATTTTGATCCCTTGTTACAATGAAGGGCAAAATGCCATCGAAACTATCACGTATGCCCTCAATGTGGACTACCCTGAATTTGAGGTCATTGCCATTAACGATGGCAGCAAGGATGATACCTTAGAGATTTTAGTCGCTCTGGCAAAGAATAACCCCAAGTTAAAAGTGGTTAATTTAGCCGAAAATCAGGGGAAAGCGTTAGGGCTTCAAGCCGGCGCATTGTTGGCAAAATACGAGTATTTGATATGCATAGACGGAGATGCCTTAATCGATAAACATTGTGTCCATTGGATGGTCAAACATTTTATCCGTTATCCCGAAGTTGCCGCCGTAACGGGTAACCCGCGTATCCGTAATCGCACGAGTCTATTGGGTAAAATCCAGGTGGGTGAGTTTTCTTCTATCGTAGGGATGATCAAGCGGGCACAGCGCAGTTTCGGACGACTATTTACCGTATCGGGTGTCATCACCGGTTTTCGAAAAGCGGCGGTGCATGAAGTGGGGTATTGGAGTCCCGATATGCTGACCGAAGATATCGATATTACCTGGAAACTGCAACGCAATGGTTGGGATGTACGCTTTGAGCCACGAGCACTGGTATGGATTTTGATGCCGGAAACATTGAGCGGATTGTGGAAACAGCGGTTGCGTTGGGCTATGGGCGGTGTTCAAGTGATGCTTAAAAACTTTAAAGTTTTATTTATGCACAAGCAAACCCATCTTTGGGGCCTTATGACGGAACTCATGTTAAGCACCCTTTGGGCCTACAGTATGGTATTGGTGTTTGTCGTCTGGTTAATGAGTTTCTTTACTCCCATTTCCTATGCCATGCCGGATCATTCACCCATTTTACCGGACGAAAGCAGTATTATTCTTATCGGTGCATGTTTGATACAGTTTGCCATCAGTAAATGGTTAGACGGTCATTATGACCAAGGCTTAGGAAAAAACTACTATTGGATGATTTGGTATCCGTTTGCCTATTGGCTGTTGAATCTCTTTACCGCCGTAACCGCTCTACCGAAAGTGTTATTTGGGACGAAAGGACGTGCAAGGTGGGTTAGTCCCGACCGAGGTGTCCATCAACAATTACCGAAAAAGGGGTAAGATGTCTAAAGAAACATTGATTATCAACAAACGCCATGAGCTACCCAAAAGAAAAAGATTAGTGTGGGATGGACTAACCATCGGACTTTGGTTAGGCTTTATCTATTTGTGGAAGCCTTTATTGGTTGTATTTTATGGAATCATTACATTAAAAGTACCGGCGGATAAAATATCCGATTGGATATTTGAAAATATTCATAGTGTAACCTTTGAACATGCAATATCGATGTTAATCGCAACGCCGATTGTGTTGTTTATCCTCTCAAGGCTAAACAGACACAGAGCTCCCAGTGAACATTTGCTCTATAAATCCACTGATTATTCAAATTATTTTCATTTGGATGATGATCAGTTGCAACAGTGTGCAAACAGCCAATTGGTTACGGTTTTCCATGATGATCATGGCCATATAACCCATTTAAATGATCGCATTGAAACGAAGTAATCCCCCATGCAATCGCTTAGATATTTAGCTCACTACAGCCAAGAGATACTCGCTCAGGTACAAAATCTGATCGATACCGACACTCTCGGCGAGCGACTTATCCGTAAATATCCCGATACCCATCCCTACACAACCGACAAAAGCCTCTATGATTATGTTATGGAGATCAAAAACACCCATTTTCGCAGCTCTGCGCCCATCTCAAAAGTACTCTATGATACCAAAATCCGTGATTTAAACTCCGCTTTGGGAACCCATACCTTCGTTTCTCGGGTACAGGGAGGAAAGCTCAAAGCCAAAAACGAGATTCGGATTTCCCACTTTTTTAAAAAAGTCCCGGAGCCGTTTTTGCGGATGATTGTCACCCATGAACTCGCCCATCTCAAAGAGAAAGATCATAACAAAGCCTTTTACTCCCTCTGCACCCATATCGAAACCGAGTACCATCAACTCGAATTTGAGGTAAGACTCTATCTCACCTACATTGATCATTTTGGAGAACTTTATTCTCGTACCAGCTCCACTAAAACTTCATAATGAGCCGTATGGGGAAACATATCGAACAGTTGAACCCGATTCACCGAGTAGCCGCTAAGAAGTTCAAGATCTTTGGCTAAACTCGTCGCATTACAGCTCGAATAGAGTATCCGATCACTACCGACTCGCATCAACCATTTGCATAACTGCTCACCCAATCCCCGACGGGGCGGATTAACGATAATCAAATCAGGTTTTTCACCCGAACTCGCTCCGAAACTCGCCGCATCGAGAGATTCAAAACGAAGGTTCTTCATCTCCAGCTGTGCCGCCGAATCACGGGCACACTCTATCGCTTCAGGTTCAATCTCGATCCCCACAATACTCCGATCCGGTGCAGTACAATGGAGTGCAAATCCCCCTACTCCGCAAAACAGATCCCACAGAATCTTCGGTTTGCTCTCCCCCGCCCATTCGCTCGCGCTGCGGTATAGCTTTTCAGCGACTTCGGGATTGGTTTGAAAAAAGCTTTTAGGACGGATATAGAGGGGGATACCGTTCAACCGCTCTTCGAGCCGACGCTGTTCAGTAAAAAATATCTCCTCTTCCCCTTCCAAAATCGCCATGTGGACACTCTGGATATTCACCGTAACCACTTTGAGTTCCGGAGCATGTTTGATCAAGTCATCCAGAGCGTTTTGCAATCGGGCAACAATCCCGTGGGAGCGGAGGACGAAACGGAGCATCATCGAGCCGTTGGATTTGCTTCGCGTAAGGAGAACGTATTTCAACTCCCCTTTTTTCTTTTTAATATCGTACGCTTTAACCCCTAATCCCCGGAGCCAATCTTGAACGCTCTGCAATACTTTTTGCATACTTATATCGTACAACGGACACTCGATCAAACTCACCTCTTCGGAGAGTCCAAGNACTACACCCTCTANCGTCGGAGTTGCCACCATTTTGGCTTTATTCCGAAATCCTTTTAGAGGTGATGTGGCGGGTTTCAACCAATCTCGCGGTTGAAAGGGGTTGAGAAGTGCATGTAAATGGTCACTCTTGAGTTTCAGCTGTTCAGCATAATGATAATCGATCCAGCTGCATGAGCGGCATTGATAGGTATCGAAATAGGAACAAAAACTCATGCTTTTCCTTTTGCCGTGCGGAGATAATGCAAGACGGTACCGATCAAGTCATCATCATCTTTGCTCTTACTCTGCAATGTCTCTTTGATACCGCTCGCGTACTCTATCGTGATGTTTTGGTTGTAGTTGCTCACCATTTTAATCTTCTTCTCGATAGAGAGGAGTTTGATCACCATAATCTCAAAGAACTGTTTCGTAGGCGTGTCGGGCTTACCGAAACGATCTCCGACTTCCTCTTCAATTTCATAAATCTCGCTCGGGCTCTCACACTGGCTGAGACGGCGGTAAAGTTCGAGGCGGAGACGATCTTCGCTCACGATCTCGTCGCTGATAAAGGCGCTGACGGTAAGTTTGATATCCACTTTCGCCCGTACCGCCGTCGTTTGGTTGGTGAGGATTTTAATCGCATCTTCCAGCATCCGCAGATAGAGGGCATATCCGATGTTTTTGATATGACCGCTTTGGGCATCTCCGACGAGGTTCCCCCCGCCTCGAATTTCGAGGTCGTGATAGGCGAGCATTGAACCGCTTCCCAAAAAGGAGTTCGATTCTAACGCTACGAGGCGCTTTTTCGCCTCTTCCGTAAGATGATCTTTGTCATCGACGATAAAATAGGCATACCCCTCGGTATGCCCCCGCCCGACCCGACCGCGCAGCTGATGCAGATCGGCCATCCCGAAACGGTCGGCTCCGTCGATAATCATCGTATTCACCGTCGGCATATGGATACCCGACTCGATGATCGAGGTGGCAAGGAGGACATCGTATTGGCGATCGGCAAACTTGGCAAGCTCATCTTCCGTTTGAGTCGCACCGATCTGGGAGTGGAGTATTAGAATACGCAGATCGGGAAGGATTGCTTTGAGCTCTCCCGATTTGATAATCATCGAGTCAATCGAGTTGTGAACATAGAACACCTGACCGCCGCGTCGAAGTTCGCGCAAGATTACCTCTTTGATCAGCTTCTCATCGTAGTTTTTAACAAACGTCCGTACCCCTAAACGCTCACTCGGAGGGGTGAGAAGTTCCGACATTGTCTTGATTGAACTAAGCGCCTGATTAAGACTGCGGGGGATCGGGGTCGCACTCATACTGAGGAGGTGGACATTCTCATAAAGCGATTTGAGTTTCTCTTTTTGTTTCACCCCGAATTTATGCTCTTCATCGATGATGACGATTCCAAGCTTCGCACAATTCACCCCAAACAGGGCATGGGTTCCGACGACGCAGTCAAGTTCTCCCGCTTCTAATGCCCGAAGGGTCGCATTTTTCTCTTTCGAGCTGACGAAACGATCCAACTTCGCCACCCGAAGTCCGAACGGAGCTAAACGGGCTTTGAGCGATTGGAAGTGCTGAGAGCTAAGTAGCGTCGTCGGAACGACAAGGAGCGACTGATAGCCCCCCTTCGCAGCCGTAAAGATAGCGTTCATCGCCACTTCGGTTTTTCCGAAACCGACATCTCCGCTGAGGAGCCGATCCATGATCTGACCGGAGGAGAGATCACGGACGATAGCGCTGATGGCACTGGCTTGATCCGGAGTATAATCAAATCCGGCGGCCTCTTGGAATCGACGCAATTCACCCGCATCGACGTTGAGAACCGAAGCCTTAATAAGAGCACGGCTTGCCGCGATCCCCACAATTTCGGAAGCGATCTCAAACAACCGTGCTTTGACCGACTCTTTGAGCTTACCGAAACTTCCCTTGCCCAGACGATCAAGAACGGGAAGGCTTCCAGAAGCGATATAGCGATCGATCGTATCGAGGTTTTCTACGGGAAGGAGAAGTTTGTCATCCCCCATGTATTTGATCACGACAAGGTCTTTAATCCCGCCGAGGATCTCAGCCTGCTCGATCCCCACAAATATCCCGACCCCGTACTCTTCGTGGACAACGTAATCGCCCACTTTCAGATCATCGAGGAGGATGGAAGTACGGCGGCGGCGACGTTTTTTCTCATGACGGTTGAGAGAGAGGATGATTTCATCAGGACCGATCAAGTTGAGGACAATCCCCGAGGTTTTAACACAAAGGCCTTTAAGTTCAAAAATCCCCGCCGCTTTAAGCTGGGTATCGCTGGCGGCGATGAGGGTAAATTTTTTGGCTTTATGGACGCTTCGGAGGGTCTCGAAATTCCCGCCCCCCAGTGGAGTATACTTCTGTGACTCAGGGAGTATCTCTGCTTCCAATCGCTCACGCGGGAGTACGCTTTGATTAAGACCGTACGCTTCATCAAGGACACTTTTCATCTCACGGATACGGGCGACTTTTTTCCCCTCGCACAGATCGATCCCCTCAGAACCTAAAACCCAAAATCCGAGTGAGGCGATGTCTTTCACAAAACTGTCGCTTTGGGCTGCATTAATCGCTTTTTCAAAAGCTTTATGCTGATCTGCATTCAGTGAGAAAAAGGCACTTGTCACTTCGATAGAGGCAAGTTCTTCTTTATCGGTGCGCTGGGTTTCGACATCGAACGCTTTGATCTCTTCCACCTCATCGTCGAACAGACTGATACGGTACGGGTTGCTTTGATTCGGAACATAGATATCGAGGATATCACCGCGATGGGAGACTTCACCCTCTATTTCCACCATGTCGACGAAGGTATATCCCCAATGGAGCAGTTTCTCTTTAAATGCACTCAGATCGATCCGCGAAGCGAACTCGATCGTCTCGCTTTGGAGTAATGACCCATTCGGCATAGGGAAAAGAAGTGTTTTAAGCGGAGAAATAATCAGCGGTTTTTTGGATGCCGTGTAATAGGTACGCAGTGCAGAAAAAAGGGCAAACAGTTCTTCGCTAAACGGGCGTAAATCGTCCATATAGGTCGCACGAAAATCGGGCAAGACGATGTGTGGGATTTCTAAAAATGTCGATACGTCGCTCAGTTCCGACGCCTCTTTGGCATCCTCGCACAGGAGAATGTCCGGTCGATTCTTCGGGTTGTTTTTTAGGTACTCATACCATCGTGCTTGTGACATTATTTACTTGCTCCACTCGTTAAAATCTCTTTATCGTCAAATCGTTTACTCATTTTAATTCAGCTTCATCCCAATCTCATTCTCTATCTCAAATGCCTCATAAAGCTCATTGAGTTTTCTTTGTAGGATTTCTTTTGGGATAAGCTTAGTTTCATACTCTGATATTACGGTAGGACTTAGGCTTCTACTTAGTGCATATTTTACGACTTCATCATTTTTTGATGATGATAGAATGAGCAAATGATTTGTCCATGTTAATTGTGTCAGCAGTGCTGACAGTTTTTCATTTTGATGATACGTTTCATAAAACTGTTTCATCCGCCAAAGGTTTCTATCGGTAAAGCCTCTGAGAGTCGGATCGTTTAGGTGTATGAAATCAGCCAGCTCTTTGACGACACTTTTGCCCCAATTTTGTCTGGTTGTTTTTGCAGAAATATATTCGCCGATACGCCAGTAGAGTTCAATTAAAATACTATTGACGTGAGTGAACGCTTTTTGTTTGGATGAGACGATCAGACTCAACACTTCATCAAAGTTGGTGTTCGTTGTATCCGTTTGTAATTTCATAGTCTCTCCCTCATTTTAATTCAGTCTGTCCACGTTTTCTCATACCGTCTTTCCCCCGTCATACCGTCTTTTCCCCGTCATACCGTGCCACGACACGGTATCCATCCCCACCTTTGCTCATTTTAATTCAGATTGTCCCTATTTTTTATAAACGTTTTGTGTATATTGTGCTATAATTTTGGTCTAATTACCTTCGGGAAGACCCGTCGATTCTTTCGGCGGGGTTAAATCCAACAAATCTGCTACGTTTTTTTTCAACTCATTG
>JGI24728J21555_1000968_pt1 | contig 12998 bp, 12 predicted proteins | sample EPASupsiteSAE305_FD_21555 | JGI IMG/M metagenome (IMG submission 21555) | reverse complement strand
TGCACCCCGTGCAGTTCACTTTGTATCTCCCGTGAGTCCCTGATGGATGGTTATGTAAAGCTGCATGAGATGCTGGAGACCGCTCTACGGCAAGCCGGTGAAGAGGCTGGTATGCTGTTGGGCCAGGGGTTGACTGCAACCCTGACGGACTCCTTGACCTTTAGCAAGGCTGCCTACTTTGGTGACCTTGATGACGGTGTTTTTGTGCTGGCGGTAGAATCACGGGAGGAGTACCCGGGGCAGTTTCATTTAGTCTTTAATCTGCGGGATGCAATCTTGATGAGCAGCCTGCTGTTGGGCATACCCGCCCCAAGAATCAAAGAAAAACAGCGCCTCTCGATTATTGAACCTGATGACATCGATGCATTTGGTGAAATCGGCAATATGATCAATGGCGCCATGAATACGACGTTTCAGGGATCATTATCAGGCAAGGCCCACCTGAAGCTGCTTGGCTCAAAGAAGTACGTTCCCGAGATTGATCCGCTGACCGACGATGATCCGCTGCCAAATGGTGATTATCTGATGTTTCGCTCCCGACTTGAGATGGAAGGTCAGGAGATGCATCATCTGGATGTGCTGATTCCGGTTGAGCTGGGTAATCAGTATGACCCGCCGTCAGAGGCACCTGCAGCAGCTGCAGTTGAGGAAGTAGCTGCTGCAGCCACTTCCCCTGCCGGAGTCGGGGATGGTGGTGCTGTTGATACACCGGTAACTGCCGGCGATGAAGCGCCTGTCCGTAAGGCCGCTGGTATTGCCGGTACTGTTGGCGAGGAGATGATTGTCGTTTTCGAAGACAGTGATGAAGAGCGTGCGCAACTTCTGGACTCACTCAAGTTTACCAACTTCAAACTGGTTGAATCGACGCTGAATGCGGATGTAAAAGAGGTTTTTTCACAGGGGAATGTGCGGCTGGTGCTGATCGGGTCTCAGGATGCCGATGATCGAGAACTCGCAGTCTGCATCAAGATCAATGCCTTACGTCAGGATCAACCGGTCCCGATTATCATGTGCGCCCAACGCTGGACCCGCACAGCCGTGTTAAAAGCCCTTAAATACGGTGCGCGGGATATTATCATCAAACCTTGTGATCCTGACGAACTGGCCAGTAAGGTGAAACGGTTATGTCGCCTCCCCTCCGTCTGATGTCTGGATTACTCTTGAATAGGCCAGCCCACCGCCGATCTGTTCTGGGGGGATGCTTGTCCTTACTGTTGCTGGCATTGCTGCTTATGCCGCTAACTTCATATGCATCCATTCCCAATCAAATCCGTCGCATTGAAGTGCGCCCCAAATCGCATTTTACCCGCATAACCGTTAAGCTATCTGATGAGCCCCGCTTTAAACTCTCCAAAATTCCTGGCAATCGTCTGAGAATCAGGTTCAGTGACACCTCTTCACCCCGTCTAAAGTCATTGCGCAGCTACTCGGATGCAAACATTGGAGGGCTGGTCGTGTCGCAGCGCGGGAGTGATACGGTGCTGACCTTTGCCGTTGCAGCCAATCGTGTTGGCTGGCGGATGGTCCATGTGGATGGGGTGCCTGCAGTTTCTTTGGATGTTGGTCCGATCTTTTTAGCCGGCTCATCAGGCCATAAAGCGTTGCCCGGCAGGGAAAGAATCAGAAGTGGCGCTGAAAAGCTATTGAATAATTTTGACCCGCCCCTTAAGCCGGAGATCCCTTTTGTACCCACTGACCGGAATGCGCTTAAAACCTTGCTGAATGATGAGGAACAACGTCTGTTTCTGGCGGCAGAGGGGGCCTTGTATAAGGGCAAGTTAACTGCCGCGGAGGATGGTTTTGCCTCATTCGCAACGCGGCAGACACAGATTCGTCCTTTGGCCCTCTATCGACTGGCAGAGGCTCAGTATCGTCTGCAGAAGTACGCCCAATCGCTGGAGACCTTTCGTGAGGCGGCCCGTCAATGGCAAGAGTTTTTGACACTCAATCCGGCTATTATGTTCTATTACGGGGACAGCATTGCCCGTAGTGGAGACCTGCCTGGCGGCAGGCAGTTGTTGGCCAGGCTGATTGTTGCAAATGCTGACAAAAAATTTGCTCCCGTGCTGTTGGTGCGCATGGCTGATGTGCTGGCTCGTCAGGGTGGTGAAGAAAATGCCCGGGCAATTTATAGCAACGTCTCTGAGATGTTTAAGGATAACAAGGCGCATCAGATTGCGGTTATGAAATTAGCTGATCGGGCTTTTCTTGAGGCAACCCCTGATAATTACCAGTCTTTGAGCAGTACCTATGCCGGAATAGCTGCCACTACCGCAGATTTTGATCTGCGTGAAGAAACCGTCTTTAAGCATGCTTTGCTTGAGGCTATTAACGGTCCCGCTGACGCCGCCCTTGACCTTGTTGTCGTGTACCAAAAGCGATTTCCAAAAGGAGTGTATAGCACTGTTATCCGAGATATTCGGGAGGATCTGGTGGCACTGGTGTATCAGGGGACAAACTGGGCGAAAAATCCGGCCGGACTGATCAGGCTGGTGACTGACAATCAGGACTACCTAGCAACCACGGTCAGAATTCCAGGTTTTCTGCCAGCAGTCTCTGCAGCTTTTGATAAATCAGGACGGCCCCTGGATTTGATTGAGCTGTACGCTGGTTTGCTTGAACGCCCCTGGATAGGTGAGGATAACGCACCGTATTTGACGTTACAGGTTGCTGATCAGGCTGAACTGTTGGGTGATACGGTTATGGCAAGAAAGGTGTTGCAAAATTTTCTGCAGCGTAATCCGGCCCACAGCCAATCTCGCTGGGCACGTGAACGTCTGGGGGCAATTCAGTTTGCTGCCCATGAATTGCCGGCAGTGCGTACAGGGCTCTCCTGGTTACTGAATAAGAACGAGCGGGCGGCATTCCCGGTTAGTTACTATTATCTCGGGCGTTCGTTGTGGGATGCCAAGGAGTACTCCCGTTCTGCGATGGCAATGGAGTCATATCTTGCTGCGGTGAAGGGTGCAAAGGAGCTGCCGCTGCTGGTGGGGGATGCCTACTATGTTGCGGCAGCTTCACGCCAGGTTCTGGGTGACCGGAAAGCCGCTGCCGGCTTGTTTGAAGCTGGTCTGAAGGTCGCCTCTAAAGAACGTAAGGATCAATTTCTCTACAAACTTGGTGAATTAGCAGCCCTTGAGGGCAAACCCGAACAGTCCCGAGCACTGTTTGAGCGGGTCTTGAAAGAAGGAACTGATCCGGATTGGCAGCGTCTTGCTCGCCAGTCCATTGAAGAAAGTAAAATTTCTCGTCCGTCCGTCCCGGAGTCAAAGAAAAAATAGTGTCAAAAATATGTTTTTGTCAAAAAAACGACATTACTGCAGGCGTTCCTGCTAGGGGTGTCAGTCCCACTTTGTAGCTATTACCGCCATTTATCTGCATATCCCCACAAGGCATAGAAATTGCAAATATTTGTTTCGTGTCATTTTCTGTTGAATTCAGAAAGGAGACGAAGCTATGCCCGTTGAAGGGCTGTTTAATACGACTATTGATCTGCTGGGTAAAAGCGTTGATCTGCGTACGCGCAATCAAAACTTGATCTCGTCGAATATTGCAAATGCCGAAACACCAGGATATACCCCTAAAAAACTTGAGTTTGAGCAGCAGCTACAGTCTGCTGTCAAGAAATCGTCCAGCCGCGGGATGCACTCAGCTGGCTCATCGGCAACAACGCATCCTGCCCATATCCCTTTACGTGGTGGTGGCGGGGAACGAATCAGTCAGGTGAGGGGCGCCGTTGTTGAAACGCCTGCCAAGACACCGGGGCGTGACGGGAACTCAGTTGAGATGGAAAATGAGATGAGCAACATGATGCAGAATCAGGTGCTTTTTAATGCCTCGGTTCAGTTGCTGGCCAAGAAGTTTGAAGGATTACGAACCGCCTTGAGGGAGGGTAAATAATTGGATCTTTTTACGGCAATGAATACCAGTTCGTCAGCCCTCACGGCTGAACGCACCCGAATGAATCTGATCTCCAGTAATCTGGCTAACGTGAATACTACCCGCACGCCGGAAGGGGGGCCTTATAAACGGAAAGATGCTGTTTTTATGGCTACCCCGGTTAATGATGGCTTCGGCAAGGCACTTGATGGTGTGGCGGGTAACCATCTGAGGCAGGTTGCGGTATCGGAAATAGTAGAGGACAAAAGTCAGCCACGTATGCAGTACGATCCTGGTCACCCGGATGCAGACCCGCAGGGGTATGTTGCTATGCCCAATGTCAACGTAGTTGAAGAAATGGCTGATATGATTACCGCAACACGGGTGTATGAAGCAAATGTCATGACCGCCCAGGCAGCCAAAAATATGGCGCTAAAGACATTGGAAATCAGTAAATAGGAGCTAGGCTATGGAGATTAAGGGGATCAGCGGTATAGGTATGTCATCGGCATTCCCGCTAGATAAATCGGTGTCCACTTCGTCAGTGGCAGACGGCGCGGGTAAATTCTTTAAAGAGCTGGTCGGGAAGGTAAATGACCTTTCGCAGCAGTCTGATCAGGCGATTCAAAAGCTGGCTACCGGAGAGAATCGTAATCTGCATGAAACCATGATTGCGGTGGAAAAGGCCAGTGTTTCGTTTCTGTTTATGTCTCAGGTACGTAATAAGGCCCTTGAGGCATATCAAGAAGTTATGCGGATGCCGGTCTAGTGCCGGTAGTACTTCAAACAGGGGTAGCGAAAAAAGATGCCTGAAGGATTAAAGCGAATTATTGAGCCATTTATGGCGCTGGCACCAGGAAAGCGTTTGTTGGTGGGCGGTGTGGTGTTGGCTTGTATTGCTGCTTTTGCGCTCTTGATCATGCTTGCCAATCGGACGGACTATCGGCCGCTGTTTACCAACCTGGCCAGTGAAGATGCCGGTGAGATTGTCAAGAAATTGAAAGAGGCAAAGACACCCTATCAGATTACCCCTGATGGCAAGGGGATTATGGTCCCTTCCGACCGAGTCTATGAGCTTCGCCTTTCGCTTGCATCTGAGGGGTTGCCCCAAGGTGGCGGCGTAGGATTTGAAATTTTTGACCGCAAAAACTTCGGCATGACAGAGTTTGTGCAAAAGCTGAACTATCAGCGTGCACTTCAGGGGGAGCTGGCCCGAACCATTACGCAGATCAGTGGCGTGGAACAGGCGCGTGTGCATCTGGTCATCCCGGAGAAGACGCTGTTTAAGGAGGCTGAAAAGCCGCCAACAGCATCGGTCGTATTGAAGATGAAGGGAAGCAAAAGTCTTCGTGATACAGAAGTTCAGGGCGTTGTGCATCTCATCTCCTCCTCAATTGAAGGGATGAATGCGGATAACGTGACGGTGCTCGACAGTCGCGGCAAGATTCTGAGCAAGGGCGGCAGCGGTCTGGCAGATGCCAGTGCCAAGGCTACCAGCACCATGCAGGAAACCCAGCGTGGCTATGAGCGAAATGCTGAAGAACGCCTTCAAACTCTGCTGGATCGTGTGGTTGGCGGTGGAAAGTCCGTTGCCAGAGTTTCGGCTACCTTTGATTTTAAGCAGGTGGAGCGAGTTGAAGAAAAGTTTGATCCGGAAACCATTGCTGTCAGAAGTGAGCAACGTACAGAAGAAAAAGCTGGCGGATCCGCTGCCTCCAGTGGTGTGCCGGGTGTGCAGACCAATCTGGGACGTGCGACCCCTGGCGGTGGGGGGGCTGCAGGCGGTGGAAGCAAGAACGATGAAACACTTAATTACGAGGTCAGCCGTTCTACCTCACGTACTGTGGAACCGGTAGGTACGCTGAGCAAGGTTTCAGTTGCCATTCTGGTGGATGGCAAGTATGAAGCAGCAGCGCCGGGTAAGGACGGTGCTGCCGGTAAAGCCAAGTATGTCCCCCGCTCACCGGATGAGTTGCAGAAAATTGAAGCTCTGGTTAAGGGGGCGGTTGGCTTTAACCAGGAGCGTGGTGACCAGATCAGCATCCAGAATATACCGTTTCAGGATGCAGGGGATGCGGTAGGCTCTGCTGAAAGTGCAAAGTGGTGGATGAATCCCTTCTTTTTAACATTGTTTAAAAATCTGTTGATTGCCGTAGGGTTCCTGGCATTGATGATGTTTGTGGTCAAGCCGATGCTGAATACGTTGCGGGCAGCCCGTCCTCCACGACCGGATATCCTTGAGGCAATTGCACCTGATGCACAGGAAAAGATGTCGGCCAGTGAACGGGCACAGCTTGCCATGCATATGGCAGAACAGCAGGAACTGATGGAAAAAGCCAAGACCAACCCGTACCAGGTTGCACAGATTCTACAAAACTGGTTGGGTGAAAGCTCATGATAAGAGGTACTGAACTCCATGACAGGTGCTGATAAAGCAGCAATATTATTACTGTATCTTGGTGCAGATGTTACAGCCAAGGTGTACGAGCATATGGAGGACGAGGAGATCAAGCGGATCTCGAAGAGCATGGCCGGGCTTGGTCATGTTACCCGCCAGACCATTGGAGAGGTGGTAGAGGAGTTCAACGAAGTTATTTCGCCTGAATCCGGAATCTTTGCGCAGGGTGATGAGTTTGTTCGTAAGGTGCTGGAAAAGGCACTGGGACCAACCAAGGCCCAGATGCTGATGGAAGAACTGCAGGCATCCAGTTATGGTGATCTGGTGGATATTCTTGCGTCCATGGATCCAAAAAGCATTTCAAACTTCCTGTCTCAGGAACATCCCCAGGCTATAGCTGTTATTCTGGCCAAGTTGAAGTCCAAGCAAACAAGCGAGATTATTGCGGCATTACCCCAAGAACTCCAGGCAGAGGTAGTACTGCGGATTGCCGATGTTGAACAGGTTTCCCCTGAGATACTTCAGGAAATTGACGATGTAATGAAGCGTGAGATCAAGTCAATGGGTGGAGTTCAGCGCTATAAGGTCGGTGGTGTTGAGAAGGTTGTTGATATGTTTAACCACTTTGACCGCAGTAAAGAAAAACAGATTCTGGAAAAACTGGATGTGCTGAGTCCGCCTCTGGCAGAGGTCATCCGTAAACACCTCTTTACCTTTGAAGATGTCTTTGCCATGGATGACCGCTCCATCCAGGCGATCATGCGTGAGGTGTCTAACGATACTCTGACGCTTGCCATGAAAACATCTACAGATGATGTCAAAAACAAGATCTTCAAGAATATCTCCAGTCGTGCTGCAGATATGATCAAAGAAGACCTCGAGGTTATGGGGCCGGTACGTCTTTCAGATGTTGAGAAGGCACAATCTGAAATCATCAAGATCGTCCGCAAGATGGAAGAAGAGGGTAAAATCGTGCTTGGTGGACGGGGCAGCGAAGATGTCCTCGTCTAAGGTTATTAAAGCAGGCGATGATGAATTGCAAATTGGTGACTTCAGCTTTCAGAATATTCTGCGGGGGGGGCTCCACCAAAATATTAAAAGTAATGAAAAAACAGAAGGTTTTACCCCGTTGGCGTTGTTCGATACCTCTGAATTAGGTGCAAAAGCCAACTTTGTACCCAATATTACATCAGAAGAAGCCTCTCCATTAGAACCCACACTGCCCCCCGGTACGTTTATCAGTGACGACGATTTGCAGAGATATCAGGAAGAAAGCTATCAGCGCGGCCTGCAGGATGGAAAAAATCTTGCTGAACGCGGCCTGTTAAATGTCTTTAAAGGGATGCGTACTGCCGCAGAAGATTTGCAGCAGTTGCGCGAAAAGACCTTGCGCGACTCAGAGGGGGATCTTCTGGCCTTGACCTTTGCAATTGCACGAAAGGTAATTACCCGTGAGGTCGCGCAGGATCGCCAGATCGTACTCCGTTTAATCAAAACGGCGTTGTCGGGGCTCAATGAGCAGGACGAACTGATTATTCGGTTGCATCCTGATGATCATGCCTTACTAAGCAATAATACCAGTATGGCTCTGCAAAAGGAGCTTTCATCGGTGCGTTTTCAGATGAAGCCGGACCCTGCGGTAGAAATTGGCAGTTGTCTGGTTGAAACGGGACGAGGTACGGTTGATGCCGGTTTTGAGGCTCAGCTTGAAGAAATTTACCGACGCTTGTTAGAAGAACGAACCGAAGCAGTTGTAGCAGAAGGGGCAGTGTAACCGGTTCATGCCAAGTTATAAAATTGACATGAACCGGTTTGTCCGCGCAGTCGAGTCGGTTAACCCGATCCGGTTGCATGGCAAGGTTACGCAGGTTGTAGGACTGGTAATTGAAGGCTACTGTCCTGATACATCTGTCGGAGCAATCTGTGAAATTCGGCCAAAAGACGGCGTGCCAATTCCGGCAGAGGTGGTCGGCTTTAGAGATAATAAAACACTACTGATGCCTCTTGGTGACCTACGGGGTGTTGGGCTTGACAGCCTGATTGCGGTCCGGCGTGATAAGGCCACGTTGCGGGTGGGACCGGGCTTGCTGGGACGGGTGATTGATGGTCTGGGCAACCCGATTGACGATAAGGGCGCATTGCATCTGGATGCCGAGTACCCAATCTACGCTGCACCGGTTAATCCGATGAAGCGCCCACCGATCCGGCGTCCCCTTGATCTGGGAATACGTTCCATTAACGGGCTCTTAACCTGTGGGCAAGGACAGCGTGTCGGGATCATGGCTGGCTCCGGTGTGGGGAAATCGACTTTATTGGGGATGATTGCCCGCTACACAGAGGCGGATGTCAACGTTATAGCCCTGATTGGCGAGCGTGGTCGGGAACTGCGTGAGTTTATCGAAAAAGACCTGCAGGAGCAGGGGTTGCATAAATCAGTTGTTGTGGTAGCCACCTCTGACCAACCACCGTTGGTCAGGATGCGGGGGGCGTACCTGGCCACGACGATTGCAGAGTATTTTAAAGACCAGGGTAAAAAAGTACTGATGATGATGGATTCAGCCACTCGGTTTGCCATGGCCATGCGAGAAGTTGGTCTGGCAATTGGAGAACCTCCTACTACCAAGGGGTACACACCCTCAGTTTTTGCTGCATTACCAAAATTACTGGAGAGAACGGGGAATTTTCCCGAAGGGAGTATTACCGGTCTTTATACCGTGCTGGTAGAGGGGGATGACTTTAATGAGCCTATCTCCGATGCCATGCGTAGTATTCTGGACGGGCATATTGTTCTGTCACGTGATCTGGCAGCCCGAAATATCTATCCGCCGATTGATGTCATGGCCAGCGCCAGCCGGGTCATGGGGGATGTGACTGATGAGAGGCATCGTAAGCTGTCAGGGCAGTTTAAGGAAACACTGGCTACCTATCGACAGTCTGAGGATTTGATCAATATAGGTGCCTATAAGGCAGGTAGTAATCCGGGGATTGACCATGCAATCCGCAAGATAGATGCCATGACAGCGTATCAAAAACAGGCCGTAGGTGATCCTGCGACACTGGCTGATTCGATTGAAGGCCTGCAGCAGATTTTTGAAAGCTGATTGAGGGCTGCGCAATGGCGGTAAAAAAGAAATTTGAAATGCAGCAGGTTCTCAACTATCGGGTTGAACTTGAAAAGATGTGCAAACAGGAGTTTGCTACGGCACGAGAAGACCTTGACGCTGCTACTGATCAGCTAGAACAGGAGAAAAGCGAGGCGGCCAAGCTGGCCGAGGAGTTTTGTGGGCGTCAGGAAACGATCGATTCAATCTTTGAGATGCGTTTATATGCAGATTTTTTTGCCCGTAAGCGGGATGAGATCAAAGAGCAACAGCGTAGAGTTGAGTCTCTTGATCGTGTCCTGGAAGATCGCAGGCAAGAATTGGTTCAGGCGACAAAAGAAAAAAAGGTTATGGAGCAGTTGAAGCAAAAGCAAAAAGCGGCGTTCTTAAAGGAACAGGCCCACAAAGAGGGGCTATTGCTGGATGAGATCGCCACCCAGAAGAAGGGTCAGGAGTAGCAGGGTGAATAAACGTTGGATATCAATTATAGCAATGGCATGGGGTTTGGGTACCTTTGCAACGGTTGCCTTGACCGCTTCACAGGGGACGACTGAACCGGTACGTACTCCCCAAAGCAGCATGCAAGGTGAGCCGGTACCACCCACCAGAGCTGCTCGTGAGGAACGGGCAATTCAGGAGGCCCGGCGGCAGCAGCTTGCTGAAAAAGAGGCTGCGTTGGCTGCGAAAGAAGAAGAGTTAAAAAAACTGGGAGCAAAGATTGATGCCCAGTTAAAGGCCATGGAAGAAACTAAAAAAAGTTACGACGAGATGGTGAAGGCAGAAGAAGAACGTCGTAAGCAGGCGCAGAGCGAACGTGTCACTAAGATGGTCAAGCTGTTTAAAACCATGAAAGCAGCACAATCAGCAGAGTTGCTGGATAAGATGGAGGAAGGTGAAGTAAAGCTGCTGCTGGATCGTTTGGATACCAAGACAGTGGCTAAGCTGGTGCCAAACCTTAATCAGCCAAGAACTATCCGCTGGGTAAATGAAAACCTGCGAAAACGGGGAGAAAAATAGTCAACGAGTTCATCTCTTCTGCCGATAAGGATGGTACGGGCAGTTTGTCCGAAAATTCAACGGAAAGGAGGTGAGACAATCAATGGATGCAACACAGATTATGATGATGCCGGCTGCTGCTGGCAGTTCCCAGGTATCAGGATTACCGGTTGCCACGACAAGTGGAGCTTTATCAGGGCTGTTTGGCAGGATATTGGGACAGAATATACTCGGCTTAGAGGTCTTGAGCGGCCTTGAGCTAAATACTGACCAACTTCAAGCAGAAGTAGTGTTGGCACCACCAACGGACAGTATCGCTGCTTTGACACATGAATTTGCTGAGCAGGTTATACCTTCAGTAGAATCAGACCCTGCCGTCGTTAACCAGCTAGCTGCGTATGCACAGTTAGCAGTTCTTCAGATCAACAATCCACCCATTGTACAACAGCAAGTTGCAACAGCTGGGGCAGCTGAACCTGCTGATTATATGTCAGTAGTGGCTGCTGATCCGACGTCCGCTAAGCAAGAGGCTGCTCTGAACGTGGTTGTTGTTCCAAGTGAATTTGCCGGGTTTCAAAAAGAAGAACAACAGATGTCGTCAGAAATAATAAGCCGTCCTGAACCGGCGGTAACTGCAAAATTAACAACTCTAGTTCAAACTGGTTCTGGTGACAAATTCAAGAGTACAATTCCGGACGTTGCAACAAAACCTGTTCAACAGCTTGGTGCAGGTTTAACAACTGGGGTAGAGAACCAGGTGCAGAAAATCCAGGCTATTGCACAGCAGGTGACAGAGCAGGTAGCTGAAGCGCAACCGGTTACTCAGGAAGTGGCAGGAACCGTAAAAAATACCGTAGCAGTTGTGCCGCAACCGATCAGATTTGCCCAGCACCCTGATGTTGTTGCCGCTACCACAGGATCAGAAGGCCAGAAGAATTTTTCTTCTGATCAGCAACGTCAAGGCTCGCAATTAATGACAAAGTCGTCTGAAGTGCTTGTTATACAGGGAGAGCAAATAAAGCCCGAGCTGTTAGAGAACACGGGAACGACCTCTTTCCGTTTGCCTGAACAGCAGCCAGTACCTGTACCTTTGCACATGGGGCAGCCAGTAATTATGGCAACAGATGGTACCGTTACCGAAAGCAGTAAGTCTGTACCACAAGAGTTGATTGGCCGTCAGGTGACAGACCGTTTGGCCAGCCATGATATCAAGCAGGGGAGCGACCAGATTTCTCTTAAGTTGTCCCCTGAAAATCTGGGTAATCTACAGCTGAATATGCGTATGGATGATAATCGTCTGAAGCTGGAGATTGTTGCTGAGAATCGTGGTGTGCGGGATGCGCTGTTACAGCAGGCAGATGAGTTGAAAGAGACATTGGCGCGTCAAAATATCAAGGTGGATTCATTCAGCGTAACGACTGGTGGTAATGGTGGCCAATCGCAACAGCAGTCAATGGATTGGCAACAAATGACGCAAGAACAGCGTCAGTATCAACCTCAGTACGCATCATTGCGTGCAAAAGGTGGTGCCCTTAATGGCAGTGAAGCGCCTATGAAGTATTTTGTACCACAATATCAATCAACGCTTGACGTACGATTTTAGCAAAGGAGGTTAAAACTGATGACAACAGCCATTACAGGAACTACGAGTACTGCTGCAACCAGCACTGTTAGTGATGTTATGAAAACTACATACGGTTTGAATAGTGATGATTTTATGAAAATGTTCATTGCTGAGTTGCAATATCAAGACCCGCTTAAGCCACAAGATACGGCAGCTATGCTGGATCAGATTGCGCAACTTACTCAGGTGGAGCAATCGTATAATTCAACAACTGCGTTAAATAACCTGCTGGCAGCACAAAATAACAGTACAGCCATGTCAGCGGTATCTTTGATCGGCGGCACAGTAACCGCTACAGGAAACCAGGCCAGTTTTGATGGTAGCAACAGTTCTGCAATGCAATATGCAATGTCGGTAGCCACCGACAGTGCTACACTGAAAATTACTGATGCAGCGGGCAAGACCGTGCGTAGTGTGGATCTTGGCGCACAATCAGCCGGTACTACTATCTATCAGTGGGACGGGAAAGATGGTCAAGGCAATCTACTGGCTGCCGGAGCTTACAGTTTCGCCATTACCGGTATTGATGCTGCAGGAGTGACGCAAACGGCCACGACCTACACCACCGGCATTGTGAGTGGGGTTGATCTTAAAACCGGCAGTGCAATACTGAAAATTGGCTCTGCTTCGGTACCTCTTGCAAATGTGACCAATGTCAGCGCGTCATGAGCACAATCGACCAGCTATATTTTCCAAATCCGGTTCAGCCGGTTGGCAAATCGACTCAGCCCGGTCGGACGCAACCGACAAAGCCGGTTGGAGAGACCACCTTTTCAAAGGTTCTGGATCAAACCCAGGGGGTCAAGTTTTCGCAGCACGCTCAGGATCGCTTAAAGGCGCGCAATATAAGCTTTAGTAATGATCAGCTCCAGCAATTGGAAGGAGCAGTAAACAGTGTGGCCCAGAAGGGTGGTAAGGATTCACTGGTAATGATGGGAGATGCTGCGCTGGTTGTTAGTGTCAAGAACCGGACTGTGGTAACTGCCATGGACCGCAGCCA
>JGI24728J21555_1000961_pt1 | contig 13145 bp, 19 predicted proteins | sample EPASupsiteSAE305_FD_21555 | JGI IMG/M metagenome (IMG submission 21555) | reverse complement strand
ATAATTTTATATTGAAGCTATAAACCTTTCATCTTTTCATAAACGAAGAGTGAGACTATCGATTTAAAATAGATAGTCTCTTTAAATAATCTTAAGGTATTGTCTTTTGTCATACGAATAGCAATATTAAACGTATTATTAAAAACATATGCTTAATTTAGGATTTAGTGTAAATTTATCATTTATAAAATTGAACTTCGTCTGCTATTTGGTTCTTTTTTTACGTGTTTGTCGTGAGTTTTAGCCCTTTTTTCATTTAAAATTTTCATCATTTCCTCATGAAAAATAAAGTGATCTTTGTTGGCTTTATTTTTGAGGCGCTCTTCAATCAAAGGGGGCAAGCTCTTTAGCCTCTTCTTTGTCATAACACTCTTGTAATATCTTATACTCCGCATAAGGCAGTAAAACACATTGAGGAATTTCTTTTTCATCGGTGATAATCACACTTTGAATTTTATACGAAGCCACTTTGTCTAAGATTGTCCATAGATGTCGTTCAAACTTGACACGGGTGGTGGTGAGAAACATAACATAATCCAGTAATGCCTTTTCTTCCTGACGGCGTTGTGCACGCTGTTTGGATTCCTCTTTTTCAATCTTGTATAACCAGTAGGCTACAGCCATCATAAATAGGCATATAATCGCTTTCCCTAGTGTTGTTTCACCCATTATTTCTTCTCCTTTATTTGCCTTAAATAATAGACCCATAGAGCCAACGCGGTTACGAATATCATTGTTGGTGTTATTTCCATTATATTTCTCCTATTTTCTCCATGCCGAAAAAAGCCATCGAGTGCTTTTACGTATCGTTTGTATCAGCTGCATCTGTTGAAGGATGCGTTTTGCGGTGAAATAATCCCATAAGAGCCAAGCAAGTACCATGACCACCAAAGCAGCATAGATTGAAACAAAGCAGAGCATGTATAAGGCAACTGCATAGATTCCTGCTACAAGAGTGGCAAAAGGGTATTTAAACACCTTCACATCCCAAATCCTAACAGCCCAATACCATCCTAACCAATAAGCAGGTATCAGGATTATCATTACAAGTATGAGTCCTAGAATAAGTGCGATACCACCTCCTGCTTCTTCATTGTTAATACACCACTGTGGTCCATAATTATCGGACATAGCTTTTTCTCCTTCTTAAAATAAACGATCCAGCCATTTCTTCACCCAAGGATGATGACCAAATAGCACAAGCCCTAAAGCAACTATGCCTAAGAACACACAATAGAGTAAAAAGACAACCATCTCTGTTTTCATCCCTGGTTCATAGAGCACGTAAGAGCCCAAAAACAAGAACAGTGCTAGTGCACTGTTGTTAAACATTAAGACTCCTCTTTTAGTGCTTGAATGGGATGGCTATCAGCAGCCACTAAACGCCTAAACTCTTTAAGCGCACTCTGTAGCATTAAGTCCTCTTTAGCTTCTCTTTGTTCATGATAGTTAGAGGAGATAAAAAGTATCCAGAAAATAAAGAGAGCTGGCCACACTAGCGCAAGGGTAGGGAAATCAAAGCAGCTCATATCTTTTTCTCCTCTTTAAGACTTTCATAAAGTTTTCGGGCTATGGTTTTAGCCAATAGAACATCTTCAATATGTGCTTGCCTTCTCTCTAAGCGGTGTAATATCCCGTATACAATAGCGCCAATACTGATTCCCACGATAATGGTGATTAGAAACGGTGTGTTAACACAGATGAGATGGTTTAAATCCATCATGCTTTCTCCTTTTTTTAGGCATAGTTTTATCCTTGTTTTTTTTCTAAAAACCTGTTTTTTTAGACAGAACTAGGGTAGGGTGGTTTTTACATAATGCTCAAATGGTTAGGAAATATTCCCTTAAAGAATAAGGGCTAAGAAGGCAGTGATCCACGAGGGAGATGCGAAAAGAAAAAAGCTTGGTATCTAAAAAGCACCATGGTTTTACAAATGAACTTGATGGTTAAACACATGGTCTTTTACTCCTTTTTTCTTTTTTTACACATCATATTATAATCCTAAAATAATGCAAAGTCAAGCGGGTAAATGCCGATAGAATAGGGCTTAGATGCATTGTTGAGCGCTTTGATTTTTGAATAATTTTAGCTATAATGGCGCACGCACGCACTCCTGCTAAGAGAAATTTAAGCTCTTTTTTCATTTTTTCAAAAGGGTATCATTTAAATTCTCTTGTTTTTTATCACCTAAATCGTAAGAGGGTGTTATAACACTATGATAAAGCCCATGGCTTTTTACCCAATCGTATAAACACTTTTCACAAATATCCATGTTGAGTCTACTTATATCTTCCAATAAGGCACCGTCATACCCAAAGGTATGCTCACTGTGTATCAACTCTTTATGCAAGCTATTACTTTCATAATGTTCACCACAGACATCACACCGTATTTGGTTTAAGACATCCACTTCTTGTAACTCTTTTTTAAAATAATGCATGAGCTCTTCTTGCTACAGAGCATGCACAAGATGCACAATAAACTCAACACTAATGACAAACAGTGCATAATGATGCTCTCTAGTAATCAGTTTTCGCTCGTTTATTTTTTGTTTCATGTTCGTATTCTCCTTGTGTTTTAGTACAGTAATTATAAAATAAATTCGAAAAAAATACAAGAGCCTAAATATTTAAATAAATACAAAGAATAATTATAATATAATTATATAAGCATAAAAAGCACTAAAAGTCAAGCAAGGAAAACCATGGAGCGAGAAAAACTCAATACACTTTTTAAACACGCAGGCCTCAGTAAAAAAGAGTTTGCTCAAAAGCTATCAATGAATTACCAAAGTGTTAACCAATGGGAATCTACCCAAAACGCTCCTTTATGGGTATGGTCTTGGTTAGAGAACTATGCTAAAGCGAGAAAGTTTGATGAAATGATGGCATTAGGGAAAAGTATGGAGGAGGGTAAGCGATAGATTTCTTTATTGCTCGTCGTCTGTCAATAATACTATTAAAGCTTTTTATAGAACACAAAATCCCATATTAATGCAAAATGCTTTGATGCTTTAAAAGCTGAAGCGAATAGTTATAAAGAATATTCATTTATAGTAAAAACATTATTGAAAAACAAAGAAATTCTATAACAAAACCTAGCAGTGAACGCATGGCGTCACTGAAGTAAAACATTAAATGATAAAACTACTATCACATCATAAAAAATCATAACTCTCCTTATGTTGTATTAACTACACTCTGCGGTTGTAGTGACCGAAAACTCAGTTGAATATAGTCTGCACTTTTATAGCATTGCATCGTGCTTGATAGAAGCTTTCTATCCCCTTTGAGAGCGAAGGTTGGCGCGTTATGTAACGTAATGTACATAAATGATACGCGTGTAGGCTATGCGCGTAACACCTAATAGCTAATTTGTAGCTATATAACAAGAATAGTAAAATAATAAGATAGTGAAAGTATAGCATGTAAATAAGTCTCTCTTTGCCTTTTTACCGTTTTGGTATAGAAATAAAAATGCGTTTATAAAGATAATAAATGCTTATTGGCGGGCTTTAAAACAAAAAAAATACAATCACAATTTATAATTATTCAATACTAAAATTCAATTATTTTTTCAACGTTTTATATCGATTGAACATGCTATTACAAAAATATTATTAAATATATCAGTAAGAAGACTAAGTACTATATCTTAAAACAAACAATGCAAAAGTAAAATAAAAATTACAAAATTCAATTTGGAGTATTTTAAATTTGCAAGTAAAAAAAGTTTTTTGACTTTATAATAACTATCAATATGACATTGAGTATCTTAATAATACAATGTAAGTAAATATATTTATCAGGAATAGGTACAGTGAACTTTGTACGAGTGCCGATGAACTTCAAGGCAGAATGGATGCAAGTGAGTATAAAAATTATATATTTACTTTACTATTTTAAAATATTCACAGATAAAAAAAGATGATGCAAGCAGTTTAATAGAAGTGCCAGAAAGTGCAAGTTTTATGATATGGAAAAGCTTGTAGTTGACAAGATCAACAAAATCATCTCAGCTCTTGCAGAAGCAAATAACTTAAAATGTGTCATCGATAAAGCTGATTTTAATGACAAAACTAAGCTTGGCGATTGCAAGAACTCTATCAAAATATTTAACAATCTTGAGCTTGATGGCAACACCGCAGAAGGCAATGATATACTTGGTAATACGCTACTTTGCAACAGAATGTGGCAAAAGTAAAAGACAGTTTTATAGACCATCTGAAGTCTCCAATATTATATCGCAAATTATCGTCATAAAGAAAAATACCACTCAAAATCAAACGATTTATAAAACAAAACATGTGGAAGTGTGTCGCTCTTTTTAAAAGCCTTTTCTAATTCTTTTAAATTTAAGTTTATTTTAACATTCCTATGAGACATTGGTTAGTTCTTTTATCTAAAATACTATTGATAAAATTTATTTAAAGGAACTTACCATGAAAAAGACGCTTAGTCTGCTTGTTAGTAGTGTTGCGCTATTGGCTGTAACAGGAGGTGCATTAAACGCATCTGAACAAATTGCAAAATATGACAATTTAAATCATGTTGTCAACCCGGATGGCAAAAAGGCATATGTCTTAAACTATGTTGAAACAGCGGATGGAAAGCCTGATAAAAAACTAACAATTAATATTCCAGAACTTCCCTACAAAGCCAGCTTCAATTTATGTCCAAATGTTGAAGAAGCAGATAAATGCAAAGGGTCTGTCTTTGTTAGAAAAAATGACGCTGAATTTTTAGTAGACTACAATGTAGTATTTTTAGACAGCATGAAAGACAAAAAACCAGCTATAACACAAATTGAGAGTACAGAGGTCCCAATGGCTCTAAATGTCAAAAGCGATGAAGAGGAATTGTTTCTTTACCAAACATTGAGCGTTCACAACCGTTATTGGATGTTAAAAAACAAATAAAACCTTGTGAAGAAGTGGGTTTTAACAAGAAAGAGCCTGCTTCTTTTTAAAACATTGCTCTTACCTTTCTATTTTTCTATTTTAACATCGTTTTTAAGCCATAAAACTTAATCAAAAGTGCCGTCCCTCTTTTTGAAGACTTAATATATCAATACATTCAGATTATGATTGTGTACTTGAAGATGAAATACTCACGCTTGAGAGTTACAGATTTATTATGCGTTTAAACTTTAAAGCTTGAAATTTTGAATCAATGGATAAACAACTCATCAGAAACTATTTCATCATTAGCGGCAAAAGAGCGATTGATTAGCAAAAAGTGTATTAAAAAGAAAAAAATACTCTTAAATTTTGAGCTTGCAAAACAGCCTATTGAGTGTATAAAATATATCATCGTTCATGAGATGATTCATCTACTTGAGCGATACCACAATGATAATTTTAAATCTTTGATGGATAAATATATGCCAAATTGGATTGAGAGAAAAAAACTCCTTGAATATTATCCTCTTTGTTGCTGTTGATTGAAATAATTATACTGGAGTTTTTACCCTAAATAATGCTCTGAGATATTAGCTCTTTCATGTTTCATGGCCCAAGAAACCTCCTGAAGAGCTTGTACGTAAGAAAGCCCACCAATAACTTGAATTTTAAAAAATCGCTCTTGTGCGTAATTCCATCGTAATCCATGAGTCGCATCATATTTTTGCCCTGTCTGATTTGCTGCTTTTTTAAGAGCTAATCGATACTTATTTTTATTAATAATGAATTTTGAGTGTTGTATAAGATAAGCTTTTAGCTCTTGATAAGTTTCAACTTTAACCGATAAGTTCCCTGGCTTTCCTCCTTTCTCAACATCAAATATTCTTCCTTTTTGCATAGCCTCATATGTGTCGTATTCGTAGCCTTGCAGTTGAGGCACGCTAGAGTATGTATCATCTACTCTTGCATACTCAATAGTGTCACTTAGCGTATTATCTTTTAACTTATGCGTTTGCACTCTCATATATTCATCAATACGTAAGACCCCTTCTAATCTAGCCCCTGATTCATATTGAATTTTTGCAGCAAGTTTGTACAAAGGATCTTCAATAGCATTAATAAGTGCTTTGGGGTTTTCATAAATGCGTGAAAAGTTAGGATCAGCACTGGTCTCTATCACGAGTTTGTGTTTTCTTGCATCATTAAGGATGGTTTGGCGAATGCTAAAATCGTATACATAGTGCGTATTCGTTGCATATCTTTGTTGTTCTTCAATAAATTTCTCATGAAGCATTGTTAATGCATGTTCAAGCTTACCAATTGCGCAACTAATGGTTTCAAGATATTGTTCACTTACTCCTTGAAATACCTTTTTCATCATAAAGCCCATGATATACTCTGGGGTAAGCTTTTGAAGATCTTTAATGCCATAGTTGTCTTTTACATAATTACCTAATTGATTCCATATCTCTCTATATGTTTGAATCGTCCTAGTATTGGCTAGCTCTCCAGTTTGTTTTTGAAGAGCCTTGGATAGTCCTGGATGAAAAATGACTTCTGAGAGTAGTCCTGTTTGGTATTCAATTTTACTTCTCATTCGTACACCTTAGGTGTTTTGAGTTTAAATGATTTTTCACTGTAAAAACATTCGACACTTTCATTGAGTGCTTCTTCAACGATTGTCCCACTATGTAAATAGTAATGCAATTGTCTTACCAAAATACGACATTCAACTTTACATAATGTTTCAGCTAAGATAAAATTCTTTGCTTTCCTATCAAACACTTCGATACAAATATTGGTTGGCTTTTTAGGGTGCAAATAGAGCTTGATTCCATTCGCTCTTTCATAATTAAATATGGCATAGTTCTTTTGACTCATAAGCTGGGAATGGATAAATGCCAGTAGAATCTCTTGAAAATGAATAATGAAGATACGATTCACCAAAGGTGTTGTTCTCCAATAAAGTGTATCTATTTCGTAATAGGGATGACTTTTTTGTAACACATACCCACTCTCAATTTTTCCATTTTTCCCAGCACTGGTTGGGATAATCTTATTTTCTGGGATTTCTATTCTATCTGTAGCAAGATAAAACTCTTGAATCAATGGTATTACATGTAAACTCATACGAACTCCTTATATAGTTTTTTTGTAAAGATAAAACCCTATAGATACTATTCGTTTTAAAAAGCATAATTTTTAAAAATCACTCTTTACTTGCCTTACAGCATATTTAAGATCTTCAACTTTTTGTTTTATGTTGGGATAAAGTCTGGCTATAAGAGTATGATCTACTTTGAAAGAATGGTGTTTTGCTAAAAAGGCCTTTACTTTTGGAAAACTAAAATGTTCTTCTTTAACTAAGCGATAGACCAAAGGGGCATAGTGTCCTAATAGCTTAGACGACTTGGTAACCTTTTTCTTTTTGTGGGCTGCTAATGTCACTTTTATTTGCATGTTAAATTTCTCCTCTAGGGTAGTTAATTCCTTTGAATGCTTTTTTGCAGAACCAAGGTGTAAGGTATGGTAATGTGCTTCAAGGGAGAATAGAAGCGCACTATGTAAAAGATGAGAGCGATTTAGCTTAGAATCATTTCGTGATTTAAGAGCGTAGTAACGCTCTAAACTATTTTCCAAAATTTCACATTGCGTTACATCTGGTATTTTTGAAAATTTCCGTAAAAGCTGCTCTTGGGTATATGTTTTCAAGAAATATTATTTAGATTTATTTTGTAGATTTATTTCATAAGCTATAGGATCTTTTAAATATTCCATTAATTCACTTTCCCTCCACCGTGGGCTCCTAGAGCCTAAATAGATGGGAGAAGGCGCTTTTTTTAATTTCATTAGATTGCGCCAGCTACCTTCTTTTTTATTAACTATTTGAAGTACATTTGCAAGACGATATAATTTATCCATTTTTTATTCCTAGTATGATATATTTTTTTACAAAATAAATCTGCATTTATTGCGGTATAATATTGTATATTTTATTAATATTAGCTTATAAATGCAGTTATTTGCATATTTTACGGTTTATTTATACTACTTTAACTATTTAATTATATGATATTGTCTAATACTTCACTTAGATGATAAAACTTTTTTATCATTCCTTGCCTTTTTTGTGATATAATGATGTAATTAAGAATTTAATGCGCTTTATTCGCGGTATATTATTGTATTTAAATTTAATAAGCTTTAAAAGGGGATATATGCAGTTTAATGCAAATTATTTTATCGACCGATTACTTGATTACTATAAAGTTGCAACCATTGTTGCACTATCTTCTAAAATGCAAATATCGCAACAAACTATAACGTCATGGCGGACACGTAATTCTGTTTCAGCAATTCGTAAAAAGTGCCGAGAATTAGGTATTTATCACGATATTTTTAATAATTTAATATCTTCAAACAATAATTTTCAAAATGCAAATTTAAGTGGCGGTGCTACTGGAGTTGAAATTGGCTCCATAAACAAATCAATTCATTCTATTGCGAATAATGATTTTGGTTGTGATGATCTTGTCAAATCTCTTGTTAAAGAGCTTTGCAAGAAATATAAAGACGATATGGACACTCTTAAAACTTTATTGTTTCAACTAACTCTCCAGAAGTAAAAAAATGGATAATTCAGATATTACTACTTCTATTGATACGATAAAGAATGATTTTAGAGATGCAAATTTCCAAGATGAATCAGCAGGGGTTAAATTAAATAATTGCAAAATCAACTTATTGACTAATCAATTTAATTTCCCAAAACTTCATTGCATCTTTGATAAACCAAAATTTGATTCTCAAAAATTTATACAAACTGGGGCACATACTCTTGTCTATTTTTTAATTATTATTGTTAGTGCTTTTTTGATTTTAGTAACTGTATTCGATTCGCAATTTAAAAATTTAAAAGATTTAGAACCTTATCTTGTAAAAATTCTAATTGATTTAATTATGTTGGTTTTGGTACTTGTGGCTTTTTTTGAGGTTTTCTATCGAAAATATAAAATAAATTTTTCAAATAAGCTATGCTCTATTATTAGAAAAAGTTTTCTTTTCTACATTTTACTTTTTACTTTTTTAACATTATTATATATTTATTTTGGTTTGTACAAGTTTGCATTGCTATTTTTTATGGCCGCCACATACACTTTAGTTATTTTATTTCTGGTAAAAAAATAACTATAGTAGTTTTAAATTAATTTGTTTAAATACTTAACTTCAACTGGTCTAAATAATCACTCCACCATTGCATTAATATCTTTCTTTCTTTTAAATATTCAGCATGATTGTATGCGGCTTTTACACCAGAGCGTTCAGCGTGAGCCAATTGCCTTTCTATAGCATCACTATGAATTCCATGCTCACTGATTTGTTCATGTAAGATTGTTGAAGCCATTGCGCGAAATCCATGATAGACAATTTCTTCTTTTGAATATCCTAACCGTCTCAGAGCATAGTTAAGCGTGTTTTCACTCATTATTTTTATATTAGAGATTGAAGAAGGGAAAACATATAGACTACAATGTGCATTAATTGAATATGCGTGTTTCAAAATTTCTATTGTTCGATCTGTAAGTGGAACAATATGAGGAGCTTTCATTTTCATTTTAGCTGCTGGAATTCTAATTTCTCTTTTTTCAAAATCTATTTCTTTCCACTCTAATGATCTTATATTAGAAGACCGTAAAAAAATATAAGGTGAAATCATCAAAGCTAGTTTAGTGTTAATATCACCTTTGTAGCCATCAATAGCGCGGAGGAGGGCACCAACTTCTTGTGAATCTGTTATTGTTGGGAAATGCCTACGCTCTTGCGCTTGAATAACCATACTTTTTTCAATATCGGCAATAATATTATGCTCAACAATTTGCATAGTAACAGCATAACGCCAAATATTATTGAGCATGTTTAAAACTCGATCAGCTACTTCAAAAGCACCTTTATTTTGGATTTCTTTTAATATAGCTATTACTTCTAAACGACTAATTGTTTTGATATCCTTTTGCCCAATACTAATATATACATGATTAACTAAAAAGCTTTTTTTCTTTTGAATAGTTGTTTGAGCAAGTTTTCCAGCTTTTATATTAAACCATTCTTCTGATATATTTTGTAGAGTTGTACAATGTGCCAATTCTTTTTTATTATCTTTACGCTCTTGAGACGGATCAATGCTCTTGAATATTTTTTCTTTTGATTCCTGTCTTAACTTTCTAGCTTGTGCAAGTGTTATTTCTGGATATGTTCCAAAAGAGATTGTTTTTCGTGTACCTTGAAATCTGTAATCAAAACCCCATCTTTTATTTCGTTCTTTTTTAGACCAAATAATAATATATAGTCCATCACCATCATAAAGTTTATAGTCTTTTTCTTTTCGCTTAGCATTTTTTATCTGCATCTCAGATAGCGGTATAATCGACTTAGCCATGATAAATGACAGTACCTCACTTTATTTTTTTTGTAATTGTAGCATGTACTGTCAAAAATACTGTCATATATTTTGAATGTCAGTAAATTTATCTGATGTTATTTGAAGGTAAATAGAGCACATAAAGCGCTATTTAAAAGGGTTTTATGAGGTTAAATGAACTTTTATGATTGTGTTTAAAAGAAGAGATGGTACCTGAGGCCGGACTCGAACCGGCACATGTCTCCATACTAGATTTTGAGTCTAGCGCGTCTACCAATTTCACCACTCAGGCACATTGAATTAAGAGTTCGAATTATACAAAAAAAAGCTTAAACAACCGTAAAAGCATTCTTCTGTAGGATTAACGATTGTAGAATTCCATGTCATATTCTGATTGCAACAACTTCAGATTTTTTTCAGCTTCTCTGTATTAATATTCCAATATGTTTAAGATATTAGGAATATAGAAATGAAAACCATCGACACCCATGTGCATTTGCTGAACAGTGAAGTCTCTTTCAACCGTCTTTATGACAAAGTTGCTTTACGTTTTTTTGCCAAACGCTTCGGCATCGACGCCAAAGCCCTTGCAAAAGAGCCGTACAAAGCCTACACCGACGCGCTAATGAACTCGGTGAAAACTTCTGAACACATCGAAAAAATCGTGCTTTTTGGCGTCGATGCAAAAGTCGATGATGAAGGCAATGTTCTTCATAAAGACAAAACCGTTTGTGCTAGCAATGAAGATGTGGCGGCGTTGTACGAAAAGTTTCCAGAGCTCATCATCCCTTTTTTCTCGATCAACCCTAAACGCCCCGATGCGCTGGAATTGATCGACAAGTACCATGCTTTAGGTTTTAAAGGGGCAAAATTTTTACAAAATTATTGGGGTGTGGACACACGTGAAGCGCGCTATCGTCCCTATTTTGAAAAACTCGCAAGCCTTGATCTGCCGTTGATCGTGCATGTGGGAAGTGAGAGCAGCGTGCATTCGTATAAAACCTGCGAGAGCATCGAGATGGTACGCCAACCTTTAGAGCTCGGCGTGAAGGTCATTTGCGCGCATATGGCGCTTAGTTATGAGCCGCGTCACATTTTTAAAGCACTCTCATCCAATCCCAAACGCTTTAACGATGACTACTTTACCTTGCTTGAGATGCTCAAAACACACGATAACTTGTATGCCGATGTGTCAGCCTTATTGACGCCCGTGCGTGCCAAAGCGTTGCGCCATCTTTCCACGCAAAGTGACATTCACCCCAAATTGCTCTTTGGAAGCGACTACCCCGTACCGTTTACGACGATGCTCAACAGTTACGATATCTCTTTGTTGAAACGCCTTTGTATCGCTCAAGAGAAGAATGTGTTTGACCGCTACGCTAAAGCGATGTTGGTCTATTTTCCTGCGAATCATCCGATTTATACAAATTATAGGAAAGTGTTACATGTAGCGTAATTTTTTGACGAGAAGTTGATACAAAAAATATTAAAGAAGTAAAAAGTGTGAAATTTAGGTTAAAATTTTCGTAATATAAAATGGTTTATAGCCTTGACATGTCAAAAAGAAGATCACAAAAAAGAGAATGGTAGATCAATACTTTGACATGTAAGGATATTGATCTGTTTTTTGATACTAAACCGTAGGAATAGAAAAATGAAAATGCCAACTATTTATGATTTAAAGCCTGCTTTTCAAAGTGTGCTTCGCCCTATCGTTCGAGTTCTTGCGAACAGGGGTCTTACTGCCAATCAAATCACCTTAGCCGCTTTAGGTCTTAGCGTCGTTTGGGGTGGGTTGATTGCTCTGACACAAGGGGCATTGTGGACGTTATGGATGCTTCCTATTGTGTTGTTTGTGCGAATGGCACTGAATGCGATTGACGGAATATTAGCCAAAGAGCATGATATGAAAAGCGATCTCGGTGCGATGCTCAATGAAATGGGCGATGTGCTCAGTGATACGGCACTTTACTTGCCTTTTGCCGTGTTAGAAGGTGTTTCGCCTTTGTGGGTGACGCTTTTTGTGATTGCCTCTATTTTGACGGAGATGGCAGGTATTTTGGGTGCGGTCATTGGAAAAACGCGTCGTTACGACGGTCCTATGGGCAAAAGTGATAGAGCGTTTGTGATAGGAAGTACGGCTTTGGCGTTGGGGCTTGGCGTGACGCCTTATCTTTGGGTCAACGGCGTGTTGATGATCGCTACGATTTTAGCGTCGTGGACCGTGCTTAGACGTTGTCAAAAAGGGTTGGTATGATGGATTCTATGGAGATGCTTTTTAGCGGTAAAAGCGGGATAGTCATCGGTGTTATTCTAGGGTTACTTTTGTTGGCAACGCTCGTTGTTCGGGTGTTTTTTCGTACTTCGACCGAGCTTAAAGATCGTGTTCAATCGTGGTGGATTATCGTGCTTGCTTTTGTGGTTGGGGCGATGTTGCATACGACTGTGGCGATGTTCTTTTTTGCTTTGATTAGCTATCTGGCATTGAAAGAGTATTTTACGCTGATTCCAACACGCAGAACCGATAGACGGATTATCTTTTACGCGTATCTTTCTATCGTCATTCAGTATTGGTTTGCCGGCATTCAGTGGTATGGTATGTTTATCATTTGGATACCCGTGTATCTTTTTTTACTTTTGCCTTTTCGTCAAGTGCTTATAGGCGATACAAAAGGGTTTTTGGAGCATACGAGTCGCGTACAATGGGGATTGATGATGTTTGTGTTTGGTCTAAGCCACATCGCTTATATGATGACCTTACCCGTCCTCAACGGTCATGATGTCGGAGGAAAAGAGCTTGTGCTCTACGTGGTTCTTTTAACGGAG
>JGI24728J21555_1000938_pt1 | contig 13319 bp, 8 predicted proteins | sample EPASupsiteSAE305_FD_21555 | JGI IMG/M metagenome (IMG submission 21555) | reverse complement strand
GCGGCTGTAGCCAGCGGCACACCGTATGAGATGGAGTTGTGCGCCATTCGCAGCGATGGTGTGCGGCGGATCTGTCTTGCCCGTGGCTATGCCGAATTTGGATCTGACAATAAAGTGACCCGCCTGTTTGGCTCATTACAGGATATAACCGAACAAAAGCAGGCGGAAAAACAGCTACTGGAGGCTAACCGGCAACTTGAAGCAGCCATGGACCGCGCCAATGAACTGGCTGCCCAGGCTGAAGCAGCCAATCGTGCCAAGAGTGAATTTCTGGCTAATATGAGCCATGAAATCCGCACTCCGATGAACGGCGTGATCGGTATGGCCCAGTTACTGCGCTTTACCAACCCAACCGCTGAACAGGCAGATTATCTGGATAATCTGGAGCTGTCCTGCCAAAACCTGCTGACCCTGATCAACGACATTCTGGATCTCTCCAAGATCGAATCAGGCAAGATGGAGCTTGAGTATGTTGATTTTTCTCTTCAGCAAAGCATTCAAGAGGTAACGACCAGTCAGATCAGCCTTATCCGCCAGAAAGGGCTGCAGCTGATCACCACTATCCAGGATCAGGTACCGGAACTGCTCTATGGTGATTCTCTGCGGTTTAAACAGATCCTGCTCAATCTGCTGGGCAATGCGATCAAATTTACCGAAAGCGGCACCATAACCATTTCTGTCATGGTTGTTTCATACCAGGACCAGACCTGCAGGATCAGGCTGGAGATCAGTGATACCGGCATCGGGATGACGAGCGAGACCATATCCAGAATCTTTAACAGCTTTGAGCAGGCTGACAACAGCACCACCCGGCGCTTTGGCGGCAGCGGCCTGGGACTCTCCATCTGCCGACGCCTGACTCAGCTGATGGGGGGCGAGATCTGTGCTGAATCAACCATTGGCAAAGGCTCAACCTTTCGTATTGAAATTCCTTTTCAGGTTTCCACGCTTCAGCTGCAAACCAGACCTGACCGACCTCAGGAACTGACAGCCCTGAACGGGAAAACCGGCTTAAAACTGCTGGTTGCTGAAGACAACACCATGAATGCTGCAACAACGGTTGCCATGCTTAAACGGCTCGGGCATCAGGCCGAAGTTGCCGTAAATGGACGGAATGCCCTTGAGCTCTGGCACACGGGAAGATTCGACGCGATCCTGATGGATATTCAGATGCCGGTCATGGATGGCTGTATTGCCGTATCAATTTTAAGGGAACAGGAGCAAAAGACGGGGGGACATATTCCGGTGATTGCCATGACCGCCTTTGCCCTGCAGGGAGACCGGGAACGGTTTCTGGCGCAAGGCTTTGACGGCTACATCTCCAAACCGATTGATATGTATCTGCTTGACAGGGAACTGATGCGACTGTCTTACACACAACCTACTTCATTAACAACAGACTCAACGCCATAACCAGCATACCACCCATCAGGCCAAACAGACTGTCATGCCCCTTGCCGTAAGCCCGGCTGGTGGGCAGCAGTTCATCCAGACTGATGTAGACCATGATACCTGCCACCCCGCCAAACAGAATACCCATCACCTGGGCCGGAATCGCACCGGTATCCCCCCCAAAAAAGAGCAGGAGCAGAAGGTAGGCGACCACCGCTCCGACCGGCTCGGCCAGACCGCTCATAACTGAATAGAAAAACGCTTTTTTCCGGTTACCGGTGGCGTAGTAGATCGGGACCGAAACCGAGATCCCTTCCGGAATGTTATGCAGTGCAATGGCGATGGCAATAGCAACACCCAGTGAAGGGTCCTGCAGGGCCGCAAGAAAGGTTGCCAGACCTTCGGGAAAGTTGTGGATACCGATTGCCATGGCCGTAAACAGCCCCATCCGCATCAGCTTTGTATGCTGCAGCGCATGCTGGTGGTCACCTGTTTCAGTACGTTCCGGATCAGAAAAATCAGGGATTGGCGCAACTGGGTTGTGGAGCGGTGCCGTCTCTGCCTCAGAGTGGGTTTCATGGGGATTCTCGGCAGCAGGTACAAGATTGTCAATCAGTCCGATCAGCAGAATACCGCCAAAAAACGAACCTACATTGACCCAATGGCCCCAGTAATTGCCATAGATTAAGGTGAGCGCGTCACTCCCTTTGACAAAGATCTCAACAAAGGAGACATACAGCATGACCCCGGCAGAAAAACCGGTGGCCACGGAAAGAAAACGGTAATTGGTCCGTTTGGCAGTAAACGCGATGGCGCTACCGATGCCGGTTGCCATACCGGCAAAGACGGTTAATCCCAATGCAACCCAGACATCTTGCACAATGATTCCCCCCTACCCTTCAAACAGGTGAGCCGCAAAGATCAGTTGATCAGGCTTGCCCAACACCAGCACAATATCATCCGCTTCAAACTGCCAGACCGGATCAGGGTTGGAGTTAACTTCATCACCCCGCTTGATCACCAGCACCGTAGCCCCGCAACGTTCCCGCAGCAAACCGTCCAGCAGTTGGGTGCCAACGATGGAGGAACCCGGCTGTACCCGAAACGTAGCCAGTTCAACCCCGGACAGATAGCCGGAAATGCCGGTGGCATGGCTGTGACGGCGGCTGATGGTGCGGAACATCTGGTAGGAATCCCGCCGGATCTCGGCGATGCAGTGGTCTATCTGATCGTGGGGAATCAGGTAGGTACGCAGCACCCGTGAAAAGATCTCCACCGAGGTCTCAAACTCCTCCGGCACCACATCATTGACTCCCAACTGGAAAAGCGGCTCCATCTCGGCCACATAGCGGGTACGGACAACCAGGTGGATGTTGGGACGGATCTGCCGTGCAATGGCAGCGACCCTGCGGGTGGCGGTGGCGTCGGAAATGGCGATGACCATGATCCGGGCCTTTTCAATCAGGGCATGGTGCAGGATTTCCGGCTTGGAGGCATCGCCGAAGATGATCCGGGTCCCCTTTTTACGTTCAGCCTTGACCGTATGATGGTTGCTTTCAATGGCAATATAGCGGATCCCGTTACCGTTCAGGACCCGGGCCAGGTTCTTGCCGTTGACCCCGAAGCCGACAATGATCACATGGTCATCCATCGGGAAGCGGTCATGGTTGACACCGGTGGTACGGCTGCCGTGTTTCAGGGCAGTCGGTAAACGGGCGGCAATCCAGCCGGCAATCGGCTCGGCAAAGCGCAGGGAAAACGGCGTTAACGCCATGGTACCGACCGAAGCTGCCAGAAAGAGCTGGTACTGATCAGCTGTCAGCAGACCGAACTGCTGTCCTGAATGGGTCAGCACAAAGGCAAACTCACCTACCTGGGCCAGCAATAGCCCACTGATAAAGGCTGGCTTTGGAGGAAAGCGCAACACCAGAGCTGCAGCGGTGGCAACCAGCCACTTGATCAGAATGATACCAACCACCAGTAAAACAACGATCAGGGGATGCCGTAATACCACGGTGGGGTCCAGCAACATCCCCACCGAGATGAAGAACAGACTCATGAAGGCATCCCGGAACGGAATGATATCCCCCATGACTTGGTGGCTGTATTCTGATTCAGAGATGGCCAGACCGGCAATAAAGGCCCCCAATGCCAGGGAAAGCCCGACCTGTGCCGTTAAAAAGGCGGTGCCGAAACCGACAAAGATGATGGTCAGAATAAACAGCTCACGGCTTTTGGCCCGCACCACCTGGTTGAAGATCCAGGGCACGGCAAACCGCGCACTGAAATGGGAAACCACCACCACCACCAGCGCCTTGGCAGAGACGAGCACAACCCCGGTCAACCCATTGCCTGCCCCGCCCAGAAACGGGGTAAACAACATAAGCGGCACCACGCAGAGATCCTGAAAGATCAATATTCCCAGACAGGTCTTACCGTGGGGAGAATCCATCTCACCGGCATCCATCAGCAGCTTCATCAGGATGGCGGTTGAGGAGAGCGAGACCAGAAAGCCGAAAAAGACTGACTGCTGCCAGGAAAAGCCCAGAGCGATCCAGAGCAGGGCCACCACCCCGATGGTGACCCCCACCTGCAGACCGCCGCCCCACAATACCAGATGTTTGATCCGCAACAGTTCCTTCAGTGAGAACTCAATCCCGATGGTGAACAGCAACAGGACAACACCGATTTCAGCCATCTGTTCAACCTGATGGGTGTCCTTGATCAGACCAAGTGCGTAGGGACCGGCCACAATGCCGGTGCAGAGAAAACCAATGATGGAAGGGAGCTTGAACTGCCGGAACAGCACCACCGTGACCAAGGCCAGACCAAACAGCAGCACTAGATCTTTCAACAAACTAAATTCCATGGTTTCCTCAACAGCTAGTAGTTAAACAGACAGAAATCAGGCCCTTGCATACATTTTTCCAACAACTCTTCAAGGGCTGCAGCCTTAAGCGGACGGCTGAAGAAAAAACCCTGCATCTCATCGCAACGCTGCTGCTTTAAAAATTCTACCTGATCCTGGCGTTCAACCCCTTCAGCAATAACGGTCAGTTTCAGACTATGGGCAAGTGCAATGATCGCCTGCACAATAGCTGCAGAATCACCTGATTTTTCAGCCATTTCCAAGACAAACGACTTATCAATTTTCAGACGGTCAAGGGGGAAATGTTTCAGATAACTAAGAGAACTGTAACCGGTGCCGAAATCATCAATCGCCAGAGTAACCCCCATTGCCTTAAGCGCCTTCAATGTTTCATGGGTACTGGCAATATTTTCTATCAGCATCCCCTCAGTCAGCTCAAGCTCCAGCAGATGTGCTGGCAGACCGGACTGTTCCAGAAGTGTTCTAATCGTTGCAACCAAACCAGGGTTGCGGAACTGTTTGGCAGAGAGATTGACTGCAACCCGTACAGGCTTCAGTCCCTGTTTGATCCACTGTGCCGCCTGAGAACAGGCTTCCTTCAGAACCCAGGTGCCGATTGGAACAATCAGACCGGTCTCTTCAGCCAACGGAATAAAGCGGTCAGGAGCAATCATACCCAGGTCAGGATGTTGCCAGCGTATAAGTGCTTCCACCCCCACCAGTTCTCCGGTTAAAAAACTTAGCTGGGGTTGATACACCAGAAACAGCTCATCCCGTTCCAGGGCATGGCGCAGATAACTGTTCAGGGTCAGTATCTCAAGGGCTGAAGTATGCATATCGGATGAATAGAAACGGAAGGTGTTTCGCCCCTGTTCTTTGGCATGATACATGGCCGTATCGGCATTTTTAAACAGGGTATCGACGTTGTCGCCATCGTAGGGATACAACGAGATTCCAATACTGCCACCGCTGTAAATCTCTCGATCAAAAAGCTGAATCGGCTGAGCCATGACAGCCAACAGCTTGGCAGCAACCTCCATCACCCCTTCCCGGTCATCCACCCCCTCCAGCAACACGACAAACTCATCCCCACCCAGCCGGGCCACCGTATCCGATGTCCTCAGACAGCTGGTCAGACGTTCGGCCACCACCTGCAGCAACAGATCTCCAGAACCATGACCCAAGGTATCGTTGACCTCTTTGAAGCGATCAAGATCAATAAACAGCAGCGCCACCTTCTCTTTGTGACGTCCTGCCCGGGTCAGCATCTGGTTCAGCCGGTCCTTTAACAGCACCCGATTGGGAAGACCGGTCAGGCTGTCAAAAAAAGCCAGACGCTCAATCTCCTGGGCTGCAGCCCGGCGCTCGGTAATATCGGTATAGAGCAACACCATACGAAAGATCTGGTCGTCTGCACTTTTTAATGGCGTTCCCACCAGATGGTAGTGACGGCCTTCGTGAACAAAGTTTGTCTGCTCAACCCTGCGCTTGGTGGCCAGGATCTGATCAAGAATACACTCCTCTCCCTCGTGCCCGCAGATCAGTTCCCGTAGATTTTTACCTGTTACACCTTTTTGATCAGAGAAAAAGGCTCCCAGACTATAATAGTTGTAGGTAACAACCTCCATCAGGTCATTCACCACAATGATACCGGCACCAACTGAATCAAAAACAGCTTGTAGCTCATCCCTGGTGTTGCTTAAATCACTGTTGGTCTTATGGAGATGCTCAAGGACCTGTTCAAAGGACTCAGTCACAATGCCGATCGGGTCCACGCTCAGCAGTGTCTCGTCATCAAGCTCGGAGGGGTTGAGGGGGACCGTGCCCATCACCTGCAGCAGACGGTCGGTTTTAGCTCGAATATACTGGGCAAGTTCCTGATTTTTAGCCTGCAGCTGTTCTGCAGTGCCGCGACCATCAGCTGCACCAGTATCTGCAATAATTTTATCTGGAAATGACATCAGGAAATCCTGTCAATGGTAATACGGTAGTATTCCTGCTCTTTTTGAATCTCAATATGATACCCCATGGCGCTGACCGATTCACTGATATGGGTGGTTGAACTGCGATTATCAGTCAGAATAATGAGCCTGAGTTCCCCTGCCCTGAGTTCTGTTTTATTGGTATTTATCTCTCGCAGGGCCGTCAACAATGTTGAGGGGCAGATCTGTCCACGCAGATCAATCTCCCTGCATATCGGTTCATGGTGCATGTATGCACTCCTCTCAATCATCTTAACGGGGCATGACCAGTCGGGTCAGCAGCATTCCCCCCAGCCAGGCACCGGGAAACAAACCGGCCAGAAACAGAAAACTCTGCAAAGCAAGAATTGGCAGACCACCAAAAAGATGCCAGATATTACAGGCCGGGGCCATCCGGGAGGCCAGCCCCATGATGATGCCCCCTAAAACAGCAGAAACGACCTGACGCCAGGGCAGTTTGACCTGTAGCCGCCATTCTCCCAGTCTTATGGCTGACCAGGCAGATCCTGCCACTATACCGCAAATCAGCGGAAACTGAATCAAGGCAACTGCATCACATTCAAAGCCGGGGCCTCCGCTAATCAGACCACCTCCCAATGGCGGGGTGTAGCGCAAAGGAACCAGCTGAAAATACTTGAGAGAGGCATAATACTCCGGTGCAAGAGGCTGCAGCAGCATGGCTCCAAACTTTGCATATGAAGTGGTAATGCCCAGCGGCATCCCCACCAGCAGAACCGAGGCCGCTCCGATCAATGCCAAGCCAAGGGCAGCCTGCCATGGCTGCAGATAACCATCCACCACACTACCACGGTACATAGTTCCATCACTGAACCAACGCCAGATCAGAGCAAACAATACCAATACCAGCGGCAATACAAGCAACCAAGGCGGCAGGCCAAGCAGCTGTGGCAGCGTCACCGCCTTGGTGGGCAGGGCCAATGCACGGGAAACAGACGTCCATTGGGGGTACAGACAGGCAAAGAGCGTGCTGCCGGCCACCAACCCCAGAAATGCCAGCAGACCAGGAAAACTCCCGGCGCCAAGCCGGTACAGGGTACCAACGACACATCCTCCAGCCAGCACCATACCTATGCCAAACAAAAAACCACCCAGCAGATTGGTCAGCGAAGGAGGCCCAAAAAAGGGAAACGGTACGGCCACAAAACCGGTCAGACGGATCAGTTCAAACAATGGCAGGGAGACAGCTATCAACAGCAACAGGGTTTTCAACATGCGGGTTGAACGAAACAGAAACAGATCCCGGAACATGCCAGCGACACAGTAGTCAGAACGATGCATCAAAAAACCGGACAATGCCCCCAGCCCAAAACCTCCTGCAATCATACATAGATGAATTATGGACACCAGATCCTCCAGACAAAGCTGACGCACAGCAAGCAGAGAATAACGCACATCACCCGCATCATCAAGGGGCAGCTGATCACGCCCATTTTTATCTGCACTTCTAAAACAGCCTAAAGCTCAAAAAGTGTGCGTGCAAAAATTTAAATTATGACTTTCATTATAATTATCAGCCAGTTATTGCCAGTTTTGCATACGGATAGGTAAATCGCCCTATTTCAGTCAGATAGATATTACAGTAGAAACGGTCAACGTTTTTCATTGCATAAAACCGGTGAGTTCACTTCAGGAGGCTGATTTATGTCGCTTAAAAAGAGAATGGTAATATTCAGTGGCTGCATTATCCTGTTTGTTCTTGTTTTATCAATTTTTGCCTGCGTAGGCGTATCAAGGCTAAACACAGATTTCAAACAACTTCTGTCACATGAAATTACAACAAAAATTGAAACCATCAAGGTTGGACGAGAAGTAAACTATGTTTCTCGCCTAACCAGAAATATTATGCTTGGCTCAAATTTTGACAAAGATGCCAAAAATCTGGATGAAACGATTGATAAAATTGAGGCTTCGTTTAAAAAACTGGCAGAAGCCGCTAAAAGCGAAAAAGAGAAAAAATTGGTTGAGCAGGCACATGTTGACGCCATGGCTTTTGTTAATGACGGACGTACCCGGGTTTTGGCAACCAAAGATATACCTGCAGCTGAGCGGCACACCATTTTTGGCGATTACGAAAAATTTGCAACGCCGTTAGCCATGAAATCAAGGGCAAGTTTTTCTGATATTATCAAGAATGCCGACAAAAATTACGACACTAATATCAAGCTATTCAGCCAGACCATAACAAAAACACTTCAGACAATTATTGTCTTAAGCAGTATTGCTGTTATCATCACACTCATTCTCTTTGGTATCCTTATCAGGAGCGTAATTGGACCGATCCGGCAATTAAACGCTCAGCTCCACGAAATATCCGATGGAGATGGAGATCTTACCAGACGACTCGACGAAAACCGCTCGGATGAAATTGGGCAATTATCTGTGTTTTTTAACCATTTTGTCTCAAAACTACACGCTACTTTTTCACAGGTAGCCCAACAAAGTTCTTCAATCACAACTGCAACAGCGAAAATGCATGGGGTTGTTGTAGAACTTTCCGAAAACACAGACCAAACTGCCTCACAGACCAGTACTGTTGCAGCAGCAAGCGAAGAAATGTCTGCAACCAGTAATGCTATAGCTCAAAGCTGCTACCGGGCTGCAGAAAGTGCGCAGGCTGCAGCAGATACCACCCAAAAGGGTTTTGAAATTGTTAAACACACAGTAACAGGAATTATCCAGCGAGGACAAAAGACAAAGGATAACGCCAGGATTGTCTCTACCCTGGGTGATCGTTCCAACCAGATTGGCGAAATTGTTGCCACCATTGAAGATATTGCAGATCAAACCAATTTGCTGGCACTGAATGCGGCCATTGAAGCAGCCCGTGCCGGTGAGATGGGGCGTGGCTTTGCCGTTGTTGCTGATGAAGTACGCGCCTTGGCTGAACGTACCACCAAAGCAACAAAAGAAATAAGTGACATGATCAGGACCATCCAGAACGAAACCCGTCAGGCCATAGCTGCCATGGAAGAAGGGGTAAAAGGGACGGAGCAGGGAGCTGCAGAGGCAGGCACACTTGAGACGGCACTGCAGAACATTCTGGAACAGGTAAATGACGTTACCATGCAGATAAGCCAAATAGCAACAGCGGCCGAAGAGCAAACCGCCACTACTGGTGAAATTACCGGCAACATGCACCGAGTTTCTCAAATCATCGACGAAACGGCAAAAGAGACACAAAGTATCTCTTCCATCGCCGAGTCGCTAAACAATACAAGCATTGAACTTCACAGACTTATGAAACAGTTTAAATACTAAAACCTCATACATCATACACGGGGATACGCATCGCACCGTATCCCCGCTTCTTCACCATCTATAGCCACCTTACTCTACTACCGCCTGGCTCAAAATCCGTACATAAACCCATTTAATTCAAGTCAGTTGCATTTTATATCCGTCAAACATTTAATTCGTTATCCCAAAAAACGTCTGTTTTACCCTTGCGCAACAACCATTCAACAAGTAAATTCATAAAGACAAGATCGTAACAAAGGAGCGCCTCATGTCATTCTACAAACGGATCTCACTTCGTGCAAAGATTCTGCTGCCTCTGATTCCAACCATCTTCGTCATCTTTGTGGCACTGGGACTCTATGCTTCTTCAGAAATCAAGGCCGCGCTCAACACTGAAACCAAAAATCAGTTACAGGTGAATATCCGCCTGTTAAGTGACATGATCACCACCATCAACACCGCCACCATTAACAACGCCAATGAGCGTTCAGATTCCCTGATCAAACTGTGTGGCGGTGTGGGTGGATTTGCGCTGAACACCCAGGCATCGGTGAAGGTAGGTGATCTGGACACCCCTACCCTGACGCTGAACGGAGCTGTCCAAAACCTGAATGAGGCCAAGGTAGAGGAGTTCAGTAACCTGTACTCCGGGTCTGTGGCAACCATCTTTGTCCGCAAAGGCAACGACTTTGCCAGGATCACCACCTCGCTAAAAAAAGAGGATGGCAGCAGGGCGATCGGCACTCTGCTGGGTGAGGGCCACCCTGCCCACAAGAAACTGATGGCTGGAGAGATCTATCACGGTATCGCCAAGCTGTTCGGCAGCTGGTATATGACCAAATACACGCCGCTCAAACAGGGTAACGAAATTATTGGCGCGCTGTTTGTCGGGACCAACATCAATAAGGATGTTGACCAACTCGTCAAGGCGGTCCAACGGATCAAGGTAGGCAGCACCGGCTACGCCTATGTACTGGACGCCAAGGGCACCATGCTGATCCATCCCAACAAGTCTGTTGCAGGCAAAAACGTCATTGATATGAAGGACGCCCATGGCAAACTGCTGTTCAAGGATATGTTGGAGAAAAAGGAAGGCACTATCCTGTATGACTGGAAAAACGAAGGTGAGACCTCAGCACGGCAAAAGATAGCCATCTTCACTGCTGATAACCCCTGGAACTGGCTGATTTCAGCAGGCGCCTATTCAGAAGAGCTGTATGAGGCTGCCGTACGGATCCAGTGGATACTGATGGCTGCTGCTGCAGTCTGTGCAGCACTGCTGGCAGGGTTAGTGGTTCTGGTTCTTAAAAAGACCCTTGCTCCGCTAAAGGACACCTCACATGCCATTGAGCAGGTGGCACAAGGAGATCTGACCGTGCGGCTTAATGTGCAGTCAGAGGATGAAATCGGCAAAATCCAGGACGATGTTAATACCATGGTGGCAAACCTGACCGAGATCATGCGCCAGACATCCGGTACTGCAAATGAAGTTTCATCATCTGCCATTCAGTTACAGGCAACCTCCGGCAACATGTCAGAGAATGCAGAACAGGTGGCACAGCAGGTTGGCTCAGTGGCCACAGCCAGCGAAGAGATGTCAGCCACCAGTAATGATATTGCCATGAACTGCCACCAGGCTGTTGAATCAGCAAAGCGGGCCAATGAAACAGCAGAGCGTGGCAAGGCAGTTGTTGGAAACACGGTTGCTGCAATGGGACGTATAGCCGATCGTGCCAGCCAGTCTGCCAGTGCTGTAGAATCTCTGGGGGAGCGTTCTGATCAGATCGGCGCCATTGTCGCCACCATTGAAGATATTGCTGATCAGACCAACCTGTTGGCCCTGAATGCTGCCATTGAAGCGGCCCGAGCCGGAGAAATGGGACGAGGCTTTGCCGTGGTGGCTGATGAAGTACGTGCCTTGGCTGAACGGACCACCCGTGCCACCCACGAGATCAGCGGGATGATTAAGGCGATTCAGAATGAAACCCGTGATGCAGTTAATGCCATGAGTGCTGCTGTTCAGGAAGTTGAACTGGGAACCAACGATGCAACCAGTTCCGGTGCTGCACTGGATGATATTCTGGAGGAGATCTCCAATGTCACCATGCAGATCAACCAGATTGCCACCGCAGCAGAAGAGCAGAACGCCACCACTGGCGAGATCACCGGCAACATCACCCGCATCTCTGACACGGTGCAGGAGGCCAACCGGGGTGCCCATGAGACTGCCACCGCAGCATTGCAGCTTTCCGGTCTGGCAACCACTCTGCAACAACTGGTAGGGCGCTTCAAGGTCTAATCTAACGCAACATTAGTCACTAAAAGGCAGCAGGATCACCATCCCTGCTGCCTTTGTCATATCTGACTCAGACTCTGTTCCGCCTCAACCAGCACCCGCCAGAGATCTTCATCCCCCATCTAAAAATACTATGTATAGTTTCGTTGTTAGATGACATTGCATCTTCAGAAAGAATTAAGGTATATTTGCATGCATTAATGAGGCTTAAATAAAAAGGGGCCCATATGCACACCTCTATCCGAGTACTACTTGCCTATACAGTTACTATCATAATGACAGGCATGGCAGCACAAAAAGCGGAAGCAACACTTGGCCAGACAGCCAGCTCAATTACCTCAGATAGAAATGCTCTATCAGCAGTTCATCGCGCAACCATGACCCGTAGCAACTATACGGTTCAAGAGTTTGCATCCGGTTCAGGCACTGTCCGGGAATTTATCTCTTTATCAGGCATTGTGTTTGCCATTGCCTGGAATGGTCTGGTACATCCCGATCTCACCACACTGCTGGGTGCATATACCGCTGAATATCAGAGCGCTTTAAAACAGGCCGTTCGCAAAAGAGGTATCAGACGCCATCAGGTCATTTCTAATCAGGTTATTGTTGAAAAATGGGGGCATATGCGAGATTTGCAAGGACGAGCCTATCTACCCGCCTTAATCCCTTCCGGAGTTAACATTAATGAAATCAATTAGCTTACTTGTTTCAGTACTTGCCACACTGGCTTTATCCAGCTGTGGAGGTGGCGGAGGAGGAACCACCAGCTCTTCCAGTAGCACGAGTAGTAGTACCACAAGCGTCAGTACATTTTCAGGTAACGTGTTGACCATTACCGTGAATGGTTCGCTCTGTTCCAGTAGCACTTCCAGTTCCTACCCCAACAAACCGTGCGTCAGTGTCACTATTTGCAGTCCAGGCTCCGCAACTTGTCAGACCGTTAATGACATTTTACTGGATACCGGCAGTTATGGCCTGCGCATCTTTGGCAGTGTCTTGACCGATATATCGCCAACCCAGGTCGCCAGCGGCAGCGGATCACTTGCAGAGTGCGTTCAATTTGGAGATGGGTCAGCACTGTGGGGACCTGTTCAGACAGCTGATGTAATCATGGGTGGAGAGCCAGCCGTGCAGGTACCGATTCAGGTAATTGACGCTGGTTTTGGCACTGCACCAACTGCATGTCAAAGTGCGGATGCAACCCCGACTGCTGCTGGATTTAACGGCATACTCGGGGTTGGTCTGCACGATTATGATTGCGGTACGTTCTGTACTTTGGCTAACAATGGTATGTACTACAGGTGTACTGGAGCAAGCTGTACTGCCACAACAGCTCCTCTGGCAAATCAGGTACGTAATCCCGTGGCCCTGCTTCCCCTTGATAACAATGGAGTTATTGTAAAGCTGCCTGCGCTTGGCAGTGGGGGGGCAACATCGGTTACAGGTTCTCTCATCCTGGGCATTGGTACCCGGGCAAATAACATACCTTCAGGTGTAACGAGTTATCCTGCCGACCAATACG
>JGI24728J21555_1000929_pt1 | contig 13382 bp, 13 predicted proteins | sample EPASupsiteSAE305_FD_21555 | JGI IMG/M metagenome (IMG submission 21555) | reverse complement strand
CGATCTCGTCGAGAAGGATTGTCCCGCCACGGGCCAGACTGAATTTTCCCTCCCGCTCCCGTTCGGCACCGGTAAAGGCGCCACGGACATGGCCGAACAACTCGCTTTCAAGGAGGGCTTCGGGAATCGAGGCGCAGTTGACCGGCACAAAACTGGCGGGCAGGCCGTTAGAGGTAAAATGAATGGCCCGGGCCATGACCTCCTTGCCGACGCCGCTCTCACCAGTGAGGCTGATCGTAGTTTTGGGAGACGCGGCAACCCGGGCCGCCAGTTCCAAAGTCTGGTGCATGACCGGCGATTGGGTGACGATGTTGTGAAAACTGAACTGTTCGCGGAAATGTTCCCGCAGCTGCTCATTTTCATTGGAAAGACGTCCGAACTCCAGGGTTCGCTGCAATACCACGTCAAGTGTCTGGGGATGGAAGGGCTTCTCTATATAGTCAATTGCGCCCTGCTTGATTGCGGAAACCGCGCTTTCGATACTTCCTTGAGCGGTGTAGAGGATGAAAGGGAGTGCGGGATGAAGGGCTTTGGCTGCGTGCATCAGCTGAACGCCATCCATTCCCGGCATGATGAGATCGGTTATCACCAGGTTCACCCACTGTTTTCCCAGAAGGGAGAGGGCTACCTGGCCGTTATCGGCGCAGAAGACCTCATAGCCCTGACGCAACAAATGTTTCTTGAGCATTAAAAGGGAAACTTTATCATCATCGACAATCAAGATGCGACTATTGTGGTGAGACATATTCTCCATTAGAGGCATTGACGGATTAAGTAAACCGGGTAGCACTAAGAGAAACGAAAAATCCAATCATATTATCAGAATATGACCAATCGTCATCCCATATTAAAAAGTCTTTTTATTTGGTAGTCAACCTAATGCTGCTCCGACATTTACATTGATAGCTATCCACTCAGGCCGTTCGCTTGCCAGGCTAACAGCAACTGAGGCGGGACAATCTGAACATCAGGCAGAGTCGTATTCAGATATTGAGAAGATCGCCAAAATTGATGTCTGCGCCAAGGACACCCACCCATGCGGACTGCCGGTACACCGGAACTGAGATGGTCAGGCAGAAGGAGTTGGTAGCTTCTGATCTGTAGATCTCGGAGATGTAGGGTTTTCCCGTTTCTTTGACCTTTCTGAACCACGGCTTCTGGCCCCAATTTTTACCTTTGACCGAGGGATCGCTGACGGTTGCCTGTTCTTTCCTGAAAACATTGCTCGACACCTGCAGGCCTTCCGCATCGGTCAGGTAAATCAGCTCCAGAAAGGAAAGCGGCTGCATTCTTCGCTGCAATGCTTGATCCGTGGCAGTGCCCACTGTGCGAATATCCGGATCCGTTGCTATGGCCAATACTTCAGCCTCAGCCTTGCGATATTGGGGAAGGATGAAAATGCCGCTGGAGAGCAGCTGCTCTTCGGTCAGCGCCTTCACCGTTTCCGCCAACTCCGCCAACTCGGCACTGTCGATTTTCCCTTCCTTGCCGATGGCGGAAATAGTGGAGAGGTCATCGGCAAAAACAGACACAGCTTTTTTCTGATCGCTGACTCCACTGATCACCGACTCCAGGTGCAAGTGAAAACGATGATGTTCCCTGCTCACTTTTTCAAGCGCCGCCGAAGCCTCCTGGTTGACCTGCATCCCAGCATCGACCCCTTCTCTGGCTTGCGCGACCGCTGTAACCGTGTTCTGAATCAACTCGCCGATGGTCAGCAGAGAGTCTTTCACCTCTTGCGCGGCCCTGGCGGTTTCCTGGGAGAGTTGACGAACCTCCTGTGCAATGACACCAAAACCGGCACCATGCGCACCGGCCCGCGCCGCTTCGATAAAGGCATTGAGCGAGAGCAGGCCCGTCTTGTCGGCAATATCGGATATGGATTCAATGATTGATCCGATGGAACGCGATTTTTGCTCAAGGACAGCGATGGAAGAGGAGAGCTGTCCCACATTCTGTTCCATCACCTGCATGCGCTGCAGGGCATGTCCCGTCAGGTCGCCGGCGTGGGTAATCTCGCTGACGATCGAGGCGGATTGAGCAAGTGCCTGGTTGGCACTGTCCGAGGAGGTGCTGATCCCCTTGGCAAGCTGGTGACAGGTATGCTCCAACTGCTCGGCCCTCTGAGAGAGCGATTCTGAAGATTGCCGGACTTTTTGGGAAATAGCGAGGGCCAGGGGGGCCACGGTTGCCATTGCGACATTCTTCTTGGTGAGCTGGCAGACGAAGGTGTGAAGACGGTGGAACACCTGATTGAGCGTATCGACGATGAGGTTGGCCGGGCCATCACCCGGCAGGGAAAAGGTGGTGGTGAGATCCCATCGCTCTGCCAGGGACGCCTTGATTTCCAGGGCCTTTTCAACCCGTCTCTTTTTCATTGCCGACTTAAAAAGCATGAACATGTTCGTTGTTTCCTTGGGTTAGGGAAGGAACTGTTAGCAATTAATCGAAACAGGCCCTCACTGTTTTTCACAATTGAGAGAATTTACGGATCAGTTCAATGGCCTTGCCCTCATCCACGGGTCGTGAGAACATGAATCCCTGGGCCTTGTCGCATTTCAGGGCACGCAACCGGTCAAGCTGTTCGCGGTTTTCAACGCCTTCAGCAATGACCGATAAACCCAGGCTTCGTGCCAGCGAGATGATGGACTTCACAATTTGATCATTTTCCTGGGGATCCTCAAAACCGCTGATAAAAGAACGGTCGATCTTGAGATGATCGATCGGCATGCGCCGCAGATAGGAAAGGGAAGAGTAGCCGGTGCCGAAATCATCGATGGATATTTGTACCCCCAGGGACCTGAGCCGGTTGAGTTCGGTGATGGTGCGAGTGGCGTCGTGCATGATGACGGATTCCGTCACCTCAATCTTGAGGCAAGCCGGATTAAGTTCGTTCTGCTGCAATACCTCCATGACATGCTCAACCAGCCCCGGTTTATTAAACTGCCGAATGGAGACGTTGACGCTCATGGTCAGGTCATGGGCATTGGCGACCGTGTCCTGCCAGTTTTTCAGAGTGCGGCAGGCCTCGGTCATGACCCACTTGCCAAGCTCGATGATCATCCCGCTTTCTTCGGCGAGCGGGATAAACCGATCCGGCGGGATCATGCCGCGGAGAGGGTGATCCCATCGGACCAATGCCTCGAACCCTTCCAGACGTTCATCGACAATCGAAACAATAGGCTGGTAGTGCAACGTCAGGCCGTCTTTTGCCAACACTTCCCGCAATTCGCTCTCCAGGTTGATGGATTCCACAAGTTCCTGGTGCATCCGTTTGTCGAAAAGCACCAGGCCCTTACCCTGCTGTTTGGCGCGATACATGGCGATATCGGCATCGCGCAGGACATCTCCGGCCGAGGTGTATTCGGCCATTTTGGGGACAATGCCGATACTGGCGCCGGGTGTAATGTCGCTGCCGCAGAGGGTAAACGGTTCGCAGAGAATGGAATGTATCCGCCTGGCAACCTTGAGCAGTTCTTTTTTCGAAGAGAATTCTTCCAAAATAATGGCAAACTCATCGCCGCCAAGCCGGGCGACTGTATCCACCGTACGTACGCAGAACGAAAGTCGCTTGCCGACCTCGATCAAGAGCTGATCGCCAGCCGGATGGCCCAGGCTGTCGTTGACCGCTTTGAATTTGTTGAGATCGATCATCAGGGCGGCATAGAAGAGTTCGGGGCGCCGCCTTGATCGTTCCAAGGCCCGTTCCAGTCGTTCTGCAAAAAGAGTGCGATTGGGCAGGCCGGTCAGAGCGTCATGAAAAGCCTGGTGGGAAATTTGATCCTCAAACGATTTCCGCTCGGAAATATCCTGGTAAATGTAAATAATGCCGTTAATGATCTCGCCAACCCGAATGGGGAACCCTATCATCGAAACGGGGATCAGGTTTCCGTTACGATGGCGGCGATTGGTTTCGCATTGGACGGTTTTGCCATCGAGGATGCTGCTGCGCAGATTTTCACACTCGACCATCAGTTCTTCCGGAACAATAAGGGGACGCATGCCAAAGCCGACGATATCCGCTGTCCGGTAGCCGAACAATTCCTCAAATCCCTTGTTGCAGTTGACCACATTCCGTTTGGTGTCGATAATGGTAATGGCCTGGGGTGAATTGGCGAACAATTGCGAAAAATAGGCCCGCTGTATTTCCAAATCCGTTTCGGCTTGTTTCCGGTCCGAGATATCCATCACCGTTCCTTCGTAATAGCTTATCTCGCCGCCATCGCCATAGACTGCCCTGGCGTTTTCGGTAATCCAGATAACCTTGCCGTCTTTTTTGCGGACTTGGGATTCGAAACCGATGATCTTTTTATCCCGTTCAAGCAGAAATTTAAATTGGTCGCGCCGTTGCGGATCGACATACAATTGCTTCCTGATATCCTTAAAATACAGAATCAATTCTTCGGGAGAAGAGAATCCGTAGATGTTGGCCAAGGCGGGGTTGACATCAAGATATCGACCGTACGGCGTGGTTAAAAAAATGCCTTCCACTGCGTTATGAAAAATACTCCGATATTTCTTTTCAGTTCTCATCGCCCGAGCTTCGGTTTCTTTCAGCTGGGTCACGCTCTGGTAAATGATACAGGTCCCCTGAGTTTTGTGGCCGGTGGTGACCGGGAAAAATGAGATTGCAACATCGATCAGGGAATTGTCGGCGCATAATCGTTTGGAGGGAAAATACTCGACGGTCTGGGGGTTTGCCCATTCCGCAGGCTCATCAAACTCTCGATTTAACGGTCGCAGTACCTTTTTAAGGTGGTGACCGGTGACTTCGGTTTCGCAAAAACCAAAAAGTCGTTCAAAGGCGGCGTTGGTGAAGAGGATGACACCGTCAAGATTACAAAAAACAACGGCATTGGGAGAATTATCGAAAAGATGTTTGTGGGGGGAATCAACAAGCTGCCCGTCCATGGTGCCGCAGTCGGTCATTATCATATGAATATTCAATGGGTTAAGGGGAGTGGAATAATGGATACAAGTCCCAATTGGCAAGCAACTCCCGCACCACTGCTTGAAAATATTGAAACTTGCTGAGTTTTCAGAGAGATGACGAGGTAGCAGCCTTACAGGAAAGACGCGAGTGTTTGCAGCGGCTTCACGGCATGTTACAAAATCGTGCCTGACTTTGATGAATCTTGACGGTTTTGTTGTTTTATGAACGGGTAGGGGGGCACCTGACCTCCGGAGCCATTGACCATTTTCACCGTTGTATCGCCCAAGGCCGTCCCTTCGCTGGTGTAGAGTGTGCTACTGCCGCACATCCTCGACCCGGCCATCGGGATTGGTTTCGGTGTCCTGGCTGTCGTCACGCACGGTGACGGGCATGGTGCCCAGCTCGATGGTCAGGGTGGCCTGGCCCTCGCCTTTGTCCATGGAATAGAGATAACAGCGCAGCCCGGAAACCAGTTCCGCGCCTGCTCCCTGATCCTTGAGCACGCGGATGGCCAGGTCGCGATGGGGGATGGTCAGGCTGGTGGAGAGGACCGCGGGTGTTCCGATCGCCTCGAGGGTGAATGAAGTCCATAGCCCAGGTACCGGGCTTTAACCAGATGGGTTCCGGCTTCCACCGCAAAGGAAGCCACGCCGGAACCATCGGTGGTGCTGCGGTGAAGTGGCTCGCCTTCGGTGGTATAGAGGGAGCAGATCACGCCGGGCAGGACGGTGTGAAAATAATCTGTCCCGGTTTTCCTGCTGCGAGGAGAAAACGTGGTGCGGCCCCTAGTTACTGCCTATTTACTCTGCTATGTTTACTATTTACTAGGATTGCCAGTGGAAATCATGCAAGATTAAACTCATTTCAACTTCGACTATTGGCCCATATTTTAGTGTTATCGGTAGCAGGTTTTCCACCTAAGAGATTGTGCAATTACTGAAGCCACTTCTCTCTCCTTGTACCTCACAGGTAGTGCTTTTATGCGGACAGCCAAATATATCATTCTTTCTGCTCTGCTGATCACCCTGTCCCTCCTGCTGGCGGTCCAGGTCCCATGGACACGGCAACATTTGGCACTACTGATCCTGTCCTGGGTTGGATTGCAGCAGGTTAATCTCGACCTTGCTGGTTTTGACTCGGGTCAAATGCGGATCACGAGTTTTGCCGCCACCTTGGACCGCTCTGCCGGACCAATCGAAATTCGAGTAACCAATGCGATCTGCAGCTACCAACTCTGGGGACTGCTCCAGGGCAGGTTGGACGGAATCAGGGCGGCAACCGTTGACATCACCCTGCCCACTGCCCCGGTGGTTGCGAAAGAACCCTCGCTAGATTCGGCACTGCCTGATCTGACTGGTCTTATCCGTCGGATGCGTACGACATGGCTGCCGGTACGCCAACTGCATATCCAGCAACTGCTGATCCACCACGGCGCTGCCGCCGCCAAAAAGGATCTGGCATTAACAGTGGACCTGACCGCGACCGAGAAAGAAGGACTGTTGACCATCAACCCAGCAATTGCTGGACCGAATACAGCCTCCCCCATAACCGCCATTCTCCGAGTTGCGAACAGCCAGCTTACCGGCACGCTCCAGCTCCAGCTCCCCGCCCTGCAGGGGCTATTGCCGGCTATCGACTCTTCCCCCCAAATCCAGGGAAGCTTGAAGGCAGAACTCCATGCCGAGCTCCATCCCGAGAATGCGCACTCTTGGCACCTCTTTCTCACTCTAACCGGTCTGCGCCATTCCCAGATGGTAGCGGAGGAAATCAAACTACAGCTGGACGGTTCCCAACCTCTGCACGGCAATCCGCTTATTCTCGCCGCCACATCCCAAGTCTCGCTCAAAAACTTCAAAAGCCGTGAGGTTACCGTCACTGCCGCCGAGACCAATCTTGCCGGACAAGTTGATATCCGCCCGCATTCCTGGCGGTTACAGCTGAAGCCCGCTACCCCTTGGACCGTCAACGGACTGATTTTTGGCGAACTCCACTTTGCCCCGTTGCGATTCAATGCCATCACCGCAGACCTGCAAATGGACCGGGAGCACCTGCAGGCAGCCTGTTCCTTTGCCGCACCGCAAGGTTCGGGAACGCTTGCAACTGATCTCACCTGGCAACGGACTGGTGAGCAAAAGGGCAAGGCCGCTCTCCGGACCACCCGCCCCCTGGTTATGAGCGAAAAGAGCAATCTGTTGCAGCTGCTCGCTGATCCGGCCCCACCCGTTACCCTTGACAAAGGAGAACTCAATCTCTCCACGCAATGCACCTGGAGTCGAAAAACACCGCCTGAACTACAAGCAATAATCGATTTCACCGGCGGCAAAGGATTACTGTACGGTGCTCCTTTTTCCGGATTCACAGTGCAGCAACAGTTGCGGCTCCTGCCAAAGTTGGCATCCCTCAAACCCGGCATTGTTGAGCTCGTACAGCTGCAGGGTCCGATTCCCGTGGATAATTTCCTGCTCAAGACCAGCCTGAGTCCTTCCACTCACGGCAGGCATCCCAAGCTGCTGATCGAACAGGCGGGCGCTGAACTTTTCGGCGGTAAAATGCACCTTGAAAACTGCGCCTATGACAGCAACAATCCGCAAAGCGAATGCCTGCTCCAGATTGATGATTTCGATCTGCAACAAATCATCGCCCTGCAAAAAGTTGAGGAGCTTAAAGCGAGCGGCCGAGTGTATGGCAATCTGCCTCTCCATTTCACGCCCCAGGGCGTGACCGTCGACCAGGGCCAGCTACAAAGCAGCTCCGAGGGGGGCATCATCCGCTACCAGCCGGCCGGCGGGGCACTGCAAGGCTCACCACTCCCAGCCTACGCACTCAAGGCTTTAGAGGAGTTCCACTATCAGCGGCTGACAGCCCTAGTGAATTATGTCCCGGACGGGGCCCTGGCCGTCAACCTACAATTGCAGGGCAACAATCCAAAACTCGAAAACACCCGGCCGGTTCACCTCAATATCGGCACCGAACAGAATCTGCTTTCGCTGCTCAGGAGTCTTCAGTATAGTCATGAACTGACCTCAGAACTGGACCGGCGGGTCCAGCAACATACCAACTCGCTACACGCCAAATGACACCACAGGGAGAATTCATGTTCAGAATACTGGCAACGCTTGCGGTCACCGGATCGCTCCTGGCCGCCTGTTCACCTACGGTGCAGATCGCCCCACCCGACAAACCAATCACAATCAACCTCAACGTCAAAATTGAGCACGAGATCCGCGTTAAGGTGGAAAAAGAACTGGAGAGTGTCATCAATACAAAAAGCGGACTGTTCTAATTGGAGGAACCCCATGAAACGATTTATGTATTTCCTGTTCTTCGCCCTGCTGCTGTGTTGGCAGACCGTTTACGCCCTTGACCTGCAGACTGCCAAGGCGCAGGGACTGGTGGGGGAAACGCCCGCCGGGTATCTGGCCGAGGTGCAAAGCGGCAATGCCGAAATTGCCCAGCTGGTGCAATCGATCAACACTCAACGAAGGCAGCAATACCAGGAAATTGCTCAGCGCAACAACACCCCGATCCAGGCTGTCGAACAACTTGCTGGCAAGCAGGCAATTGAAAAGACCCCGGCCGGACAGTTCATTCAATTAGGCGGGGCCTGGCAGAAAAAATAGAAATATAGAAGAGCCGGTGAAAAACTGCCGGATAGTTTATAACCGACTACGGCGGATGATGGTGAGCGGCAGCCAGAAATCCATAGGACCCTCCCCAGGAAGCCGACCAAGTCTCCCGACCTCCACCGCAAAGGAAGCCACGTCGGAACCATCGGTGGTGGCGTTGCGGCCAAGCGGCTCGCCTTCGGCGGTATAAGGGAGCTGACTGCGCTTGAAGACCCCGCGACGGCTGGATAAAAATCGAAGAACTGCCGCCATCTCAGCAGAAAATCCTCATTTAAACGATTGATAATTTCTTCAACGGTGCGGGAAAGGAATGAAAAAGCGGCTGAGATTTGTCTTCTCAGCCGCTGCAAGGAGAAAACGTGGTGAGAGGTGGGCCACTTAGGACATAAGTGGGCCTTATGCGACATTGCACGTAGTCCCGCGACGAGGTCACCGGTTCGGGTAGCTCTGCCCGTGGTTTGTCGCTGCGCGAAGGGAAAACGTCGTAGCCTATCCCGGTTTCCCTCTATTTTAACATTTCTTTTGTAATTATTTTTGCTCCGGGGCTAGCCTTGTCCTCTACATTGTAGAGAAAAATATAAAGCAAAATTGATGGAATCAGAAAACTCAACAAGGCTGCTGCCAATCTAATTTTCAAAGACAATTTGAACGTGAGCAAGAAAACTATTATCCCAAAAGCCAAAAAGAATAAAAATAGTTTTATCATTTGTTTATCTCGTCACAAGTTGGGGCACATTTTTTTGAGATATTAGGATCCGTTACTAGCTCTCTGTATTCACGCCTGACTGCATCTGCCCAATCTTGACAATTATACTTATAATTTGTTCTTCGTTCCCATAAAAGTTTATATCTTCCCTTTTTTACACGCTTAATCGCTTCTCTCATTACACAGTCATTCCAGCCAGGATCATGAGCAGGCTCATATAGTTTAGTGTCTAGTTCTTCCTTGGTATTACCATCGTTAAAGAAACCAATGTTTGAAATAGGGTTTTCGTCTTCAAAAAATAACTGCTCATGGCCTATCACTGTATTTTGGCGATCATCCTCTTTTCCACCTGTAACACCAAGTATTTTGGCTGCATCTAGGGGACGATAGGCAAAATATGCAAGTCCTGCAGGGTCAATCCCATTAACCGGATCCCCCCCAACATACGCATACAAATTCATCCCCCCATTCAACCCGATGGGATCAGCGGATAGGTACCGTCCGGTCTCCGGATCATAAAACCTGTTTCAGTTCAGCGTGGCCTCGATGTTGGCCAGGGCTACGCGGTCGTTTTGGTAAGTCCGGAACACCGAGACCGTGTGGGCCTGATGGGGAATGGCCAGGGTTTGGGAGGATACCAGGGGAATGGAGAACGGATCGGTGCGGTATTCATACCCCAGATAGCTGGCTGTGACCCGGTAGGTTCCGTCCGCCAGGTTGTACGTTGCCTCGCCATTGCTCGAGGTGGTAATCGATTGATTGAGGTAGGAGCCCGAGGCCGAGAACAACATGGTCTTGACCCCTGAAAAATAAATGCGTCCCCTTTTCACGATGTTGGCCAGGGCCACGCGGTCGTTTTGGTAGGTCCGGAACACCGAGACCGTGTGGGCCTGATGGGGAATGGCCAAGGTCTGGGAGGATACCAGGGGAATGGAGAACAGGTCAGTGCTGTATTCGTAGCCCAAATAGCTGGCTGTGACCCGGTAGGTTCCGTCCGCCAGGTTGTACGTTGCCTCGCCATTGCTCGAGGTGGCGACCGACTGATTGAAGTAGGAGCCCGAGGCCGAGAACAGCATCGTGAAAAGTAAATGCGTCCCCTTTTTATTTAAAGGGGGTGGTCCGTGAAATTATGACAGGTGTTCACGAGGTGGACGGCTTGCTATCCCGATGAAACGGTCAAGGTGGGCATGGCACGCCTTGCGTTAACTTGTTGTTTTTACGAAATAGAGGCTTGCTATCCCGATGCGAATGCTTGTTCCCTGGATATCGCCAGTGGGGATTTTAAGGCATAAATGCCTCTTTTGCCCCCTTATTTCAGGTTAAATGAAATGTGAAAAAATATATTGAATACATGGTGTTAAATGGCTTTTTTTTTTGAAAAGCGGCTTGCTATCCCGACGAATGCAACCCTCCACGGTGTACGCATCATGACCGGGTAAAAGGGGAGGTCTGCCCGTGGTTTGTCGCTGCGCGAAAGAGATACGTTCGGAATGGTGGGCACGATAAGGCCCTACCCACCCTACTGGGCTTTTTTTACCTGGCGCCTCCTTGCAAAATCTTAACCGGACATTACTGATCCCATTTACTCCTTCTCTATTTTTTCAACCATTTCGAGAAGAGCATTCGCTAGGCTTTTAGCTTCGTTAGATGTTAGTTCAACTGGATCGCCAGTTTCAGTTATGGCTTTAAGACAAAGACTCTCTCCTTGCTCTATCCATAAGGAAATTTCACCATCGCTCAATTCAAAATGCATAATATACCTTTTGTCAGCCTATCTTCTTAAAGGGAAGTGGGGATTGTTATTCGCAGGATGTCTAATTTTATTGCCTAACGGATCATATCCATGCACATGGTTTTGCGCTGCATTAGGGTCATTGTAAGGTTGGCCCGTTTTAGGATCAATATGACCTTTGTCTAGACGTAATCTTTCTTGGTCGTTTGCGTCTTTCCATTTTCGGGGGTATTCTGGATCGTTTTCGTTCCCAAAAGGTTTAAGCCCATTTTTCTTAGCAAGCTCTCTGATTTCATCAGCGGATTTATCTGTGATGTCATCTGATCCTATATCACATTGGCCCCCTTCTTCATTACTTTCATTTGCAAACCAATGATCTAATGCCCACTGCCCAGCCACAAATACAGTGGCGCCACCTGCAATATAGCCGATTCCGGCGCATACGGGGCCACAAACAAAGAACCCACCTATTCCAAGAGCATCCTCAACACCAGTTGCTAACCCCTCAGGGTCAATCCAGTTCACCGGACTACCCCCGACATACGCATACAAATTCATCCCCCCAGCCAGCCCAATGGGATCAGCAGATAGGTAATACCAGCGACCCGACGCGGAAATCATAGCCGTGGGGCAGATTTCCTGATGCGTTCCGGAGTGTTGCGGAGCAAGCTTCCGGACGCGATGCCGCAAACGAAGGCGCAAACCCCTGACACGGTTTTTAAAGGGGGGGCGTGAAGTTATGATAGGTATTCATGAGATGGACGGCTTGCTATCCCGATGAATGCGCCTTTCCACGGTGACGGTGTACGCATCATGACTGGGTAAAAGGGGAGGTCTGCCTGCACGTGGTCTGTCGCTGTGCGAAAGAGGTACTTTCTGAATGGTGGGCACAATACAAGCTGTGCACACCCATCATGCTGATTATATAAAGATTAGTTGACCTCCGATGCGCTATCTACCGGGCGCCACATGAAATATTTTCAACGAATACATTCTTGATACCCAGGTGGGTATCGTATTTTTCAAGAAAATCATCTGTTGTTTCACCTAAAAGATAAATGCATATCGTTGATTTTACCTTTCCATTCCAGTAAACAACACAATTCTTCGACAACTTAAGAGTACAAACCAATTCTTTCCATTTTTCAATAATTTCTCCCGCTAAAACCATTTGATAAACCACATTTTTTGTAACATCTTCCATGTGTATATGGTTATTCAACCCCTGAGCATCCCAAAGGCCATATTTTTCAATCATGTCAGACATTTCAGGATATTTTAATTCAGACGAATTAGAACTAATCAGAAATATACCACCACTCTCTTCTATTAAATGTGAATTAACGATATCGTTAAAATATTTTTTGTCGAATTTAATAGATTTAAAAGAATTCAAATAGTTATTTTTTTTTAGATTAGAAATAAAATCATTTGGATATAATATATTGTTGTTTATTGATTCTGGAATTATTCCATCATATATCATGCTCTCAAATTTTTCATTATCGACGTTCATGAACTTTTTCAGTTCATCTTTTCTGATATTTTTCCCTTCTACCCTGAGTTGCAAATTAATCATATTAATATCACCACAATTAACTTTCGCAAGATTCTTCACTTATATCTAATGGTCGGCCATTCAGCATATTATCAAACATCTGTTCTTGACCTGGAAGTAGAAGTAGGAATGGGGCAGATTTTATATTTTGAAAATAGCGAAACATTTGACTCCATGCTTTTGATTGCTCAAGCCTTTTCCTTTCCGACTTAGAAAGATCAGGTGGAATTTCGCCCTTATGTTTTATTGGATCTAAAGTTTTAGCATCATACCTTTGATTGCCTTTTTGAAAATGGGGGCCACCATGATCATTACTATGGAACATCCAATTCCCTCCGCTCAACCCTTCCGGGTCAAACCAATTCACCGGATCGCCACCAACATACGCATACAGATTCATCCCGCCCTGCAACCCAATGGGGTCGGCAGATAGGTATCGTCCAGTCTCCGGATCATAAAATCTGTGCCAGTTGTAATACAACCCGCTCTCAGGATCAACCATCTGGCCGGGGAAGCGGAACCGGTGGTCGATCTGGTTGATCACCTCGGTCACCTGGCCAAAGGGTTGGGCATCGCCCTGCCAGAGCACGGTCTTGGCCGCGTCGACAAGCAGTTGAGCCGTGCCCAGATGATCGTTCAGATAATAGACCACCTGGGGCGTGGCGACAACGGGTGTTGACGTGGTGCTCAGCATCCCGGCCAGCGATCCCGAGGCCAGGGCCAGCAGCGGCCGGTATTCCGGCGGGGTCCCGTGCCAGAGGGAAGGATGGGGATCGTGCAGGCGGCTGAGCAGGCCGCCGGAGCCATTGACCATTTCCACCGGCGTG
>JGI24728J21555_1000900_pt1 | contig 13617 bp, 10 predicted proteins | sample EPASupsiteSAE305_FD_21555 | JGI IMG/M metagenome (IMG submission 21555) | reverse complement strand
GTGTACCGCCAGGGTTGAAGCCCCCAACAGGCCGCCGGTATCAAAAAAACGGGCCGGTGTGATCCTGCGGGGCGCTGGCAGAAAGTCCTGCCATCCAACCAGCGGATACATCTCTTCAGCCAGCGGCCCGGAGGAGTCAAACAGCAGATCAGATTCATCACGGGATTCAGCCAGGTGCAGCGAAAGCGGGAGGTTCCCCTGCCTTGCAGCAGTGGCGATATCCGCCAACAGGCTGCTGTTCAGGGTGTAGGGAGCATGGGGCGAGAGACCTGGCTGACGTATGCCGTCAATCCTCTTGATCGCCTCCATTGCCTTGGTCAGGCGCGGCTCAAAGATCTGCCGGTCCTGCCCGATCAGCTCCAGGTAAATCCGTCCGCCAATGGAGCTGCCGTCATAGGCGGACAGTAGATCCGGTGCCGTAACAATATCACCGACAGAGGTGGTACCGGCCCTCAAACAGGCATTGATACCGGCCTTGAGCGACACACGGGTTTCCTCAGGGGTCACACCGCGCCGCACCTTGATCATCTGGATAATCCAGTCCACAAAACGGTGGGGGTGGTAATCCAGCCCGTCCCGCAAGCGCCAGGCCGGAAAGTGGGTCAGTTCAAGATGGGTATGGGCATTGACAAAGCCGGGCATGAGCACGCAGCCGGGATACTCGCCCGTTGGTTGGCCATAACCGGCAATCAGCTCCCTGGCAGTACCAATCTCAACAATGCGGCCGTCCCGCACAGCAACGGCGCCTCCGGCAATCGGGGTCCGGCCGGACGAATACAGCCAGGAGGCTGTGTAGAGCAGTGTTTCAGCCATATTGAATCCTTTACGTTAGGCGTTCAAGGCGGACAGATCAGGTATCAATCCTCCCCGGAACGGCACCTCCCATGCGACCGCCGTTCAACCGGCCGGACTGTCACTGAAAGCCGATGCAAGACCATCAATAACAACGGACAATTCTTTCTCAAACCGTTCAAGCAACTGGTCAGCATCCTGAGCACCTGAATCCAGTCCCTGTTCCAGCTTTTGAGCTGCCGCCATCAGTTCCAGGGCGCCGATCATCCCTGCGACCGATTTCATGGAATGGGCACCCCGGGCAGCCGCCTGTCTGTCTCCGGCTGCCAGCAGTTCCTGCAGCTCTCTGGCACTACCGGCCTTACTCGTCAGGAACTGCAACAGCATCGAGCGGTAGAATGACTTTTTACCGTTCATGCACTGCAGCCCGATTTCCATTGCTATGCCGGGCAGGCTATCCGGCAACAGCGCCTCCCTGTCAGCGCTGGACAGCGAAGCCGCCCGCGATTGATCAGGGATGCCGGAAGCCGCCCTCCCCCATCGCTCCAGAGTGCTATACAGTTCCTGGGGGTTGATCGGTTTACTGACGTAATCGTTCATCCCGCTTTCCAGGCAACGCTGCCGATCCTGGGGCATGGCATGGGCCGTCATGGCAATGATCGGCAGATCACGGCAAGCCTGATCGGCACGGATCAAACGGCTGGCTTCATAGCCGTCCATGACCGGCATCTGAATATCCATCAGTACGGTATCAAAGCGGTGCTGAGCCGCCAGCTCCACAGCCGTATGGCCATTATCCGCCACCGTGACCTCGATGCCTGCTGATGTCAGCAGCTCACAGGCCACCTGTTGATTCATGTCGTTATCCTCAACCAGCAAAATCCGCATACCGCGCAACTGCCCGTAACGTCCCTTGTCTCCGGCCGTTTCGTTCACCGGCAACCCGGCCGGCTCTGTGCGGGAATCACTTTCAAAGGCAGCCACCACGGCATCGAAAAGTGACCGCAAGGTGACCGGCCTGGTCAGGCAGCCGTCAAGCCCCTCTTCGACGACCTGTTTGTGCGCCTCCTCATCACCATAGCCGGTAATCATGATGATTTTGGGCTGATGGTGCAATGGTGACATACGCCTGACCTGCCGGGCGACGGCAAAACCGTCCAGTCCAGACAGGCTGTCATCCAGCAGCAACAGATCATACGGCTTTTCTGACCGTTCAAGGCAGCCCAATCCCTCCTGTGCTGATGCGGCCAGCTCCGCCCGGCAGCCCAGTGAGTAGAACAGCCCCTCAAAGATATCCCGTGAGCGGGCGCTGTCGTCCAGAACCAGCAACTTCATCCGCTGCAACGCAGACGGCAGCTTCGGTCCTTGCAGTATCGGGCTGCTACCGATGCCGAAACAGGCGGTAAAGAAGAAGACACTGCCTTTGTCCGGTATTGATTCGGCCCCGATTTCGCCGCCCATCAGCAGCACCAGCTGTTTACTGATGGCAAGCCCCAGACCGGTACCGCCAAAACGGCGGGTACTGGAGGCATCGGCCTGGGTAAAGGGGGTAAACAGCTTGTCAAGCTGTTCAGGAGTCATACCGATGCCGTTATCCCGCACCGANAAACGCAGCATGACCCGATTGTTTTCCCGGCAGTCCAGCTGNTCGATANAGACAAAGATCTCACCCTGTCCGGTAAACTTTACGGCATTATTGCAGAGNTTNATCAGTATCTGACCAAGCCGCAGCGGGTCNCCAATCAGTTGAGCNGGCACCTCGGGGGCGATCTTCAGCAGAAATTCAAGCCCCTTCTCATGGGCCTTAATGCCAACGATACTGGTAACCGTATCCAGCACTTCGCTCAACAAAAACTGATGTTGTTCAAGCTCCAGTTTGCCGGCTTCAACCTTTGAGAAATCAAGAATATCATCAATAATTCCCAGCAGAGAATCCGCGGCAAAACCGGCTTTGCGCAAGTAATCGCGCTGTTTTGGCGACATTTCAGTTTTCAGGGTCAGATGGATCATTCCGATTACGGCGTTCATCGGCGTGCGGATCTCATGGGACATATTTGCCAAGAATTCGCTTTTGGCCTGATCAGCAGCCTGGGCCGAGTCCCGGGCCGCCTCCAGTTCGGCGGTACGGGTCTTGACCAGCTCCTCAAGGTGCAGGCGATAGCGGTTCAACTCCTCTTCTGCCTGCTTGCGTGCGGTGATATCGGTAATAACGGCAACCCGGGCAGTGTGCCCNTTGTAGATGAGGTCATGGGATGTGGCCACAATGCTCAGCCGGCTGCCGTCTTTACGGCAGTGNTGCCATTCACCNGCATTGGCATGCCCCACCAGACTGTTTGCCAACGCAATAATGCGTTCTTTTTCCTCAGCCGGGTACAGGTCCGGCAGACGCAGCTGTGNCACATCTTCCGGGGTGTAGCCGTAGTGTTGCAGAAAGGCCTCNTTAACCGCCAGCAGCTGAAAGGNGCCCCGTTCATAGATCAGCATCGGTGCCGGGTTCTGCTCAAAGAGGTGCCGGTAACGCTGTTCACTGTCCCGCAGGTTCTCCTGAGCCTCTCTGATATCGGTTATATTCCGCGCTATCCCCAGGACACCAATCAGCTTGCCTTCCTCATCCCGCATGGGGGTCTTGATGGTTTCAAGCAGTTCGCGGTGACCATCAACGGCAAAGGTAACCCACTCTTCATTGACACTGGCCCCTGCGGCGGCAAGCGCCTTTTGGTCATGTTCCCGAAAAAAATCGGCCAGTTCTTTATCAACAAAATCATAGTCGGTTTTACCCACAATCTCCGCTTCTTTAGCACCGAAAAACTGCTCAAAACGGGAATTGCACATCAGGTAGGCCCCGCCCGGGTCTTTCAGCCAGATCAGATCGGGGATGGTCTGCAGCAACGTGTACAGACGGGTCCGCTCATTCTTCAGGTTCTGGTCGGCACGCACCTGTTCAGTGATATCCCGGGCAATAAAGTAGAGGCAGGGTTCTCCGTTGATATAGATCGGGGCCATATACATCAGGGCATGCCGTTTTTCCCCTGACTTTGTCGTCATGACAAATTCATGATTTTCCAGCCGCCCCTGACTCCGGACGATATCCAGGGTCCTGGAGCGGACCTCCGGTTCCCACAGGCCGATTTCCAAAGAGCTGTGACCGATCAACTCATCTTTGCTCCATCCCGTTGCCCGTTCAAAGCTGGCATTCACCTCGATGAAGGTGCCGTCCGACATGCGGCTGACACCCACCGTATCCGGCATCATATGAAACATACTGGCATATTTCTGTTCTGACTGGCGCAGCTGCTCTTCCGCCTGTTTCCGTTCACGGATGTCGGTCACCATGCTGAGGTAGCCGGTAATCCGGCCATCTTCGCAGATCGCGGTAACCACCAGTTCAACCGGGATCTGATGACCATCCTTATGGACAAAGGTCCATTCCTGTTTTCGGGATTCACCGCGGGCGGCCGGTTCCACATAGATCGGAAACCAGTCGGGAGTGATGTTACAGCCGGCTTTTGCTGCCGCCACCTCTGCAGCCAGATGAAACCTGAGCGGAGAGAGCAATCCCACCACCTCGTCTGCACGGTACCCAAGCAGTTTTTCCGCACCCCGATTGAAAAGCGAGATGCCGCCTTCCGGGGTAATGACAATGACGGCAATCTCGGTTGCAGCATCCATGACCGCCTGAAGAAAGGAGTTGAGCTTGGCCAGAGATTTTCTGGCCTCCTCCAGCTGCTGCAGTTGCACTTTCAGTTCAGGGTAGTAGCTCTTGCGCGCAGAATGTTCCCCCAGACCGATGATCCGGTTGCGTTGTTCATCCCAACTTTCCGGCTGATCAGAGCGCCGCCGCATAGATCGCCTCGTTATCCTGATCCTTGAACAGTTGCATGACCGGTTCCTTTGCGGCAATTCAGGTGGCTTCAATCCAGCACACAATTCAGACGAGAGTCACCGGGGGGCTCTGCAGAACCTTCTCCCCGCAGCATCAAGAGTACCACGGATTACAAAATAGAAAAGCCCCTGATGTACATATCAGGGGCCACCACTGCATCGCCATAACCGCAACAATCCCGCCAGAACAGCCTTTGAGGTTTCTACCTCCAGACCTGTTGCAGCAGGGCCTGGATCTCCGGCTGACGGACAATCTCGCACTGTTCGCTCAGCACCGACGTCAGAATCTCATCGGTGGTAAGCGGGTTGGCAAGCACGCTGCGCAGCACGGTGATCTCCTCGCCGTACCGGCTCATCCGGAGCCGGGTACGGGACACGAAGGTCTTGCCCGACTCACGCTGGTGTTTCTGCAATAGCTGGCAGACCTGATCCAGCAAACCATTGATCCTGGCCTGCTCCGCTTGTGGTGCGGTTGCCAGGAGGTCCTGAATCGCTGCCGGACAGTAGCGGTAGGTCAGGATATTCAGTTCCGGCTCACTGGTCAGTTCAAAATCCGGATGCTGGCGGATCATCCCGGCAAAGGTCCGGGCCCGCTCTATCCCCAGATCGATCAACAGTTCATACCCTTTACGCCCCATGATCGAGAGCCCGGCGTGAACCAGCAGCGCCTTACCCGGACGGGAGCCTTCCAGGGTGTGACTGCCCAGATCCTTGGAACCATGGCGCAGGATGTAGGCAGCGTGATGCTCGATGGCGGATACTGCGGTGGGATCCCTGAAGAGCACCATCCCCGCCCCCATCGGTACATACAGTTGCTTATGGGCGTCAATAGTTACCGAATCGGCCCGTTCGATCCCGGCCAGCAGATGGCGGTGGCGGTCAGAGAAGAGCGTCGGACCGCCCCAGGCCGCATCCACATGGAAATGGCAATCCAGCTCCCGGGCAAGATCGGCCATCGCCTCCAGCGGGTCAATGTTGCCGGTTTCGGTGGTCCCGCCAATCCCCACCAGCGCCAGCGGCCGGATGTTCTGATCCTGCAGGCGCTGACACTCCTGCCGCAACGCCTTGAGGTCGATCCGGTTGTCCTCTGCGGTCTTGACCTTGACCAGATGGTCACGGCCGATACCCAACAGGTCGGCAGCCTTGCCCAGCGAGTAATGCCCCCGCTCGGAAACCAGCACAGCGATCCCGTCAACACCACGATGTTTCAAGGCGCGGGCCAGCCCCTCCTGGGCAATACCGCGGAAAGCACCATCCGGCGCAAAGAAGCGATTGCGGGCCACCCAGAGTGCGGTGGTATTGGCAATGGTGCCACCGGAGCAGAAGGCCCCCAGTGCTGCCTGGCTGTTGTGGATCCAGGAAGGGTAGAACTCGTCCGGACAGCGGTAGATCAGGTGATGCAGCATGGCCAGTACCTGCCGCTCAAGCGGGGTAAAGGCCTTGGAGGTCTCGACCTTGACCGTGTTCTGGTTCAGCGCGGTCATCAGGACGGGTAAGCGGCAGCATAAAGTAGGGCAGAGCCGAGGTCATGTGACCGATAAATCCGGGTGAGGCGGTATGTACCGACTGGGCCACCAGGTTTTCTTTGACAAACTCGGTGTAGTCCGAGACGTAGGTCGGCTCCTCCGGGATGGTCACGCTGGAGAAGCTGGCCTCAATCTCCTCCAGGGGACGCTCCATGGCCACAATATGGTTTTGCAGAAACCCGGCCACATCGGCAGTAATAGCCTGGTCAACGACACCAAGGGTTGAATCCGGGGCTTCCGGCACGGTGAAGATCCGGTAAAGGGTTTCCAGGTTGGCACGGGCCTTGGTGGGCATTATGGTGTATCCCCCAGCACGGTGTTATCAATCAACCGGGTGGATCCGATCTTGACGGCCAGGGCAAACAGGCTATCAGCTGCGGCAGCTGCAACCGGTTCAAGGGTTGTGCTGTCCCGCAGCTCCAGATAATCAACCGAAGCCTCCGGCACCGCCGTAATGATCATGCGGGCCTCGCCAAGCAGCCGGTCAACCGAGGTTTCCCCCCCCTTGAACAGCTCCCGTACCTTCTGGATGGCCTTGCTCAGACAGAGCGCCTGCCGACGCTGTTCCGGGGTCAGGTAGCTGTTGCGGGAGGACATGGCCAGGCCGTCCGGCTCCCGCACAATCGGCATACCGATGATCTCCACCGGCAGGTTCAGGTCAAGGGTCATCTGACGGATAATCGCCAGCTGCTGGAAATCCTTTTTACCGAACAGGGCGCAGTCCGGCTGGACAATACCGAACAGTTTGGTCACCACCACCGCAACCCCATCAAAATGGCCGGGCCGGCTGGCACCGCAGAGCGGTTTGGTCAGCGGACCCAGGGCAACCGTGGTCTGAAAACCGGGCGGGTACATACGGGCGGCTGTCGGGGCAAAGACCAGGTCCACACCGCAGGATTCTGCCAGGGCGCAGTCCCCTTCCAGATTGCGGGGGTAGCTGGCAAGATCTTCATTGATGCCGAACTGGGTCGGATTGACAAAGATAGAGAGCACCAGAACATCGCCCCGTGTGCGCCCTTCCCGCATCAGAGAGGCATGGCCTTCATGCAGAAACCCCATGGTGGGTACAAAGGCGATCCGCTTGCCCTGACGCTTCAGCCCCAAAACCGTCTGCTGCATTTCCTGCACATCATGGATCAGTTTCACGAGAACGAATGCTCCTCAGTCGGGAAGGTCCCATCCTTAACTTCTGACACATACTGTCGTGCCGCCTCCGTAATCAGCGGGGCAAGATCAGCGTAACGTTTGACAAACTTGGGGGAATATTTCTCGCACAGCCCCAGAATATCATGGATCACCAGCACCTGGCCATCGCACGCCGGACCTGCGCCGATACCGATGGTGGGGATCTCCAGCATCTCGGTAATCCGGGCAGCCAGCTTGGCCGGGATCCCTTCCAGCACCACGGCAAAGGCACCGGCCTCCTGCACGGCATGGGCATCCTCCAGAATCCGCTCGGCCTGGTCCTTGCGTCCCTGCACTTTGTAGCCCCCCATGCGATGGACTGACTGGGGGGTCAGCCCCACATGCCCCATGACCGGGATATCCATTTCGGTCACGGCCCGGATGATCGGAGCCATGTTGCTGCCCCCCTCAATCTTGACCGCCTCGGCCCCGCCTTCCTGCAGCATCCGGCCACAGTTTTTCAGGGCTTCGATCTCACCGCTCTGACAGGCCATAAACGGCATATCGGCAACCACCAGCGCCTTGGGCCTGGCCCGCACTACCGCCTTGACATGGTAGAGCATCTCATCCATGGTGACCGGCAGGGTATTTTCATGACCGCTAAACACGACCCCGGCCGAATCCCCCACCAGGATGGCATCCACCCCGCCTGCATCCACCAGCCGGGCGGTCGGGTAGTCATAGGCGGTCAGGACCGTCACTTTACGGCCCTCCTGCTTCATCAACAGTATCTCAGGTATGGTGATCTTCTTGCGCATGCCGGGACTCCAAAATAAAACAGGCACACCACGGGACGGTGTGCCTGTTACCACAAACCGGCTGCATCAGGTGCAACGGCAGGTTCCATGTTCCGTCCGTCCCGGTTTGTACAGAACAACAAATCCGGGCGGTATGTCTTTCTATGGTACTACAGCTACTGATCAGCCCCCAAACGGGTGGCTGTCATAAAGAGTTGCTACATTAGCACATTCAAAAAATTGAATGCCACTGTTTTTTGTTCTGTTAAAAGCCGAACATCCCTTTCAGGCCATCCATCATCCCGCCGCCTTTTTTATTGTCGGAAGGCTGTTGTTCCTGTTCAGCACCATCATCCGCAGCAGGACGTTTTTTGGATGACCTGCTGCCGCGCTCTTCGGTCTCAACCAGCGGAGAGGAGCCGGTTGACTTGAGCCGCACCTTGACCGACCATTGCGGATTCCAGGGTTGCTTGGGATCCTTCGGCTTGGGGGGATGGACAAGATTCAACTCCTCGCCATAGGCCACAAACTGCAGCATGGCACCATCCACGTCCTTGAATACCCCGGCAGGGATGGTACAGCTGGTACGGCTGGTGGGCATCAGCACCTTTTCCCTGATAAAGCGCTGCACATCATGGGGGGTCAGGTAGTCCATCAGGCCGAATCCGGTCTCGGGAACCTCGCTGGATGACCAGAAGATGGTCTCACCGGTCTTCTGATTATGCCCCATTGCCGTAGCAAAGTAGCCGATGGCGGTTGGCACCTGCTGCCACTTGAACGGCCAGGCACCGCTGGCGGTCTTGCTGATGGCGCTGAAACTGACCGGTGCCATAAAATCCCGCTTCTGATCAAGGCTGAAGCGGATGTTGTCAGGCAGGTAGCTGCCTTTCAGCTGGTGCTCACCCACCAGTGAGGCATCCTTGGGCACATCTTTTCTGTCTTCACTGTTGGGCCAGTCACCATAAGTCCAACCTTTGTGGGGTGACGGCGGAATCTGACGGGTACCGCTACGTCCGCTCAGGGCCTTGCCAAAGTCCATGGCTGACATCTTTGCGGTATCAATCACCCTCGGCTGGCCTTTAGCAACATTCTCGCCACAGCCCCAGTAGATCAGCATGCGGGCCTTGGGCTTTTCATACTTTTCAGGCCGCTCTCCCCGTTGTTCCGGCTGATACTCCGTCTTTTCCTGTTTAGGGGTAATCAACGGCAGGCTGTCTCCCATCTTCTGCCCCGGCGGAATCAGGTGCTCTGCCTTGGGCTCGGCAACCTCACGAGGACCTTCCAGCTGCAGCTGCAGGGTCCGGCGGGGGCCAAAGGCTGCGCCGCGACCACCGAACATGGAGGCCATGCCGGACATCTCTTCAGACATACCGGGGATGGACTGATTCGTGGTTGCCACACTGATCCAGTAATGCGGATAGGGTGGACGGGTTTTTTCTGCTGCCGGCGCCATTGTGGAAACCAGCGAGACCAGACCTGCACTCACCAATATCTTGCTCAGCATCCTCATACCATGACCTCCCCTGTAGTTAGTAAAGCATGCCGCCATGTTCAGGATTTCGGGCTATAGCGGATCACTGTGGCTTTTTCCAGCGTAATCATACCACCACCCATCATGACGTCAATCTGCGGCATAACGGCAGCAATCTTCTCCTGACTGTCAACCACCTCAATGACCATCGGCAGGTCAGCCGACAGGTCCAGCAGCTTCTGGGTATGGTAGACCCGGTTGGCGCCAAAACCGCAGATTCCCCGCAACACCGTGGCACCGGCAAACCCCTCCTTGCGCAGCAGCTCAACCAGGGCCTCGTACAAGGGACGAGAGCCATGACGGTCGCTTTCTCCGATAAAAATCCGCATCAACTGCTGTTCACCGACCAGTTTTGACATAGTAGCAGCTCCTTGATTATGCCAGCGACCGAACCGTTATAATTCCCAGCCAGGTACACAACAGACAGACCGCCACGCTGGCCAGCACATTGGTAAAGGCCATCACAAACTGTCCATCCTCCAGCAGCTTGAAGGTCTCATAGCTGAAGGTTGAAAAGGTGGTCAGCCCCCCCATGAACCCGACCGTCAGACCGATCCGCAGGGTGTCCGAAAGCATGGTGCTGCGTAGACCCAGTTCCATGATCAGGCCGATGCAGTAAGCACCGATGATATTCACCACAAGGGTACCGTAGGGGAAGGCCCGTCCCAACAGGCTGTAGATCCAACCGGACAGGTAGTAACGGGTCAGCCCGCCCCCGGCACAAAACAGGGCGATGGTTGCAGCTGTTTTCATCGTGTAAGCTCTCCTCAGGCAACTATAGCAGTCTTTTCAAGCATGTCATTAATTTGTGCTAGATCACACTTAGCATACACCGCCTGACACCTTTAAAAAGGCATTCAGCAGGGCGCTGCAGTGGCTGTTACGCCGCTTCAGCAGGGTCAGTGAACGACCCAGCAGCAACGGACTTGCCACTTCAACCAGCCGGCCGTATTCCAGCTCCCGATCAACGGCAATCCGCGAGAGGCAGCTCACCCCCAGCCCGGCAGCAACACCGTTCTTGATCGCCTCGGTATGACCAAACTCCAGCGCAATAGCATACCTGATTCCAGCCCTGTCCATGGCATCTTCAAAGATTTCACGGGTACCGGAACCTTTTTCCCGCATAATCCAGGGGGCTGCGGCCAACTGCTCCGGTGTCACCCGCTTGTCCCTGCCCCACGGGTGTTCAGCGCCGGCCACCACCACCAGTTCATCATCATGCCAGTGTTCGGCAACCAGTTCGCGGTTATGGCAAGGCCCCTCAACAAAGGCGATATCCAGCTGTCCTGCTGCCAGCAGATCAGCCACCTGTTGCGTATTGCCAACCGTTAATTGCACCCTGGTGTGCGGGTAGCTGCGGGCAAAATCACCTAACAGCGACGGCAGCAGGTAGTTGGCAATGGTGGTGCTGCCGCCGACAAGCAGTTCTCCTGCCAGCTGGCCGGTTTCACCCTGTAACTGTTGTTCAACCCGTTTGACAGCCAGGAGTATGTCACGGGCATCCTTCAGTAACAGCCGACCGGCATCATTCAGCACCAGACGTCTGCCTGATCGCTCAAAGAGCGGAACGCTGCTGAGCTGTTCAAGCTGGGACAGGGCCATGCTGACCGCTGACTGGGTCAGCAGCAGCTCCTCTCCGGCCCTGGTAACACTACCGGTGGAGGCGATCTTTTCAAAAATTTCCAGTTGTCGGAGGGACAAGGACATTCATAAATCCTATTGATAAATTTAATAATTATTATTCATTTTTATTTATAATTATTTCTGGCTAAAGTAGCAACCATCAATCTACAAAAAGCAGCTATCCACAAAGTACACGAAGAAACACCAAGAAAAACATCTTCTTTAAGCTAAAACAGCAACAACCTTTTGGGTGAATCTTTTGTTTCTTGTAATAGTATTGAATCTTAGTGAAACTTCGTGCTCTTCGTGGATATGAACTGTCGTTTTTAGGATCAATCAGCTACAAGGAGCTTGGATATGCACAACAACGGATTAAAACTACTGTTCTGGCTCCTGTTGTTGGCCTGCTGCGTACCAATGGTCAGCGCACCGATGGCGTTGACCGCAGGGCTCGTCTTCGGCCTGGTGATCGGCAACCCCTGGAAGAACAGTACATCCACCTGGAGCAGACGGTTGTTGCAGGCATCGGTGGTCGGGCTGGGATTCGGCATCAACCTGCCGATGATCCTGCAAACCGGCAAGGACGCTTTTCTCTACACCGCCATCAGCATCAGCTTTACCATGCTGGCAGGCTGGTTGCTGGGCAGGCTGTTCAAGACCCCGCAACGAACCTCGACCCTGATCTCATTCGGCACCGCCATCTGCGGCGGCAGCGCCATTGCTGCCATGGCCCCGGTGATCAGGGCGGAAGGCGAAGAAACCGGGGTTGCCCTGGCAACGGTCTTTACCCTCAACTCGATTGCCTTGATCCTGTTTCCCCCCCTGGGCCACCTGCTGGGGATGGGACAGCAGCAGTTCGGGCTCTGGTCTGCCCTGGCGATCCACGACACCAGCAGCGTGGTGGGGGCGGCAGCAGCCTACGGCGGGCTGGCCCTGGCCATCGGCACCACGGTCAAACTGACCAGGGCGTTGTGGATCATGCCTTCTGCCCTGCTGGCAGCCTGGTTTACCAAGTCGGAAGGCAAGGCCAAATTTCCGTTCTTTATCATCGGCTTTATTGCTGCAGCAGCCATCAAGACAGCCCTGCCGCAGTTTGAACAACTCTGGCATCCGCTCAACAGCATCGCCAGGCAGAGTCTGGTGGTGACACTATTCCTGATCGGCAGCGGCCTGACCCGGGAGGTGCTGGCCAAGACCGGCATCAAACCGCTGGCCCAGGGGATCACCCTCTGGATTGCCGTCTCCGTAACCAGTGCCGTAGCGATCCTGCTGGGCTGGATCAGCTGACCTGAAACACAAAAGGCCTCTGTCGTTCTGGACAGAGGCCTTTTGTACAAGATGCTTAAGCTAAAATCTGAACAGCCTGCTACAGCTGGCAGGTGGTACTCTTCATCGATTCCAGCTCCTTGACCACCTCTGAGGACTGGGCCCGGCGGGCCTCCATGTTGTCGAACATCTGATGGACCATGGCGCTGACCGACTCCACCGTACGCCTGATCCTGCGTCCGTCCTCAACCTGGCTGGAGGTGGACTGCACCATCTCGTGGGCCATCTCCTTAACCGTCTCAATCGCCCGGGCAATACTGCGGGTGGCCTTGGCCTGATCCTTGGAGCCGTTAAAGATCTGGGAGGTCATGCTGCTGATATCCTCCATGGAACGGGCCACCATCTGGACACTCAGCGACTGTTCTTCAGTGGCCTGCTTGATCTCCGAGGTCATCTCCATTGAACAGACCGAACGGTCATAGATCGCCTGCAGGGTTTCACCCATGACGTGCCCCAGCTCAACCCCCCGCATAACCAGCCCTTTGGTGGCGGTGATATTGTCGGCAGCATGGCGTGACTCAAACATGATCTCATCAATAATGCCGGTGATCTCACCGGTGGAATGGCCGGTCTGCAATGACAGGTTGCGGATCTCGTCCGCCACCACGCCGAAGCTCTTGCCGTATTCACCGGCCTGGGCCGCAATGATTGAGGCGTTCAGGGCCAGCAGATTGGTCCGTTTGGTGATATCGTTGATGACATTGACGATATTCTCGATCCGGGTGCTTTTCTCGGCCAGGCGGGTAATGCCGGCATAAGATTCTTCAACCGAATGCTGAATCTCTGCCAGCGAGCCGATGGTCTCGTTGACCGCCGTGCGCCCCTCTTCGGTCTGGGCCTGCACCTGGCTGGAGACCTCATGGGAGATGGCAGCGCTACGCTCGACACTGGTAATATTGCCGGTAATCTCTTCCATGGCAGACGCCGACTGATGCACGATCCCGGCCAGGGTATCCAGGTTGCGGGAGACCTCTTCAATGGCCACCGAAATCTCGTTGACCGCCGTACTGGTCTC
>JGI24728J21555_1000887_pt1 | contig 13737 bp, 16 predicted proteins | sample EPASupsiteSAE305_FD_21555 | JGI IMG/M metagenome (IMG submission 21555) | reverse complement strand
AATTCATCTTTCGAGCATAATGCGATACACGTGAAGGGAGTGTTAAAAGTGCCTCATTTTTGTAGAAATGATGGTAATATTTTTCAATATCAATGGTATTTTTAGCTTTTTTGAGTATTTCGAACAAATTTAAAAACTGAGTGATTGGGAGAGATTCTCCTCTGAACCGGATGGTTTCACCAAGGGTATGATAGGTCATTGTAGCGGATGCAATTACAGATATTTTAGAGCGAATCCAACTTTCTCTCTCACGCAAAATCATCCGTATCCGTTTTTCATCTTTGATCGGAGTTCGAATACATACCTCACCGTTATGGGTAATTGTAATGTAAGTATTACGGTTCCGGGGACGGTAGTGGATCGTTATGGGTGACGTGTAAGAATCAAACATACTCTATTGGATCAACCGCTCCGGCACGTTCAAAGCCGCGTAAGCGCAATCGACAGCTGTCGCAAACTCCACATGCCCTCTCCTCGCTTTGATAACAGCTCCATGTCAAATGCAATGGTGCACCGAGAGCTAATGCTTCTTGTACAATCTGTGATTTTTGTAAACGGACAAGAGGCATTTCAATCGTCACCTTCGTGGAATCTTTGGTCCCCAGATTTGCCGCTTTGGTAAATGCTTCGATAAAAGACTCACGACAGTCAGGATAGCCGCTGCTGTCCTCTTCGACAACTCCGATGGCAATGGCAGAACACCCCTCTTTTTCGGCAATTGCCGTAGCGATAGAGAGAAAAATACCGTTTCGAAACGGTACGTAGGTGATTGGAACCCCCGCTTCGATCCCACCCGTAGGTACATCGATACTATGATCCGTCAGTGCCGATGCCCCGATGGTTTTAAAAAAATCAAGATCGATCTCGTATTTTTCACGCACCTCTAAATCATTGCAGATAGAACGAAAAGATTCAAGCTCTTTATCCGCTGTACGTTGAGTGTAGTTGAAATGGAGCGCTACAATTTCGTAGCCACGTGAGCGCATGATGTAAGCAACGAGGGTTGAATCCATTCCTCCGCTCATAATACAAAGTGCTTTTTTAGTCATAATGATCCCTTTCATGAGATTTTAGCAAGGGTAGGCTTATGCTACAATGTCATCATGATAGAACTTGATAACCGAACCGACAAAAATTACAATTTTCCTCTTTTGGAACAAATAGCTGAGGCTCTTACGAAAGAAGAGATTGAGCTTATTCTCACCGATAATAATGAGATAGCCGAGATTAATCGTGAGTTTCGCAACATTGACAAACCGACGGATGTCCTGAGCTTTCCAAGTGAGCCGTTTCCGGGTGCACCGTTGGGGAGCATCGTCATCAGTGTCGATAAAGTCCAAAGTGTCGCCAATGATCTAGGCCACAGTGAAGACGATGAAATCGCCCTCCTCTTTATCCATGGCATCCTTCATTTGCTCGGATTTGACCACGAAATCGATAGCGGTGAAATGCGACAAAAAGAAGTAGAGTTGATCGAAAAATTTGCACTGCCAAAAAGCCTTATCGTTAGGACATTGGAAGAATAGTTTATTTTTTAATGTATCCCAAATCATCAAGCTTATTGTAGATTGATGAGACTATCCCTCCGGTAGCTTCACCGCCGTGTCCTCCATGTTCTACCAACACTGTCACGATAAACTGAGGGTTTTCGGCAGGTCCATACGTCGTGAACCATGCATGTGAACGGCTGAAGTAATCCATAGAGTGCTCACTTTGGCGCTGTTTAACGTTTTGGGCAATCCCCGTAGTTTGAGCGGTACCGGTTTTTCCGGCAATCGGGAAACGGGTGCTGACAAACCCTTTTGCCGTCCCACCCGGGTCATTACACACTCCACGCATGGCTCGTTGAATAATCGGAAGTTTTTCTTTTTCCACTGTCGTTAAAACATCCAACGGCGTAGGAGTATAGGGATTATTTCCGATCGTTTTTGCAACGTGCGGTACCGGAAGTTTTCCGGTTGCCATCAGAGCGGTAAATTGCGCCATTTGCAGTGGCGACACGAGAAAATCCCCCTGACCGATCGCCGTATTAAGGGTTTCACCCTGATACCACGGTTTATTGTATTTCTCNCGTTTCCATGCNCGGCTAGGGACGGTGCCGATAAACTCATTGGGCAGATCNATACCGGTTTTTTTCCCTAATCCCATCCGTATAAGATTGGTACTCATTCGCTCNATTCCGACTTGGAGAGAACCTTTATAAAAATAATCATCACAACTTTGGGTAATTGCTTTGGAAAGTTCTGTGGTACCGTGNCCTTTACCCTTCCAACAACGGAAAGCACGATTACCCAGTTTCATAGATCCGCTGCATTGAACCGTGCTTTGTTCATTAAGCATACCCGAGGTTACATAGATAAGTCCCATTCCCGTTTTAATCGTAGATCCCGGCGGATAAAGACCGTTGATAATTTTGTTCGTGAAAGGGGCATCAACACTGTTCATGAGTCGATTCCATTCATCTGAACTAATACCAGAGACGAAGGTGTTGAGATCGTATTCAGGATAACTCCCTGCAGCATAAATAGCACCGTGTACATCCATAACAACGATCGTCCCTACCCGCTTTTCAAAAGCCTGCGTAATGAAGTTTTGAAGTCTCATATCGATGTTGAGGACTAAATTATGATTTTCTTGAGTAGCACTTCTCCCTATCTCTTCGATTTCAACATTATGGGCGTTTACTTTGATGCGGCGTTCACCTGCGACACCTTGTAAATAGTGGTTGTAATATTTTTCGATACCGTTCTTGCCCACATGACCCAAAAGTTGTAAAGAAGGGTCTTTATCAATCTCTTTTTGGTTGGCTTTCGCCACATATCCGATAAGATGGGAAGCGACCGCTCCATAGGGGTATAATCGTTTTGGCGACGGTGATATCTTGATCGTATCACGTAAGTTCATTAATGAATACAGGGGAATGATGGTTTCATGAGGGATAAAGTCAACAACATCGATAAATGCATGGTTATAGTATGAATCTTCCTGTTTATAGGTCTTGGCTATCTTTTTGCCATCCAATGTTGGAATCATTGAGAGAAGATAGGCTATCTCTCCATCCAACAATGTCGTATCTTTCCCTTTGGTGAGATGCGGAGCCAAAGCGATTTTGAATCCCAACTCATTAATAGCGATGGGCTCAGAGGTACGATCGAGAATTTCTCCCCTAACCGGGGCTGAAAGTTCGGTCTTAATACTGTTGTTTTCAGAGAGAATTTCATAATACTCATTTGACTGAACCGAAAGGTGAAAAACCCGTACCAGCAGTCCAATCCAAACAAGGACAAAAAAAGAGAGTAATATTCGTACTTTCATATCAACGTCGCAATCACTAAAAATTCAACAATCATGTAGAGTCCGATATGCCAATCTATGGCTGGAGCAGGGAGTAATAAAACTCCGTTCGCAATCCAAATGTAGAGCCAATAACCCGGATATGCCAAAGCCACAAAAATGGCGCCCATACATATACGGCACTGGATAAGTTGCTCTAGTTTCGGGAGCAAATAGCGTGATAACACCGTAAAAAAAAGAATCGTACTTCCAAACCAAAACCCCTTTTCCGCTTCAAATATCAGCAGCATCAGCCCAACGATAATCAATCCGAAAAGATCATGTTTACTCAGGGCATCGTAATAGGCAAAAAACAACACCGCAAGCAACGGCGGCAATAAAAGATAGAGACTGGATAAACTGATATAAACGATAAATAAACCGACTAAAAAAAGTCGGCTTATAACGTTTTGATAAGGGAAACTTCGTTGCATACCGGAAAGTGTTTACATTTAATACAATCTGCCCAAATCTTATGTTCAGGGATAGACTCTTTAGGAATTTCAATAAATCCCAAACGTTCAAAAAAGCGTTGCTGATAGGTAAGGGCCAATACCTCTTTTAATCCTAAACGGCGTCCCTCTTCACACGCATTTTCAACTAACGCACTGCCGATATTCTGCCCTCGATATGCCGTATCGATAATCATTGAGCGTAGTTCAGCCAATGCGGGAGAGTGGATATGCAGTGCGACAAAACCGACCAATTGTTCTCCATCCATTGCTAAAAAATACGATCGGATATTGGTCGCAATCTCATCATTGCTGCGTGATAAGATGACACCGGTTTCTACCTCCGGTGCAACCAATTTCTGCATAGCGGGGATATCACGAAGGGTCGGCTTTTTATAGGTGATATTCATTCATCATCACTTTTCAAAAGACGGTAAATATGCTCAACAATTTTATCAACCCCGCGACGTTTCGAGTTCGAAACCATCAATGCACCCGGAAATCGGTTTCTAAGCTCATTAAGCTCTTTTTGGTTGAGTTTGTCAATTTTAGTAAAAATAGTCACAATAAACTGTTCCGGGGTACAAATTTCATGTAAATATTGATCAACAGAGCGATCGATCTCCAAATCTGGATGACGACAATCGATCAGATGAACGTAGACACGAATTTGTTTGCGTTCTGAGATAAAATTTGTGAGATTGCTTTCCCAATCGGTTTTTAAAGACTTGGCGACTTTAGCGTAACCGAATCCCGGTAAATCAACAAATTTAGCACTCAGACGCTCATTCGTCTCTCGATCGGCGAATATCACGTCAAAATAATTAATCAGACGCGTTTTCCCCGGAGTCGCCGAAACTTTTGCCAAAGATTTACGCTGTGTAAGGGTATTGAGCAATGAGCTCTTCCCCGTATTCGATCTCGCCATAAACGCCACTTCGTTTTGGTACTCATTCTCCGGTGTTAAACGGATATTCGGAGCAGACGTTACAAACGATGAATCAATAATTTCAATCATTTNGCCGTACTTTTAGGTTTNGTTTTTTTATCTTCAAGNGAAAAGGTCATAACGACCGGTTCATTATTAGCACTTTCGGCCGATGCATGCCCATGAACNGTGTTAACGANAACTTTATCCCCTTTAACCCGACGGTAATCATCGATGCGGATCAAATCAACTTTTTTGTAAAATTGGTATTCNCTCTCATTGGGAAGATAGATTGCTGTTTGCGACTTACCTTTGTATTTCTCGCCCAATTCGGTTAGGATATAAAACGATACATCCCCTTCGGCAAAATATTTGGTCGGTTTGTTTTCTTTGTCGGTATAAATGGTCACTTTGGTAGCATTCAGTTCATCAGAGCCTTTTGTCACTTTGACATTACCGGTAAACACCGATACCCCCTTTTGCTGATCCCCTTTAAAACTCTCCGAGATCACTTTCAACTCCTCAGCATGCGCTAAAGAGATGAAAAATGGGGCTAAAAATATTAAAAATCGTATCATCATTATTGTCCTATTTTAATTGGTAACTTACACGTACATGATCTGCTGATACCGTATCGTTTTCATTATCGTAATGCAATGTATTACCATCTATCCGATTGGATTTTTGGGTAATCACAAAAGCGCCCTGCGTTTGAATCAGCGAGTGTCTGTGTTATATGTCCCCTCATTCGATCGAAATTCCAATCCGTCTTCACGAACGTAATGGACATTTCCATCAGATTGATAACATCACTTTGGTAATCGACATTGTCCGATCTAATCGTCTGAAATAACGTTTTCGTATTATCGCTAAATTTTGCTGATGTTACCGTATAGCGTTCATCAAATTTTTTCCCTTCTTGACCTTCGAGTATATGCTCAATTCCTTTATGGGAAATTTCATACAGAGTGAAGGCAAAAAGTTCTATTTTAGGGATTTCACCCACCTCTTTCGAAAGGGTATAATTGGGGGTAAAATAGTTGTACATCCCGACCAGCAGCCCCAGCAATAGAATAAAAAAAAGATTAATCGACATTTAGATCCATAACGCTAAAAATTTTTCTTCTTCACCGTTACGACGAATCACTTTTTCGATCATTTCACGTACACATGCATTGCCGCCGCAGCGCTCTAAGACATGCGCAAAGGTTTTCAAATAGTCAGACCCGTCTTGGGGTGTATAAGCTTGCCCGGCCCATTGCAGTAAGTTATAGTCATTCAGATCATCGCCGATTACCGCTACTTCATGAGGCTCAATACCGAGTTCTGCGCACATAGCGATTGCAACAGCACGTTTGTCTTTGACCCCTTGATACAAATAAGCGATATCCAGCTCTTTCGCTCGGTTGGTAACGATAGATGAATCACGTCCGGTAATAATAGCGGCCATATGCCCCATTTTGACCCATGCTTTAATCGCGAATCCGTCTTTAACGTTAAAATTTTTGAGTTCTAGCCCATCAGCAGTGTAAATGATTTTTCCATCACTCATACACCCGTCAACATCCAGAATCAACAGTTTAATCATAAAACACCTTTGGTACTCGGCACACCGGCACGATCATTAGGTGCCAATGCACGTCGAAGTGCTACGGCAAGTGATTTAAAGGCTGCTTCAATAATATGATGTTTGTTTTTACCGCGAACCATAATGATATGTGCTGTGATACCGGCGTTAAAAGTAACCGCTCGAAAAAATTCTTCGGCAAGCTCCGTATCGAAAGCTTCCGATTTTGCCCGACACCGGAACATCGTAAACCAAGAATGGACGATTACTCAAATCCAAGTCGCAGCTAACCGCCGCTTCATCCATGACGATCGTAGCACTTCCGAATCGTTCCACTTTTTCGATGGGATAAATTGCTTCACGAAGGGCTTGTCCCAAAACGATTCCGATATCCTCAACACTGTGGTGATCATCAATATGAACATCTCCATCGCACGTAATCATCAAATCGATTTGAGCATGTTTGGCAAAACTCTCCAACATGTGATCCAAAAAGCCCACTTTGGTCGATATCGTACTTTTTCCCTCTCCTAAAATTCGAAGTGATAGATCGATATCGGTCTCTTTGGTTTGTCGTTTTTTATGGATCATACTAATTATTCCCCTATGATAAATGAGCCTTCAAAATAGCCCTTTGAGATAAAATCACGTGCCTCGGCTTCACATTTAAATCCGCTCAGCCACACACGAAATAGACGTTTGTTATTATACTCTGTATCTTTGATGATTGCAGAGTAGCCATGAAAGTTTGAATATTTTTGTTTCGTCGTTGTTGCACCTTCAAATCTCTCGAACGAGCCGATTTGAACAAAAAAATTGCTTAAGACGGATTCTCTAGGCCCTTTTGCAATAGCCTGCAAATCGATGGTTCGTGAGGAGGAAGGCTCAAAGCCCAAAACTTCCAATGTTACCGGTGCCGTCCCTTTTTTATCTACACCGATTTGTTGCGCAGCGGCATAGGAGAGATCGATAATTCGACTCTCGACAAACGGTCCGCGATCATTGATCCGAACGATGGTTTGAGCATTATTTTCAGTGTTGGTCACCCGAACAATGGTATTCATCGGTAATGTCTTATGTGCCGCCGTCATGGCGTACATATCATACCCCTCACCATTACTGGTTGATTTGCCGTGAAAATCATTTCCATACCAGCTTGCTCGTCCGCTTAACACATCTCCAACACGAACAACGGTGGGACAGTATTCTTGTCCCATAACGGTATAGGGACGCATCGTAGCTTGTAGTTCTCCGTTCGTTTTATAAATTGTTGAAGAACTCATGGCAAGTTGTTCTGAGGGATATTTTTGAGATGGCTTGGTAGATTGATACGAATAGGAACCGGTTTTTGTAGTACATCCGCCTAATAAAAACAGCATAACAATCAAAAACGTTTTAATCATCAATTTTTATCTCCTCACCCTCTTTTAATGTATTGGTTAGAAACGGATTTTTAATTTTTATTTGTTCAAGAGTCACATTATACAATTGCGCGACTGAAACAAGGGTTTCACCCGATTTTACCGTGTGAAAACGGGTATTTTTTAAAAAAGGTTTATTGATTGGAATTCTAACCCGCCGATTGAGATTTTTTTCCTCTTTCTCACCAATCATATTTTCCATCATAATAGAGGTTTTAGGAACGTTGTAACGCTTTGAGAGTTGTTCGAGTGTTTCCCCGGATTTAACCCTATGCAGCAGAAAATAGCCTCTAAAATCTTTTGGTCTAAATTTGCGTTGAAAATCTTCCAATTTTTCTTTGGGAATATAGACTGGATAAGATTGGACGTTCGGAGGAGTTACCCCTTTTTTCAGATGGGTGTTAAGACGCACCAAATTGTTTTTAGGCATTTCTAAAACAGCCGCTATCCGATCGATATTCTCACCTTCAGGTAGATAAACGGTCGCAATAGGATTTTCTTGATTCGTAGTCAGAAGCGAATCATATTGGATTTGAGACAAAAAAAGTTCATCCGTTGACAACAAAGACAAAGCGACAATTTTTCGAATATAGTTTCGGCTTTCATTGGGGAGAAAACCTCGTTTAGGATCGGTTAAAATATGAATATCGCTGCTTCCGGCTTTTGCAATAGCTCTTCTAAGCCTTCCATCACCGCAATTGTAAGCAATCAGTGCCAAATACCATTTTCCAAACTCTTTTTTTAATGTACTCAAATAAGCGATAGCGGCGCGGGTTGATTTAATGTGATCACGACGCTCATCAACAAACTTATTGACACGTAATCCCTGTAGTTTTCCCGTACTCTCCATAAACTGCCATAATCCGGCAGCTCCACGAGATGAAGTCGTTTCAACTCTTAGTTGAGATTCAACCAAAACAACAAATAGAAATTCGCTCGGCAAATCGGATTGGGCAATCAAAGAAGAGAGCATAGGGATAAAAATATCAGCATTTTCAGACGATTCCACAAAACCATTCAATGCACATTCGCGTTTTTTCTGAGCGTACACATCATGCAGATAGGGATCGTTTAGATAATTAGCAGGGATATCAAAATGACTTAGAACTTCGATCTTTTCACGATCATGCGGATCAAATCCGATTCCATACATAGAGAGGGGGAAAAGAAATATCAATACTATCAGATGCTTCATATCCCCTCCATAACTCTAACCTAAACCAAAGAGATTTTTAGCATTACGGGTTGTCAGCGATTCGATTGATTCAACACTCATTTCTAATAATTCTCCCATTTTATCGGCCACAAATCGGGTATATGAGGGTTCATTGCGGCTCCCTCTATGCGGGTGGGGTGTGAGGTAGGGGCCATCGGTTTCAATGAGAAGTTTATCGTGTGGAATCTTGGGCAAGATGTTGACCAGTTTTTTGGCATTTTGAAAGGTGACGACTCCGCCGATACCAAAATAAAATCCCTCTTTTGCAAGAGAAAGAAGCTCGTCATCGGCGTTATAGCAGTGCAGAACTCCCCCTACTTCACCAGCACCCTCTTCGAGGAGTACCATTTTTGCATCATGGCTCGCGTCGCGAATATGGATAATCAGCGGCTTTTTAACCTTTTTGGCAAATCGTATATGAGCGCGGAAAACTTCATCTTGGCGGGTTTTCTCAGCACATTTGTCTTCATCACTCCCCTCAAGTCTAAAATAATCCAATCCGCATTCACCGATCGCAACGCATTTTGGATGAGCGGCATATATTTCGAAATCAACCGATTCGATATGCTCCATATCATAAGGATGTACCCCAACGGCAAAATAGACATCCTCATACGCTTCGCACAGCTCTATCGCCCGTGGCAGTGTTGCGGGATGGGCTCCGGGGATGATAAACCCCTCAACTCCCGCTTCGTGAGCACGAGCCATCATCTCCTCAAAATCCTCGCGGTAGCGCTCATCATCCAAATGGACATGGGTGTCGATAATCATACGGTTCCTCGGGTACGTTCAAATAAATCTCTTGCAAATCCGCGCGCTTCTTCACTCACACTGTCTCCGCTAATAATGCGGGCAATCTCTTCAATCCGCTCGAGTGGATTCAGTTCTCGGACACGGCTTTCATCATCTTTGTAGATTAAAAAGTGCTGCTCCCCCATCGAAGTGAGCTGAGGCTGATGGGAGATGACAAAAATCTGATAATGGGTTGAGAGATGACGCAATACTTTTGCCACGCTCATCGATTCTTCACCGCTGAGATTTGCATCAATCTCATCAAGCATTAAAACACCGCCGCCGCTTTGCATACTCTCAACCCCGAGTGCCAGTAAGGCCAGACGAAGCCGATTAAACTCCCCTGAACTGAGGCGGTCGAGTTTTGTACCAGCCAAACCTAATACCGCTTTATCGCATCCCGTAGCACTGAGTACTGAGGATTCCAGTTCCAAGGTTGCCTCTCGCAGATAAAGCATCACCAAATAACCGTTCAGAGTACTAAGAGTATCTTTAAGAATACTATGACGCACTCGTGAGAGCTCCTGTGCGGAGGATTCTAACGATGATTTGAGAGCAGCAATCTTTTTGATAAGATCATCTTTGGAGTGCTCTATCGTCTCGTATGATTCGAGTTCAGATGCTTTTTGATTCCGATATGCCAATGCCTCTTCCACCCCTCCATAACGTCGTTTTAGCTCCGATATTTGCTCGATTCTATCCAGAATGGATTCAATCGATACCTCTTCAAGCTCTTCCAAACGCTCCAGCGCCCCTTCAAAAACGCTGCGTAACTCGTTCATCGCATCATCAAAAAATGAACTCTCAATTTCCACCATTCCAAGTGCACTGCTCACATGAGATTCATGCGAGAATATCGCCTGTGCCTGAGTGATAGAAGCTTCTATTTTCTCTTTTTTAGAGAGCTGTTTTTTGATAAGGTTTAGCTCTTCATCTTCACCGATTCGAGGTTTTATCGCATCGATTTTACCGATTTCATAGAGGGCAAATTCTTTTAGTTCAGAGAGGTTTTTCTCTTTCTCTTCCATCGCTTTAAGTTGATCAGAGAGTTGTTTAAATTCACCATAATGCTCTTTATGCGATTGTAATAAAATGAGATGGCTAGGTATTTTTGCACCGATACGCTGATCAACAAGATTCAGTAATGCCGAGGGTTCAAAATCACTGTAATCTTTAAGGCTCAAATGACGCAGATAGGTAGAGCTGATTGACTCCATCGAAGATTTCGAGGTGCTTTGGTTGTTGATGAAATAGCGTGTCTTCTCTTTTTTAACATGACGAAAAATATTGAGAGATTCATTTTGTAGCCCGTAACGTTCTTCATCGATATCCCACGAAACGCTCGATTCACATATCTGTGCTTCGACATTTTCCAGCCCTACTGAGGCCAAAATGGAACGCATCAAAATCGATTTTCCGCTTCCGCTTGGGCCGGTAAATACGACAAGCCCAGGATGAAATTCTAAATCAGCCTCTTTAAAAGTTAAAAACTCTTTTAAATAAAATCGTTCTATCACCGATTAATTCCCCCATCCGAGTTTCTCTTTGAGGACTTCAAAATAATTGAACTCCCTGCGGTGAATCAGATGGGCTGCACCGCTGGCAAGTTTGATGTTGACGGTATCTTTATGGCTGATTTTTACCAAATCTTGACCGTCAATAATCACCAAAGCACTCGCATCGGGGGTTTTCATTTCGATTTCAAAATGACCGGGAAAGACCATCGGCCGCTGTGTCAGCGAATGGGGGCATATCGGTGTCAATGCGAATACCTGCGACAGCGGGAAAAGAACCGGTCCTCCTGCAGAGAGGTTGTACGCCGTTGAACCGGTAGGAGTTGAAACAACGACACCATCGCCGTAATAGGTGTTAAAACTTTGTCCATCGACGTACGTCTCGATATGGATCATTTTCGCGATTGAGGGGCGAGTTAATACAATATCATTAAAGGCAAACACTTCATTGACCCCTTTTTGAGTAACAATCGTTGCTTGCAAGATGGAGCGTTTATCGATACGGTATTCCCCCTCGATCATCTTATCCACAAACGATTCGAGTTCTGCGAAATCAAGATCGGCCAAAAATCCGAGTTTTCCCGCATGAATCCCTAAAACAGGGATCTGATAACGGTACGAGCGGCGAACAGCCGAGATAAGCGTTCCATCCCCGCCGATGGTAACGAGAAAATCGCTGTTTTCACACATCATCTCAAACGGTTGACCCATAACATCGATCATTCCGCCACTGATATTGTCGATAATCACTTCTATCCCGCGCGATTCAAAAATTCGTTTGGCTTCGAAAAACATCACCTTTAACTCAGGGGTAGAGGGGCGAAGGATCATGCCGACACGCTTAATATTAGTTAATTTCAATCTATTCCCCTCTTTTTTGTATTCTATTATAGCTAACTTGAGACCAAGGACAAAATTTTATGGCTGATTGTAATATTCCAGTGCAATCCCCTCGCGCAACCCGTCATCGATTATAATTGCCTCATGACACCCCATCACTTCATAAATAGCGGTAACCATTAAAATACCGGCGATGATAAAATTTTCACGTCCTACCCCGACGTAACGGATACGTGTTAAGTCGTCCATCGCTAAGAGATCCTCATAAACACGATAACAATCTTCTAAACGCAAGCGATACCCATTGACCTTTTCGGAATCATAGCTCTCATAATCCATCCCAAGCAAATAAGCGGCTATAGTTGTAGGGGTTCCTGCCGTGAGTACCAGCTGAAGAGGATAAGAAAGATCAATCGATCCTTCTATACTCTCTTTAAACTGATTGATTTTATCCAACAGTTCTGTTGTCGATCCGGCACATTCTGAGAGGGTTACAATCCCCATATTCAAGCTCACTGAATGAGTCTCGCTGCCTGTGTATCGGATGAGTTCGGTGGAGCCTCCGCCGATATCGGCCAATACAAAGGATTGAGGTTTTATATTTAATGCTTCCATCCGATACCGTACTGCATTTAACGTAAGTTCAGCCTCTTTTTGGCTATCAATAATACTAAAATGGATTCCCGTATTTTCTGCAATTTTTTGAAGAATTATGGCTGAATTTGAAGCAAGCCTCATTGCGGCCGTCGTATAGGCGATCACATCATGATTTTTGAAATCGAGTTTTCTCTTAGCTTCCGCAATCGCATCATTGATACGATACAGCGCATTTTCACCGATCGTATGGGTTGCATGAAGGGCTTCAGCCGTTTTAACGATCTTCTCGAAGCTTTTTCCCCACATTTGACCGTCAAACTCGATAAAACGGATAGTATTGGAACCTAAATCGATTGCTATCATAGGGCTGTGATATCATTAATACGCATTGAGGGCATCCACGTCTCAAACGAACCTTGTTTAAGTACATCAAGATCGAGTTTTGAAGTGTAAACATTTTTAAAATAATCAAATACGCTCATGATTCCCTCGTCGATTCCAAACAACCCAACATAATGACGGATACCCCGTTCTACGATATCTTGCGGTGCTTTCATATGTACTTTATCTTCCAACTGAACGCAATATGCCTGTGCAACCACACCCGCCATAGCCGTAAATTTATCGGTAATACCGAAGTAAGGCTCAAAAACCGAAAGGGTCTCTTGCGCAAGCCCTTTTGAGGCAAATTTTAGTGCTTGATCCACCAAATTATTCCATTGCCGCTCCAAAACCTGCGCTTCAGGAGTTTCATAGAGCAACGGATAGGAGCTGAGATAGCCAAATGCATTGGAAAGGTTATTGGAAGTAATCGCATCATAAAAGAGATGTTTGACACGAATCGCATCGGCCATCTCTTGTGCTTCGGCAGAATAATCAGGAAAAGATTTTAAAATTTCACACGCTTTTCGGGCATTCACATAATCCCCTTGAGTATATCCTTTATGTGCTTGGATATAGAGTTTATCCGCATAACCCATAATGGCAGTATATTCCGAAAACTCTTTTAAAAACGGATGCATCTTAATCAATTCAAAAAATTTGACAAAATCACGGGCAACAAGTATTTTTTTCATA
>JGI24728J21555_1000876_pt1 | contig 13832 bp, 14 predicted proteins | sample EPASupsiteSAE305_FD_21555 | JGI IMG/M metagenome (IMG submission 21555) | reverse complement strand
CATCCCGCTCGCACAGACCCGAACGACCGGCACGCTCCGGCAACCGCACAGGAGGAACAGATGGTTCCAGCACCGAATATTCAGACCATTCTCTACGCCACCGATCTGGGTGAAAACACACGGCCGGTTTTTCGTCTGGCCGTCAGTCAGGCTCGCCGCTACAATGCCCGCCTGTTGATGCTGAATGTAGTTGAACCGCTCGGCAGCACCGGCACGGCGATCATCGCCAACTATCTTTCCGGTGAAGCGGCTGACAAGATCAATAAGGAGGGCGCCCGCGACATCCTTGCGGTCATGAAGCAGCGGCTCGACAAATTTTGCCAGGAAGAGCTGGCGGCCTTTGGGCTTGACCGAACCCCGGTGACCGAAATTCTGGTCGCCACCGGTACACCCTGCGAACAGATCCTGGAAGTGGCCAAGAAATATCAGGCCGACATGATCGTCATGGGCACGTCCAGTCGCACCATTCTCGGCAGCGTGATCATGGGCTCCACCGCCCGCCGCGTTGCCCGCCATAGTGAAATTCCGGTGCTGCTGGTGCCCAACACCCCCAAAAAATAACCACCCACGCCTCTCTTCACCTCTTCTCCCCGAATCCGCCGCCCTCGGGCTCCCGGAATCGGGTTTTTTTATTGTCAATGGCCCCGGTTATCCTCCGGCAGAATTGTTGCCCAGAAGGCTTGGATGATCGGGTTGGCCAGATGCCGTTCCAGGGTGCAGGCCCCGATGATGAACGGCGTCAGTTCCGGGCTGGCCTCGAAGATGCGCACCCGGTCCTTGAGCGGACTTTTTTCCAGCACCAGCTCCGGCACCACGCCGATGCCGCAACCCAGGCTGACCATGGCCAGCAGGGCCTCGTTGCCCCCTACCTCGGCATAGATGTTGGGCTGAATGCCCCTGTCTTTGAACCAGCGATCAATGCGCACCCGGCTCAATCCCCGTTCGGCGAGAATCACCGGGACGCACCGCCAGTCGATACCCTCGCCGCTGTGCAGAAATTCGGCTCCATTGGCCGGTTCGATGAACACCAAGGGCGTTTGGGCCAGCTCCAGGAACACCACTGAGGGCGGCAGATGCTCCGGCAGGGCGGCGATAGTCACCTCCGCTTCCCGGTTGTTGAGCCTGTCCAAGGCCTCGGCGGCGTCGCCGGTCTGCAGTTTGATCTGCACTCCGGGATGAGCCCTGCGAAAGGCCCCGAGAATGCGGGGGAGGATGGAGGTGGCGGCGGTGACCGAACAGTAGATCGAAATTTCGCCGCGTAGCGCCTCGTTGCCGGCCAGTTCCCGCAGCAAAGCTAGCCAACGCTGTTGGGCTTCCTCGGCGTAGCGTTTGACAATTTCGCCGGCCGGGGTCAGCGACACGGAGCGGTTGTCGCGCCGGAAAAGTGGCTGCCCCAGTTCCTCCTCGATTCGCTGGATAGTGCGGGTCAGGGCCGAGGGCGTAAGATTGCAGGCCCGGCTGGTGCGGCCGAAATGGAGCGAATGGGCCAGGTGGCTGAAGATCTTGAGGGCACGGATATCCATAAAAATGCGGAAAGAAAAGGAGTTCTATGGTATGAGCTGCTCCATTGGCGAGTGTGTACTTGTGTTGCAATTTTTGCAACAATAAATTGCAAATAAATCACTTTTCGCAACGAAAATATCAGGTATGGTGGAGGCGTGCGAAAATGCGTTGACCAATTCAGTATCGGATTCCGTTGTACTGCCTTCAGGCTCCGGATTCGTCGTTTTGCAAAATTTACAGTCTGATCTTCTAGGACTATCCACCCAAAAAAACAGAGAGGAAAACAATCATGGGACAAAACTATTTCAACACCCTGCCGCTACGCCTGCAACTGGAAGAGCTGGGCAAATGCCGCTTCATGGACGCATCGGAATTCGCGGAAGGCGTCGATAAACTCAAAGGCAAGAAAATCGTCATCGTTGGCTGCGGTGCCCAGGGGCTCCATCAGGGGCTCAATCTCCGCGATTCCGGCCTTGACGTTGCCTACACCCTGCGCGACTCCGCCATCGCCGAGAAGCGCCAGTCCTGGAAGAATGCCACCGAAAACGGTTTCACCGTCGGCAATTACGAGCAGATGATCCCCACCGCCGATCTGGTGATCAACCTCACCCCGGACAAGCAGCATTCCAAGGTGGTGGCCGCCGTCATGCCGCTGATGAAGCAAGGCGCCTGTCTTTCCTATTCGCACGGCTTCAACATCGTCGAGGAGGGGATGCAGATCCGCGAGGACCTGACCGTGATCATGGTGGCCCCCAAATCCCCCGGAACCGAGGTGCGCGAGGAGTACAAGCGCGGATTCGGCGTGCCGACCCTGATTGCCGTGCATCGGGAGAACGATCCCAAGGGCGAGGGCTGGGACATTGCCAAGGCCTATGCTTGCGGCACCGGCGCTCACCGGGCCGGCGTCCTGCAGTCGTCCTTTGTCGCCGAGGTCAAGAGCGACCTGATGGGCGAGCAGACCATCCTTTGCGGCATGCTCCAGGCTGGTTCGCTGCTGTGCTTCGACAAGATGGTCGCCGAGGGTGTTGAACCCGGCTACGCCTCCAAACTGATCCAGTACGGCTGGGAGACAGTCACCGAGGCCCTCAAGCACGGCGGCATCACCAACATGATGGACCGGCTGTCCAACCCGGCCAAGATCCGCGCCTACTATCTCTCCGAGGAGATCAAGGAGATTTTGACCCCGCTGTTCGAGAAGCACATGGACGACATCATGTCCGGCGATTTTTCCCGCACCATGATGGAGGACTGGGCCAATGACGACAAAAACCTGTTGACCTGGCGGGCCCAGACCGCGCAAACCGGTTTCGAGAAAGCGGTATCCACCACGGCTGCGATCAGCGAGCAGGAGTATTTCGACAAGGGCATCCTGATGATCGCCATGGTCAAGGCGGGGGTTGAGCTGGCCTTTGATACCATGGTTTCCGCCGGGATCAAGGAGGAGTCGGCCTACTACGAGAGCCTGCACGAGGTGCCGTTGATTGCCAACACCATCGCCCGCAAGAAGCTCTACGAGATGAACGTGGTCATTTCCGATACGGCTGAGTACGGCTGCTATCTCTTCGCCCATCAGGCGGTGCCGCTCTTGGCCGATTTCATGAAGGACGTCGACACCGACGTGATCGGCAAGGGGCTGGTAGTGAAAGACAACTCGGTGGACAACATTGAGCTGATCGGCATCAACGCCGCCATCCGCTACACCGTGGTTGAGCAGGTGGGCGAGGAACTCCGCTCCCACATGAGCGCCATGAAGCCGATCATCTGATCAGTTCCATCACGTTTCTTGCCGGTTTCCTGTCCGGCGGCAATGCATCCCCTCTCAGCCCGGCGCGGCTGAGGGGGATTTTTTTGTCCGGAACAGGGCGAATAGAGTGGGTAACCGGTTTCTTGAACGGAACAAGCATGTTCAGGGAGACGAGGGGAGTCATTAGTGGATCGAGCCGAGTGGCCGGGATTAGCCGCCAAGAACAGGGAAGAGCTGTTTGAGACCGTGGGCGATGAACTCCACCCCCATGGCAGCCATGATCAGGCCCATGAGGCGGGTGACAATGTTGATGCCGGTCCTGCCGAGCAGGCGAGCGATGGTCGGGGCCATACGGAACAGCAGAGCGGTCAGGCAGACCAGCAGCACGATCGCGCCGAACAGATAGAGATAATGAACAGCGGAGGTGTATCGCTGGGCGTAAAGGATTACCGTGCTGATTGCGCCGGGACCGGCCAGAAGCGGCGTGCCCAGAGGCACCACGGCCACGCTGTCACGCTCGGCCGAGTCCAGTTCTTCCTCTTTGGTTTGTTTGACGTTGCTCATCTTGGCGTTGAGCATGGAGAGCGCCATCAGCAGGATGAGAATGCCGCCGCCCACCCGGAACGAATCGACCGATATGCCGAAGAATTGCAGGATGGCCTCGCCGCTGAAGAGCACCACCAGGAGGATGATGCCCATGGAGAGAGAGGCCATGGCGCCGTTTTTATTGCGGCTCGGGGCCTCCTGGTTCGCGGTCAGGTTGATAAAAATCGGGATGGTGCCCACTGGATTGACGATTGCCAGCAAGGCGACAAAGAATTTAAAGTATTCGTTGACCGTTCCTGTGTCCATGGGGGTACCTGTTCGTTTTTGCCTGTTTCGGACCCAGTCTATCCGGTGTTATCGCCCGCGGCCATTATGCAACGCGGGCTGGGCGCATCGGTCGGCAGCGGATGGATTTCGCTGGCGTCAACCAAGAGAGGTTTGCTGATCTGACCCCTTTACTGCTGTTCGACAAAGATCAGGGCGCTGGTGTTAAAACCTGAAGCTGCGGCCTTGGCGACCAGCGTCTGTTTGAGATCGGTGGATATCTGGGGGGTTCTGGCGAGAATCCATAAATAGGAGGTGGTCGGCCCGCTCACCAGGGCATACTGATAGTCTGCCTGATCCAGGGCGAAAATGACATAGGAACCGTAAAACGGTCCGAAGAAGGAAACTTTCAGAAACCCTTGATCCGGCCTGCCGGCGAAGAAAGCCTTGCCTTCTGCCTCCTGCCATCGTCCTTCCCGGATGGAATATCCCCGGTTCAGCACCTGGACGCCGCCATCCTCCCGCAGGCTGTACTCCGCCGTGACCTGGGTCAGGCCTCGTTCAAAGGAATGATCCAGCCGGGCAATTTCGTACCATTTCCCTAGATACTTCTGGAGATCGAACTGCTCAACGGGCCTGATAGTGTCCGGGATAGCCACACATCCAGTCAGGAACAGCAAAAAGAGAGTGATGATTTTGTGCATGGGCGCAATGGATTTCTCTGCGGTTATCGCCGCGATGGAGTTGCCTTCCCTTGTTCCCAGTGATCGCCACGCACGGACGCGTGGCCTGCAGGTCGCCAAGCGCCGGCTTACAGGCCCTGGTCTTCGGGATAACTGGAGTTAAAGGTGTAGGAAGCCACGGTGCCGTTGGGGTCGAAACGGACTACCAGATCCCGGCTGAGAGTGTCGCTGGCGCCGTACTTGTAATAACCGTAGCTCCAGGTCTTTTTGCCGTCCTCGATGCCGGTCCGCCAGGGTGGGCCGAACATTTGCTCGATCTGGGCGCGGGTGGTCTGATGCAACTGGATCTGCCGCACCATTTGGACATTGAAGTCCTTGCCAGCGCTGACGCAACCGGCCAGCAGCAGGCCGCAGGCAAGCGCCAGTAAGGGACGAAAGAATTTTTTTAGGAGATGCATAGGCGTTTAAAGTTGTGTTGGCAGTTGCGGAAAAAGATGGGCGCGAACAGAAAGCGCTTTATGTAAACAAGTTCAGAAAATTTCGGCCAAAAGGGATGGTTGGGTTGATGCACAGGAGAAGAAAAGCGGTGTTTAAGGTGACAGTTGTCCAGAACACAACCTGAAAAGAAGATTTTTTCGATTTATGATGGAATATCCTTTGCGCGAGTAAAGCACCAGGCCATCCACCCGCCAGGCTTAAAAGATGGAGATGAATTTCTTTGGTTCGCCATTGGTTGAATTCGGCAGCTTCTTTATCAAACCGATAGAGGAAAAATGTTAGAAAACTGAAGAAGGCGTAGATCACAATGACCGGTAGGGGAAGCAAATGGCGAATCATCAACCAGGAGATCGCAGCAAAAAAGAGCACAGCAAAAATGAAACAGATGATATCAACGATTACCGCTTTTTTACGTGGATCAACTTGCCCTTGAATGAGAACCTGTTCCGCTCTGGGCTTACCTCCTACAATGGAAAGTAGCTCAAAGCTTATGCTGTCGCCGACCTCAGGTGTTCGTGAACGATTGAGCAGCGCGTTCCGGTGGAAAAAAACATCTTTGCCGCCATCTGTGGGTATAACGAAGCCAAATCCTTTCTCATCATTCCAGTGTTTGATAGTGCCGTGTACTCGCATATGAATTCGTGCAGCCTGTGTATGATGAACCCCAATGTTGCTGGTTTACAGAGCGGCGTTATCTTCCTGGTTGATGAGGGCCTTCTGGGCAGCCAACTCTATTTTTTCAATTAATTCGCGAACATCGATGGGTTTGAGGCAGTAGTCGAAGGCGCCGCTTTCCATGCCCTCGATTCCCGATTTCACCGAGGCATGGCCGGTGAGGATGATCACCTCGATCAGGGGCCAGCGTTCCTTAACTTTTTTCAGGCACTGGATGCCATCCATTCCCGGCATGTTCATGTCCATGATCACCACATCAACGGTATGGGCTTCCAGAGTTCCTAGGGCGTCGAGACAGCATTCGGAAACGCTGAGCCGAATGCCCATCCGCGACAGATGCTTGTGCATGACCTCCTTGAACTCAGGTTCGTCATCAACCAGCAGCAGGTGAATCTTCAGCGCCGCTTCGAGTTTGAAGGTCTGTTCACTCATGGTTCAGCATATTCCCAATCTCTAGAATAAATTTGTCACGGAAGAACCGCTCCGCACCGTCTTCGGCCATCACCATGTCCAGCTGCCGAGTGTGGATGGTGAGATAGCCGAGCACCTTGAGCCGGTCAACGACAAACCGTTCGGACTCCCGTTCCACCCGAGCCGTCAGGGCGTCACCGATACGATCGATCCGGTAGCCGAAGTGTTCCAGAACCTCGGCCAGCAATTCGATCCGCCGGACCCGCTGGTCTTCCCCGGCCGCGCCCCCCTTGAAACGGAAGGTGATGTAGCGGTCGCCCGGGCGGTCACCCAGCATGGCCTCAATCATGGCGTAGTGGTATCCCAGATGCACGCTGAGATTACAATACTTTTGCGAAATAAGAAAATAATTCTTCTCCTGCAAGGCCTTGGTACGGGATGGATCCAGGCCGTCTTGCAGGGCGGACTGGAATAGGAAAGAGACCATGGTGCGCAGCCCGGCGGCCGGTGGTCCTTCCCAGGGCATGGCATGCATGCCCTGCCAGATGGCCTGCATGGGCGTGCAGGCGATGTCGTCGATGGCCACTTCCTCGCGGCGGACGTCATAACCGGGGACAAAGCCCTCGCCGAGATCGATCACCCACCATTCAAGCGGCAAATTGTCCTGCAATCGTTTGGCCGCTCCCTTGTCGAAACGGTAGCGTTTACCGAATTCGAACATCTCGAGCACTGATTTTTCGTGGCAGAACCGGGTGATGTCGTGCAGGGTCCGGCAGCGGGAGGCGTGAAAGTCCGGGGAGGCTGGGTCGGTCAGGTTGAGCGGGCTGATCAGTTTGAGCACGTTGATCAGGGTCTGCTGCACCGGGCTGCCGTCCATGGGATTGTGCCTGAGGGATGGCCCGTGCAGCAGTTCTTCGACGCGGCCCCGGTAGATGGCCCGATTGGCGGCATCGACGGTGATAATCTCGCCGTTGGTCAGGGCTTCCGTTGCCCGGTCCAGGGCCAGCAGGGAGGGGAGGCTGAATTCCCGCGAGAGGGTGGCTAGATGGCCGGCCTCGCTGCCCGTTTCGGCCACCAGGGCCGCCGCTTGTTTCAACAGCGGAGCCCATTCCGGCAGGGGATGTTTGACCACCAGCACCGCCCGTTTCGGGAAGCGGAGCATGTCGTCCGCTGTGCGGACAATCCATACCGGTCCGCAGCCGGTTCCAGCACACCCGGTCACCCCGCCGTGGAGGACTATCCGCTCGTCGTCCCGGGTAAGTGTGGCTGTTCCGGGCGCATGGAAGGCAGACGCGCTGATCGGGCGGCTCTGGAGCACAAAAATTGTCCCGACCGGATCAATCGTCCATTCGATATCCTGTGGCGCTCCGAAATGGTCTTCCAACCGCATGCCGATTTCGGACAGGGCCAGCGCTTGCGCATCGTTCAGCCATGCCCCAGCCGCATCCGCCGGTTCCAGACGGTGGACGATGCGGTGCGGTGTGGTCCGCTCGACCAGCAGATGGCCAGTCGAGCGGGTGCCGTCGACTATCCCCTTGGCGCCGCCGGGGGCGAAGAAAAGGTCCATTGTCGTATTCTGGCCACCAATGGAGCGGGTGTAACAGACCCCGCTGACCGCCGCTTCGATCATCGCCAGGAAACCGACGCACATCTCGGTCTCCTCGTGGCGGAACCCCTTGGCCAGCCGATAGGAGATGGCTCGGGGGGTATATTTTGACGCCAGGACCGCCTTGTAGGCCTCGGCCAGGGTGTCACGGCTGACGTCAAGCTCGGTGTGGTACAAACCGGCAAAGGAGGCCTGGCCGAGATCCTCGCCCAGGGCGCTGGAGCGGACCGCTACCCTGCACCCCGGCATGGTGGCGACCAACTGGTCAAAGTGGGTGAAGAGGAGCGACTCCAGTTCCGGCGGCAGGGGACAGGCCCGGATCATTTTCTGAATCGCCGCGCTCTTGTGGTGGAGATCCGCCAGGTCGGCGATATGCAGCTGTTGGATGATGTGATTGATCTTCGGGTACAGCTGGTTGCGTTGGAAAAAAAGCCGGGTGGCAACGGCGGTCAGGGCAAATCCGGGAGGGATGCGGATGCCGGCCAGGGAACCGGCCTCGCCCAGATTGGCCATTTTTTCGCCGGTCAGGTCTGCCTGGGCGCGGCCGATTCGTTCCAGGAGCAAGAGCGGCTCGCCATCGGCGCGGCCTTTATTCCCTTCCAGGATGGTTTCGATAGACTGTTGCAGGCGGGAGAAGATGCGTTCCAGCTCGCTGTAGCGGCCTTCTGCTATTTTGTTGAGGTTGTGCACTATTTTGTACACGTTGACCGTCGCCAGGGTGCAGCGGGCCCGGATGAAGGTCATCGACAGGGTGCGGCCGTCCCGCAAAGCCTTCTCCAGTTCCGCCATGGCTTCCAGGGTGTTGGTGTTGGCGGCCAGGAGCTCGCGGAAACAGCGGTAACGGACAGTGAACAGCCGCTGCAATTCCTCAGGATCGAGGAGGGGTGGAACGGGTTCAGGCCGCAGCAGTCGCCGTAAGGCGGTGAGGAGTCGGTCAACAATTGTCATTGCGAAAAAGAAAAGGGCTGCGGCGGGAAAGGAATTCCTGCCGCAGCCCGGTTGTCATGGTGTGTTACATGGGAAATCAGTGATCAAGCTTTATGCCCGCACCTTCGAACAGATACAGCAGTCCGAAACCGTACCACATGGTGTAGATGACGTAGAAAGCAAGGGAGGCAATCAGCAGGAAGATCTCCTCCTTCACCGGTTTGGCCGTGACGCCATAATAATTGTAGGCCGGTTCGATCGCCTTGGACATGCAGTTCTTGATGAACTTGGCCTGGGCAAAATTGCCGGCCTTGGTCATGTCTTTTTCCATGGCCACCAGGGCCTGATACCAGGAATAAAGGGTCTGGCGCTCATCGACCCCGTATTTCGCAGTCAGCGCCTTGCCGTCGTTTTTGTACAGGGCGTCGGCATCCTGGAGCATGATGGTGATCATGTTGCTGAAATCGCCACTGACCTGCACCTTTTCGCCCTCGGCAACGGCGGTGATCTTGTTGGTGGCGAACAGTTTGGCGGTGACCGCTGCCTGTTCCGGCGATTTCATCTTCAGCGAGGTGGTGAATTGCTGGCCTTTATACTGTTCCGTCTTTTTCATCTGCTCCGGGATGTAATAGGCCGAGCTCTTGGACAGTTCGTTGAAAAAGTTGTCGAGATAATCGAGGCCATTGATTTTCTGCCCCGCCGATCCCGGAAACAGCGGCATGAAAATGGCCACCAGGACCGCGAAGAAGGATGCCAGCAGAAGGTATCCTTTGGTTTTGAGTTGAGTTGAGCTAGCCATGATCAATGCACCTCCCCTGATTTCAGGACCTTAAGATTAGTGAAAAAACACCAGAAGACCCACACTGCAAAGGTGGTGATGATGATGAAGAAACCGGCGTTGCCGATAAAATCGACCACCTTGATAAAACCGGGGGTCAACTCGACATAGCCCATCTTCATCAGTTTTTCCGGCAGGGCGCAGACCCGGTTGAGGAAACCGGCGGTGACGGTGATCGCGTAGAAGCCGCGGATGGTGGTACCGGGAACAACCTTGGTGACGATCGAGCCGATCTGAATGCCGATCAGGGAGCCGAGCAGCATGCCCATGGCCAGGGTGTAGAAGATAAAGCCGTAGATCGCATACTGGCTGATGGCGGCATAACCGGCGGTAAACACGATCTGGAAGATGTCGGTGCCGACCGTGGTCATGGAGGAGACGCCCAGGCCGTAGACAAACATCGGGAAGGTGAGGAACCCGCCGCCGACGCCCATGATCGAGGCGGCCATGCCAACGATGAAACCGCTGATTACCAGGAAGATGGCGGAAATTCTGCGGCCGCCGGGGGTGATGTTCTCGTCAAAGGTCAGCATCGGCGGAATGGTCACCGACTGGATGCGCTTGCCCATGGGCGGGATCTCTTCGGCGATCTTGGTGGCGCCTTCTTCAATCACTACTTTCTTGGAGCGTGACCGGAGGTAGTCGTTCATCGCGTAAAAGGCAAGAAAACCTAGGATAACGACATAGATGGAGGTGATGAACATGTCGCTCAACACCGGGTTGGCGTCATAGATTTTGCGGTTGACATAGCCGCCCAGGGTCGAGCCGGCAATGGCGCCGATCAGGAAAGTGACGGCCAGGGAAACCGAGATGTTGCCCATCTTGCGGTGGAGAACCGATCCCATGATCGCCTTGGCGAAGATGTGGAACAGGTCGGTACCGACCGCGAGGATACCTTTCACACCGGCGCTCATCAGGGCCGGGGCGATGATGAAGCCGCCGCCAGCGCCGATGCAGCCAGTGATCAGACCAGCGCAGACACCGACCAGAACGGAGGCGCCGAAGATGAGGTTGGTGTAATGCGAGGGGCCGTAGGCTGTTTTGCCACCGATGAAGGAGGGCAGAGCCTGGCCAACTGCGTCGGCAAAGGCGATGCCGCCCAGGAAAACAGGGATGAGCAACAGTCCCAGGACCAGAAGCCGGGTCCGGCTCCGCAGAATGTTATTGGACATTTCCAATTCCCACCGGGCGTGGGCTTTTGACCCGGCCACCATGAATTGGTTCAGATCACGAAAAAACTTCATTTTTTTCTCCTTGTGGTTGTCGATAAAAACGGGTTTTCGGGTTTATACAAGGGTCCCATCCGCTCAGAACGGGCGGGACATATCTTTTTTGATCTGGGCCATTTCGATCTTCTCCTGCTGAGCCCGCTTCCGCTCGTAGGCGGCGTTGAGTTTTTCAAACAGCGGATCGAGTTCCATGGGTTTCATCAGGTAATCGAAGGCGCCATACTTGATGCCGTTGATACCGGATTCCACCGAGGCGTGGCCGGTGAGCATCACCACCTCGGTCATGGGGGTCATTTTCTTGATTTCACGCAGGGTTTCGATACCGTCACGACCTGGCATCTTGACGTCGAGCAGGACGACATCGTAGTTTTTCTTGGTGATCATTTCCAGGGCGGTATCTCCGTCCGGGGCGCTGTCACATTCGAGATCGCGCTTGGTCAGCCGTTTGACGGTCATGTCCCGGAATTCCTCTTCATCGTCAACAATCAGTACGGTATACAGTGCCATGGTGTTTCTCCTTTTTGGGTTAATCTGCTGAAAAGAGGGGAATGATGCCGCAGGCGGCGGGGTTTTGTTTTAGCCGGTCGCGGTCACAGCGCCGATGCATTTGGCCGGGTTGCGGGCACGGAGCCGGATGTGTAGGCAATGATGCGGGAAGGTCGAACCGGATGGCACCGGGGTGGGGGATACCCCGGCAACCATCGCCAGGTTCGACGCTCCAGCCGGTGTTGCACACCAGCGTTCTATGAAAAAGCGGGGACAGTTCATCGCCATACTCAGCAAATAGAGCGGCCGATGAATGGGGTGTTCCGGCCCGATGTTTGCTGTTGTGCGGTAGCATGGCGTCTCCTAGTCACTCGCTGAGAAATTGATCGAGTTCCATTGTCCGGCCGGCGGAAAAGGTGTAGATCGGGGTGGAACCGTTGGCCATTTTCCGCATCAGCCGTTCCGGTTCAAGGTCGCCCGCGTCTTCTTGCAGCAGAACGATCATGTCCGGACGGAAGGTGATGATCTTGAGCTCGATATTGTTGTCGAAGCGGACAAAATCGAAAATATAGGTGGTCTGTTTCCGCAGTTTGTATAGGGCCCAGATGACCTCGGTGGTGATCGCGTGGGGAACGGACTCGTCGGTGAGGACGAAGAGAATTTTTTTGCTATTACCCTGGAGCAGTCGATCGGGAATGGGAATGTTGTGACGGACAAGGTGTTGGATAAGGTCGTGGGAATGGATCAGTTTTTTGCCGTTGACCTCGATAACCGGCACAACCCCCTTGTCGATCCACTTGCCGAACCGCTCGTCCGAGACAGAGCAGATAACCGCCGCCTGTTTCAGGTCAAGATATTCGAGATCGTTGGGTGTGAATGGTTGCTGTCCGTTCGTCATGGCTTCTCCCTGTCGCCGCCGGAAAGATGAACACGTTTGGTGCTCTTTCTATTGCAGAACAGGGACCAGTTGGGGACGGACGGTGAAATAAAAAATATTTATAAGGAATAACAATAAATTATATATGAAAGAGGGGTGCGTGCAGCCGAAGGCTGGATCGATGGTGCAAGGGCGGGGTGTGTGTAAATTGGGTGACGCCGGGGAGGATGTTTCTGTATTGTCCTGGAATTAAAGAGATTTTTATGTGTGGAATGCGTGACGGCTGCGGTACGGCTGGGGCGGGATTGTGTAAAAATGGTGATGGCGCCGGCGGGCAGCATAAAGGCAACAGAGCCCGCCGGCGGGAAAGGGTGGAACGCGGGGAGGTTCAACCCCGGATGGGCAGGTTAATGATGAAGCGGGCGCCGCCCTGGGCCCTGTTTTCAGCGACGATTGAACCGCCCAGCTTATGGACGATGTCGCTGCAGATGGAGAGTCCCAGGCCGGTGCCTTTGCCGGCCTCCTTGGTAGTGAAGAACGGTTCCCAAATTCTATCCAGAATCTCGGGTTTAATACCGGGCCCGTTATCGATGATCTGAATAAAGACCTCCTTGGCGCTACTTTCGGAGGTAATGTCAATTTGTCCGCCCGAGCCGACCGCATCCAATGAGTTTTCGATCAGATTGAGCAGAACCTGCTGCACTTGGGCGCCATCGGTTCTGATGGTCGGCAGATCTTCCTGGAGGCGTAGGTTGAGGGTGATGTTGTTGCTGTGCGCCTCACTCTCAAGGAAGGAGAGGGTTTCCCGGATCAGTTCATTGATCTGGACATCGTATTCGGCGCTGATCTTCCGGGAGAATCCCAGCAGGCGGTGGGTGATGGTGCCGGCGCGGCTGACATGCTGCTTGATTTTGGCTACCGATTTCCGGTACTCCTCCAGGTTCTCGACGCTCTCGGGCTTTTCTTCCTGGAGGAGTTCGTCGATCCATCCGGCCTGCATCTGGATCAGTTGCAGGGGATTGTTGATCTCATGGGCGATGCCGGCGGCTAGGCGGCCGATATTGGCCATCTTTTCGATATGGGCCATTTGCTGATCAAGAGCTGTCTGTTCCCGGTCAGTCCGCCGGATCCGTTCAACAATGAATCGGCTGATGCCGCTGCTGATCAACAGAAAAAGGACGGCGGTGAGCACCACTGTGAGAATGATGCGATCGCGGTGCTTGTAGTACCCGGCCAGAGAATCGGTGATTTTCGTTTTGATCACCAAGAGCCACATGTTGCCGTTGAGCCACTTGCCGACATAGAGATACTCATCGTCGGAGGTGAGATCGGTGCCGGAATGATGTCGCAGCATTTTGAGTTCCATCTCGTTCAGCTTGTCGACCTTTTGCAGGCTTGGCGTCTGGAATTCACCATTGGAGTTGAGGATGAAGGCGTCACCGCTGGCGCCGATCTGGGCGCTGTACAAGAGGGAATTGAAGATGCCTGAGTTGATGGTTGCCCGCAGGACAAAGGTTTTCATCGGATCGGTCAGGGCAATGACGA
>JGI24728J21555_1000871_pt1 | contig 13892 bp, 9 predicted proteins | sample EPASupsiteSAE305_FD_21555 | JGI IMG/M metagenome (IMG submission 21555) | reverse complement strand
CTTTGTTGGAATCACGCAGGGCTGCAATATAATCGCCCCTGATAATCGGCGGGATAATGGTAATGGGGTAGCCTGACTGAAGCAGGGCCAGGTTCATTAGCAGTCGAGCGGTTCTGCCGTTGCCGTCAATAAAGGGGTGGATGGTCACCAGTCGCAGATGCAACATGGCGGCATATTCAACGGGGTGTAAAGTGCGCAAGGACGGCAGATTGCCTAGGAACTCAGCCATAGCTGACGGCAGAGCGGCCGGTGCTGGAGGGGTAAAGTCAGTGCCGGTGATGATAACGTTGCGTTCCCGGTATTTGCCAGCAGTCTCAGAATCAATCCGGTAGTAGAACAGACGGTGGAGGTTGAGGATGTCAGTTTCCGTTATGTCCTGGCGCTCTGCCAAGCTATACAGCTGATCAAACGCCTCACTGTGCCCAATCGCCTCGAAGTGATCCTTCAGCGGTTTACCGCCAATGGTGATACCATCTTCAAGCACCACCTTGGTTTCACTCTCGGTTAGACTGTTCCCTTCCAGTGCATTGCTAGTGTAGGTAAGGCCGATACGATAATACTCCTTGAGTTGCTTGATCTCATAGCTATCAAGCGGACGGTGGCCCCGTATCTTCTCCTGGAGTTTCTCGTTATCAGACAGCCTGTTTTCGTAATTCATTGACGGCACCTTTGGCTTAACAATTGTCACATTATATAACAATTCAGGGCAATTATCGCTTATAAATCACATTCAACTGCAATCGTTTAATTGTCATTGATGGCTTGCCGTAGGACCGTGCTTGGCTTGAACGTAAGTACGCGCCTCGATTGAATGGTGATGGCCTCGCCGGTCTGGGGATTGCGGCCTCTGCGGTCAGACTTCTGCTTAACCACAAAGCTGCCAAAACCCGATATTTTAAGGGTCTCGCCTGTTTCAAGGGTGGTTTTCATGATGGAGAAGACTGCCTCCGTCATCTCGGCGGAATCCTTTTTGGGCAGGCCAATGGTAGTGTGGATCTTTTCAACGATGTCTGCTTTGGTCATGTCATCTCTTCTTTCATATACTTGGCAGCGATCCTGTCCGTAATAGGGCTATTAAATATTCGTAAAATACAGGCTGCTGGTACCACAATCAGCACACTCTCGATAGAACTTCAGCCCATCCTTCCTGATGCGTTCCTTGTGTCCATCTTTGCCGCAACTGATCTTGATCGGCGTATTGGCATCGCAGTTACCACACTTAAAATAGTAGCCGAACTTGCCATATTGGATGGAGAGATTTTGGCTTTTGCAATCTCTGCAGGTAGGTTGGAACTGTTGCGCTGATGATTCCTGAATTGAAGGTGGAGCGGCTTGTCCTGCTGCTTGAGGTTGTGCCACCTGTTGCGGTTGAATGCCAAAGCGTGCAGCATAGTCGAACAAAGCAGGACGATGCATTCTCAGCAACGTCTGACCGGCTTTTATCAAGGTCTCCGTTGACATAAAGCGTGCAAGCCCGCCAAAGGTATCCAGCACCCCTGCTTTTTCAAATATGTCATCGAGGGTTTTACCAAGCATATCCGCTTTGATGATATGGCTGGTATCGAACTTCTTAGGCCGGTCTATTCTGGACTTAGGGGATACCAATACATAGGAGTGATACACAGGAGAAAGACGCAATCCCATTTTGCTGGGCATATCAATTCTGGCAATGGCTTCTTTAAGAACGGCAATATGACGTTCATTCTGGGCAAGGGGGGATGCCATACCCTCATAGCATTTCTTAAAGGCGTTCCAACTCTCAAACTCTCCGGTTTCGGTAATCCGCATGCCAGCATGAAGGTGCTTGGTTTCCAGTACGAATACATTCAGGGTGCGATGGATCAGCAAATGGTCGATCTGGGCCACCCTGCCATTGATCTCCAATCGCAGGTCATGAATAACAACCGTATTCTGCGACTTCTCCAGATCAAAATTGATCAAGTATGCGGCTTCTTGCTCAGCCTTGATGCCTGCCCGAAGGTTGCGTAACTCTTGCTCAAGCAGAGGTCTCTTGTCAGCAGATGCTATGGCAATCAGCCCTTCAAGTTGTTGAATATGTGTGGACTTATCATCAGCAGCCTTGAGAATCATCATATCTCCCTGAGAAAGATTTGTTTTTTGACGTTAAAACAAACCTAGTCCTTACTGGGTGGTTGTGGTTGTGCGGGTCTCTGTGGCGTAGGCATTTTAGGGGGAGTCACACCAGTACTTGGACTTATTGGCTTCGGAGATGGCATCGTTGGAGGAACATATCCCCTTTGCTCATTTCTATTCGGACTCATATTTAATTACCGTCCCTTTCAGAGAAGATATTATTCGCTATTTTGTGAGTTGTTTTGTGACTGGCTGGTTAGTGCAGGCTTTAATTCCTCCACCTTGCTTGGCATTTGAGGTGGTATCAATCCCTCGTGAATTTGGCGTAAAGTTGGCATTGCTGGTGGTACTAAACCCTTCTTGATTTGCTCCTGTTCGTTGCTCATATTGCTTCACCTTTGAGTTAAAATTGATGATTGAAAAAACCGTTAAACAGATAACAGCGACTAAAAACAGACCTCCTGAAATACGATTCAACCAAATTGTGACTTCAACAAAAACATTCTTCTTATCTTTATAAGTCTCATCACCTTCAGCATACTTCTCAAAATATTCGATCTGTTTTGACATTCCTTTTTGACTAGTCAAGAATGATATAACAGTAACAACAATAGAAAGTGTGAATAATATCCAGACACTTACGAGCAGTGATGGCATAATTAGCTTGTTTGTTACAAATAAATCTTTTACTACCGTGAGACTAAGAGCAAGACCACCACTAGAAAGCGTAATCATTGCTCGGTCAAACTGTTCGTGTCCGGTTTTTAAACCAGTCCAAAGCTCCTTTCGGTAGTCGTCCATAGACGTTGAACTCATGCTTTGCTTCTCTCCAAGAGTAGTTGTGAAATTTCACCACAATTGCCGACAACTCAGGCGGTTCAGATATTTAACTTCTCAATTTTATGCTATTTACTGATCAAATTAATAAATCCGTCACGGTCTTTACGCCATCTCGCCCTTACGAGAGATTCAAATGATACAGAACCGGATAATACAAGGTTATCAGCATGATCGGTAACGATGATTTGAGGCATGATTCCAGTTGCATTTTTGGTTTCTTGACAGTAAGTAACAAGTTGATCAAAGAGATTAGTTACAGCCTTCACATCTTCATCAACCGGACGGGATTTATCTCTACTGGTATCCTTTTTTGCCAGCTCTTCAGCAGAAAACGCCTCTCCACCGTCAAGAATGCTGGGGAAGTACACCTGACTGGGCTGATCAAAGAATAGTATTGGTGGTATGGTGCAGTCCTTACCCACTTCACAAAAGTATCGTTGCAATGCAAGGAACAAGACCAAGTGACATGAAAGCCAATTTGCACCACTACCCATCGAACGCAGGAAAACCTTCTTATTCCCCTCCATCTCGTGCCAAAGATCAAATGTTTCGAGATCGAAGTGTAACCTAATTGGAGTGTATGACTGTTCAAAATCGAAGCGGTTGCCAAAAGATGAAAGAAGCTCTTGTATTCTCACCTGAGCTTTGGCCAGGCTACTTTCGATATCGTAATTGGCTTTCAGGTACGCCTTTAATTCCTTGATTGTGCCTTTTAATTTTTCAAGATCCCCATCGGGCTGCTTGCCTTGGAGGTCTGCAAGTTCAGTTAGGACATTTTCAACTCGGATTTTTGCTTCAACTGCAAGCTCGTACTGACTTCTGACTTTTTCAAGATCGGTAATTTGCTTGTCTATAGCCTTGATTCGCTGCCGGCAGAGTGCCAACTCAGGCTTAATGGCGTCAATATCTAGTTGGATATTTTTCTTCTGCACTTCAAATGATTCAAGCCTATATGAGGATCGTGATAATTCTGAGTTCAACCAATTGATAGCATCTGTTAATTTGTTTGCCTGTTCCTCCACGTTATTGTTCTGCGAATTACAAAATGGACACATAGAAGCGTGAAGCTCAGCACTTACCGGTACATCTGTCGCATTGCTCCGCTCGTAATGACGCCGGGAGAAATCAATTGACGAGACCACAGACTCTAACTCCTGCTGTTTGAGACGTAAACGAGCTACTAATTTTCGTTCTTCATTCTCTGCTTCTTGCCGCAACTTGGCATGCGTATCTGAATCTGCCACAACTTGGACTTTTGCCTCTCGAAGCACTCGAAGTGTAGCCTCAGGGTGAGTCAGAGCTTTATCAAGGTCATCAATCAGAGTCTTGCCACTTATCGCCTCATACTCCCGTAATGCATTCAATAATTTACTTTTTGCAGCTTCTTTGGCTCCCTCACGGCGTGGTAAGGACCGTTCAAGTAATCGCTGCTCTTGCAATAGAGCATTGAGCTCTTGGCTTTTTATGAAGTAATTTTGGTCCGCAAAGCCAAGGAATATTTTTAAATGATCAATCGCCTGTTCGCGCTTTTCTTTCTGGTCAAAACGATAGAAAATTGCGTGTTTATTTGCGACAAGGTTCTGGTGCTGAAGCATAAATGAAGTAAAGCTACGAGCTGATGGAGTTGAGGATTTAGCTCCGCGCCACCCTCTCGCTGCCAAATCCTCGTCTATATCCGTTACAACGACACCGAAGTACCTCTTTAACTCCTTGAGAAAGTCGCTAAGAGGACTAAAGTGATCATCATCAAAGTAATCAACGCACAAAGTTTCTACTTGCTCAAGCCGCTGGAGATTCAGTTCTTCTTTCAGGAAGGCTCGGGTGTCTTTTGAACGTCTAGCAAGAACGAGAGCAGACTCATTTACTTTCATAACTGTGAAGTATAGGTCAGCGCAATCAGTGATCACACCCACCGGAACGGTAAAATCAGAGCTCCCAAAGCAATAGTCGAAGATTTCAATAAGTGCGCTCTTTCCTGTCGATGAGCGACCTGTTACAATGTTTACGCCCTCTTTGAAGCTAACCGCATGTACTTGGCCCAGTGTATCGAGGACGCCAATATGTAGAATCCGTGCGTTCATAGGGACATTACTCCTAACATTCGGAATACAGTTGGAACATCGTATGGTTGAAAAAATGTTCCCAGTCGGCTAGCAGCCTTGATCACTCCCTCTGGCGCAGTGCCATCGAGTATCTGGTGGTCGGCAACAGTAACTGCAGATTGACTTTGTATCGAGATACCTCTAGTTCCTAACAGATACTGAATTGTCGTATTTGTCATTTCACGATACAGTGCCACCCGTTCATCGAGTCCATAAATGTGCTGCCGATTTTTCAGCATTGTACGAAGACTGCTTCTGCTGGTTGCATTATTCAAAAATTTACGAGAAGGCTGATGTAGAGTAATTGGCAAGATTAAATATCCCAGGAGAAGTGAATATTCCTTTTCCCCGAGCGGCTTATAAAAATTGCCGAATGCCGGAGCAAAGATGAATGGGTTGTTGTGGAGCACATGGAGAAGGTGTATCGGATCACTCATTTTTTTATGACCCTCCACCTGAAGTTAGCTTTGTTGTCGTTCATACGTATATGAAGCAAACCATTTCGGAACCAATCTGGTGAATCTTGAAACCCTGGGAAATCGGGCGGCTGACTTGCATGAGTTTCATCGTAGAAGTTCTTTGAATCCGAAATTTCATCACTACATTTTCGGCAGGCAATGCGGTGATTGGTCTCGAACCTATCTTCAACTGCTTTTGAGTAACCTTTCAAACTTTCAGGCTCAGTACGATAGGCGGTAAACTCCTCGTCAATCGTCTGAATTGCTGCTTCATAGTTATGGATAGCGTGAGCAATTACCTCTGGATACTGGATGTCGTGGATCTTTTTTACAAACAGGTCTTCGCGGTCTTCATCAGGGCTAACCGTCTTAATTTGGTTAAAATGCTTGCTTGGGAATATCCTTGTTTCACTTCTGTAAATGTTGGTTAACTCTTCGAGCTTGAAAGCAAATTCTTCGTACGTAATTTTCCATCGTTCTCCTGCTTTTTGACCTGGACGGCATACGAAACCAATCAACGAATTCAGGAAGTCATCTTTCTTTCCATTCAAAACCCCTCGTACCCGGTCTTGCTTTAACTCATCATAAAGATTGGGAAGATCTTTAGTTCCCGCTTCTATCAATATTTTTTCTATAATGGCCTTGAGCTTTGTAAGCCTTTGGGGATCTAATACAAAACGCTGGTGTTTGAGAACAGCACTTGCTGTTTGCTTCGGATTCTCAACCTTCGCCTTTTCGTATACCTTTTCAAACTTCTGATTTATGGCAAGAAGGAGCGCTATTCGTTCCTCGGGGTTGCTAGAGTTCCATTCGCAGATTGTTGCCTCAGGTCCGAACTCTTGTGTAGTGTGAAGGATTAGAGATGTGTACGACGAATGGTCAAACTCGTCGTCCATCCAGTTTCTTAGAGTATTCCACAAGTTGGGGTGCCCATCTGTTAGCCTGTCAGAGTAGTGTTTCACTTCAACCTGCTGGTCACCTTCAATCGTGATATCGCCCAATTCTTCAATGAGCAGTTTCTGCCCTTCTCTCAGTTTGTAACAGCTATCAACGGCCACACAAAGCTGGTAGATCGTTGCTCGAGTCGATGCAGTCGCATCCTGGCGGACCTTCTCAGTACTCATATGACATTAACCTCCTTGATCGAAGGCATACTCTGGAATGACATAAGACCTCTTCTTGATTTGCGAACTGCCGTTTCCTCGCCAGATACCCAAAACTCATATTCGGCAGCACTTCGCTATGCGGAATCAGCAGGCACTTCCAGGTCTTTCCGCCATTTTGCAGGTTATGGTCAGAGGCGTAGGCGCAATACTGAAGCGCGGCCTTTGCTTTTTCCAGCACATCGGCATCCTTTATCTGGTTTTCGGTCTTGATCTCGCTCAGAAACTTAGAATACTATCCAACCAACTGAGCCGTTTGTGGATCATACATCACCCCTGCAATTGAACCCTCGCGAATGCGCTGTACAGCCTCATCAATTACATGTAGCGGTACCAGAAACCATTCTCTTGGTCTAACTGGATTGCCAAAGCGGTCATGTATGGTCAGCTCAAGCTGAGCGGCAGCAAAAATACGATGGAAAAGGTTTTCCATCTTTGTCCGGTTGATACCGGCGAGTTTGTAACTGGCAACAACTTCAACATCTGCAAGCAGATAGGTAGCATCAAGAGAAGCGTTGGCAATACGAGTTTCGATCTTGCCGCCTGTGACACCAATCTTATGAATCAGCTCCCTATGCTCTGATATAAACGGATGATCCGATAAACTGCGCAACACATAAATGGTTCCACTTTCAATGTCGTCTTCGTCCCAAACCTCACTAAATAGAGGACCTGCACTAGGTTCTGTCAGTCTCCGTCCAGCCTCATCTTTGTATAAAGCACGCTGAAGAGATCTCAGTAACAGATTGCTTTCTGTACCATTAGCATAAATAACCCGAAGCCTGGCATCCATGTGACCGTTTGGCGTTTGGAAGTCTTCACCTTTCTCAGCCACATAGACAAGCTGCCCTCCAAGAATGAAGAAATTGCCAACATCAACACGTGCATCTTTTCCAAACGATCTGGTTTGTCGGGTGCCTGATTTTATTTCACTTTCAACATCCTTAAATAGTGGTTGAAAGTTTTCAAAGTCTTTGCATTTTTCCCGATTAGCTATTTCTTCTGCAGCACGCTTCTCTGCACTGGTACGAACATGCCGAAGCTCAGTAATTGCGGCGGGGCTGGATGATTCATCAAGCTCAGCAAGTAGTTCTTCATCACTCAGTGATTCAATCGACTCTGCTTTTACAATCTCTGCACCGGTTAGTAAACCTTGATGGTCAAACTGGGTGAGTAGCGAACGACAATCGTTCAGAGCACGCAGACGATCAAGGCGAACAGCATACAGCCGCTCAAATATATCTTTATCTTCACCATGCTGGGGAACACGTCCAGTTTGTTCAACAAATCGCTGGATTTCTTCAAAACCAGCAATAATACGTTCTTCGCGATGAGTTCGACCTGATTGCTTGGAAAACTCAATTTCAACGCCAAGTTCGGCGAGGAGATCATCGTCCTCTTGAGTAAATAGCTTGGCCTTAGCCATGGCTAGCCTCTTCTTTCATGCGTTTCAGTACCGCAATACCCTCCGCCATACGTCTTTCCCAAGCATCTGCAGCTGTGGCAGAAGGTAAACGTCCACGTTCGAGCTTAAACTTTAAAGCCCGCTTAGCCAGTTCACGCGCCTCTTCAATTGTTAAAGTGGTGCGCTTACCGGCAATTACAGCCGCAACCTGTTTCAAGCTATCTTCGCTCATGGCCTTGGCAAGGATGGCGTATGCCTCGCTAAAAGGGTTTATGCGATCAATCAGATCAATATCCAACTCCCGAACATCCATGGCAAACTTGCGTACACCCTGAATCAAGGCAGTATTGGCGGATGGTTCACTGGCACTTGCGTTTTTACTGTCACCTATAACCTGCTTGGCCTGTTGCACAAGGTTGATTGCAGCTATAGCGTGCTGGCGAACCGCCTCTTGATCTTCCTCATCAAGATTCGGATACTTGTCTTTAATGATCTTGCCCATACGCATCTGAGTCAATTCTTCTGGCACAAGCTCTTCATCAAACAAACCACGCTCAATGGCTGTCTTGTCCTGAACAAAAGTTGCAATTACCTCGTTCAAATCCTCTTTGCAAATACGTACAGCCTCAGCACTTTTAGGCTCTGCAAGTCCTTTAATTTCAACTAGGTATCTACCGGTTTCCTCGTTAACACCAATATTACATTTGTTAGGGTCATAACCGCCTTCACCATAGTCAAATCCTTGTTCAGGGCCGCTCTCTGGATTTTTAGGTCTAAACTCGAAACGTGGTGCCAAGACCTGCTCCATCAACAGACTTGCAGCAATAGCCTTAAGAGTATCGTTCACCGCTTCAGCAACTACCTGTTCTGAAGCATCAGGCTCTGCAATCAGGTTTGTAAAACGAGCACGTGTTTTTCCTGGTGCATCTCGCGTTGCACGACCTATTATTTGAACAATCTCTGTCAGGCTTGACCGATAACCCACAGTAAGTGCGTGTTCGCACCATATCCAGTCAAAGCCCTCTTTTGCCATACCTAAGGCAATGATAATATCAACATGGTCGCGGTTGTTTTTTTGTGATGGATCTTTTAGGGATGCAGACACCTTGTCACGCTTGGTTGGATCGTCATCAACCAGATCGGCAATCCGCAGGATATGTCCATCTGGTGTCTTAACCAGCTGGAATCCAGTAGCAGGGTCTGATCCCTGCCATTCACCCAATTCCTCTATGATATGTTCAACTTCCCTGATCTTGTCCTTGGTGCTTTCCCGTGAGTTAACGTTTGGTATATGCACTATGGTCTTCTCATTCGGGTTGAGGACTTTCAGAATGTCATCGGCATAGGAGCCAGAATAAAAGTAATAACCGATATCAAGCTGCTTAAGGTATTCGTAGCCGTTAAGTTGCTCATAATAGGTATAGGTAACGGTATCGAACTTTGATTCATCTTCTGGAACAAGTACAGCTTCTGTATCACCCCGGAAGTATGAGCCGGTCATGGCTATGATATGTACACGGTCACGAGCAATAAACTGACCAAGATGTAGACCTAGTTTATTGTCGGGATTGCTTGAAACGTGGTGGAATTCATCTACTGCTATTAAGCGGTCGTCAAACGCTTCTACTCCAAACTGGTCAATGGCAAATCGAAAGGTTGCATGAGTACAAACCAAAACCTTATCTTCACTCTCCAGAAATACACCTACTGATTTGACCTTGCCGCCGTTATCTGTTCCTGGTGCATTACACAGGTTCCATTTAGGCTCAACCAGCCAATCAGCCCAGAAACCAAATGTACTCAAGGGTTCATCGTTAAAGCTCGATCCGATGGTTTTTTCAGGCACAACAATAATGGCCTGTTTCAAGCCTTGGTTGTGGAGTTTATCAAGGGCAATAAACATCAATGCCCGGCTCTTACCAGAGGCAGGAGGCGATTTTATCAGCAGATACTGTTCTCCACGTCGTTCATAGGCGCGTTCCTGCATTGGTCTCATACCAAGTGCATTAACGGTTGTCGAGCTGCCATTGTGAGCATAAGACACTGAAACGGAAGGAACGGATTTTATCTCAATAGTCACGAGCTGGCTCCTGCTTTGTGTTTTTTGTCTGATCCGCTGGTTGCCGCCATCTTGGTATATAACTCAAACAGTTTTTCCAGCCGTTCTGTATCGTTACGGAAACAACGACCGATATAGATCCGCTCCAAAACTTCATCGTTGCGCTCGTGTGCTTCACGTAGATTAGCGGGCATGGTGTCTGGATCATAGAGATCGGCAATTGTTGCCGGAAAATGTGTCTCGCGTGCTAGAAGTATGTCTTCGGCACAGCGGGTCAGGTCTGCTTTGTTCTTTTCAGTCAGAATAGGTATGGGGAAGGTATTCCATCCGAGAGTATTGGAATATGAATATCTCATTTCCAACCGGCCACAAATGGTTCCAATCCATATTAAATGAAGTTTCGAGAGAATTACTCCTAATGCCCAAAGCTCAGCACAAGGAGCATAAAATGCTTTGTTGGTTGGAATAACATTGCTACCTACAAGGCCAGCTGGGAAATACTCGCGATTTTCTGAACTGACAATTGGAACAAAAATCTTTTGAGTTTCATCACCTTTGAACTCACGAAACTGATGTGGCCGCGCTGCAAGTTTGTTGACCGCTTTATCATCTGTGGCTAAACGATCATATTCAACATTTTTAACCCGTACGGCGATAGCAGGATGAGATAGGGCATCTTTCAAGTCATTATCTGAAATCCAAAGGCAATGACGACTATCACCATTAATAAACTCTTGAGATCCAATGAATTTTCTTAAGTATTTTGCCGGCACCCCATAGTTTAGAATTTCTTGTGCCTCTTCAGTAGAGAGTATAAGCCCAGCCGATTTTGAGTAGTAAACCCCATACTCCAAAGTGATATCTGAAAAGGCAGGTTTTTTTAGTGCCGTAACAATGTCGATTTTGTGCTGTGTCAAATAAGGATTTATGTGGTCAACAACTGCCATTGTCTCGTTGTAATAAATAGCTCGATTACCAATCTTACGATTGTCAACTCCAGCAATTATCACTGTGACTCCTGCCTTATTACTTGCCAAATTGCTCCACTTAAATGGTGTATGTGCAAAACGAATTGAATACCCCATTGACATTAACAGAGTCCATGTAATGGGCACTTGCTGTCCTTGACAAATACTATTTGTTGCAACAAATGCGAATGGTGCCGTGCAGTGGGTGTTATATTGAGCTGCTTTGATGAACCAAGCGCCAACATAGTCAACATTCTTCCACTTCGATGTGTAACGTGAAAAAACAGCTTGAAGATCACTCTTTTGCTCGTCTGTCTGTTTTCGTGTACCCGTAAATGGTGGATTTCCACAAATATAGGTTTCTCCACCCTCGTTTTCAAAATCAATCTGAGCCTGATCTAGCGGCGTACTGAAGAGATCATCACCAAGTAACTTGACTCCAGTTCCAGTAGGAGGGCAAACACTCAGCCAGTCTAGGCGCAAAGCATTTCCACAGGTAATCCAGTTGTCTGCAGAAAGCGGTAGAAACTCGGCCAGTGCTTCCTTTTGACCGCGGTACTGTAGGTCACACTGATATTCAGCAATAATGAGCGCTAGTCTGGCAACTTCAGCGGCAAAATCACGCAACTCAATTCCACGGTAGTTGGTTAGCGGTATGTCGCTCTTACGCCCGTATTCATTGCGCCGCTCGTTGATGCTGTTTTCAATCTCCCGCATCTGCTTATAGGCAATGACAAGAAAATTGCCTGAGCCACAGGCCGGGTCAAAGACTCTGATGCGAGCTATCCGTTTACGTAGATTAAGAAGCATTCGCTGGTTATCACCAGCCTCATCAAGCTTTGCGCGGAGATCATCAAGAAATAGTGGATTAAGCACCTTCAGGATGTTCGGTACGCTGGTGTAGTGCATTCCCAGCTCGCCGCGCTCATCGTCATCAGCAACAGCCTGGATCATCGAACCGAAGATGTCAGGGTTAATCTTAGTCCAGTCAAGGTTGCCGATATGGATAAGGTATGATCGGGCAATTTTGCTAAACCTTGGGACATCCACACTGCCTGAGAAGAGTCCACCGTTTACGTAGGGAAATACGTCTGCCCATCGTGGAATGCTGGCTTCTTCACGCTTGGCAAACTTGGTATTCATAGCACGGAAAATTTCGCTGATTACCTCGTGTGTATTGGAAGAATCCCGCTCACTCATCCGCTCTACAGTGCCGGTGAATAGACCAGATTCTTTGAAAATATCTGTATCTTCAGCAAAGAAGCAGAATATAAGTCGTGCCATAAAATGGTTCATTTCATGGCGACGTTCTGCTTTGCCCCATTCTGGGTTGTCTTTTAATAGCTCGATATAGAGACGGTTCAGACGGCTTGTTGCCCGAATATCAAATGAACTATCACGTATTTGTTTGACAGTGGTGATGCCCGCAAGTGGCAGGAAAAAGCCGAAGTGATCAGGAAAGTTTTGGAACGTGCAGGCAACTGTTTCGCCAGTCTCTAAATCTTCTGCTTCAAAATCAGCCCCATCGGTAGAAAGGATGAAGCGCGCTTTGGCCTTGGTTGTGGCAGGACTGGCTTTCAGTGCTGCAAGGGTTTGGGAAACTTCGTCTGGTTGGGCTACGGCAATGTGAATATTATTGGTCTGTAGGACTCCGCCCAGGTCAGATTTGTTCGATGCACCTGAGCGCAAGCGCTTGATGGTGGTTTCCTTATTGCCAAAAGCCTGGAGAAAGGAAAACGGAAATTCCTCCCGGTCAAAAGGTTGCAGGGCTAACTCAGAGACTGCGTTTTCAATTTCTACTGCGTTCATATTGCACCATAAAAAGATATAAAATTAACCTATAATTCTCATTCAGAGCAACTATTTCAGCTTCAATATTATAATTTGTCAACTTAACAAAAGCATAACTCAAGACACATACAAACCAAGATTGGTTTTAATTTCGTAAACAACTTTTTCCCGCAGCCACTCCGGTTCAAGTACCTCCACATGGGAACCGTGCTTGAGTATCTCCATCATGATCTCAATCTCGTGGGAGGCTGGGATGGTCAACAGCAGGCTGCCATCTTCCAATAGCTCTTCGGTCTGCCCTTCATGCCAGACCTCGCCCCTTATCCAACGGCTACGCTCTGGCGAGAACTTGAGTTTGACGTTGAAGCTCTCTCTATTTTGGAAAATACCGAAGGTGTCCTCCAGGAACGGCTGCCATTCTTCTTTCGGACGGATGGTGAATTCCTCTGCCTCGACCTTACACAGCGTCATCCGGCCTAGTACAAAATCACGCCATTCGTTACGCAGATGGCAATAAGCGATCAGGTGCCAGGTGCCCAGGTAGTTGACCATATGGTGCGGCTCCACCGTGCGCATGGTGCTGTTTGATGAAGTGGGTGAGTAGTAGCAAAAGGAGAGCAACCTCCCCTGAATCAGGGCGGCGGTGACGTTTTGGAAGATGATCGGGTCGGTGGGGCTGATTCCTTTCCAGCGGAAAGAAAAGGCTTCCTCTGGCCTGGCCTTACCCGGCAGGCTGGCGGCTAGCAGTGAGCCGAGATGGGTGGCGATGTTACCCAGCTCTTCACCGATACTGCCAGCCGAGGCCTCGGTAATCAGCTTGCGGGAGATCAGCAGGGCCATCAACTCGTCTTGGGAGAGCCGCATGATCGGCAGCTGAAAGGACGGATCGGTGTAGAAGTAGCCTTTACGGGATTCGTCGTATTCCAGTGGAGCCTGGAGACGGTCGCGGAAGTAGTCTATGGAACGGTGAGCAGTTTTGGTGGAGAGTTCAAACTGATCTGCCAGCTTGGTG
>JGI24728J21555_1000866_pt1 | contig 13927 bp, 12 predicted proteins | sample EPASupsiteSAE305_FD_21555 | JGI IMG/M metagenome (IMG submission 21555) | reverse complement strand
AGCCGGGCAATCACCACCAAGCGCAGGGCATCCCCCTTGACATCCACCCCTTCCCAGAAAGAGTCGGTGCCAAACAGCACGGCATGCTGTTCCTTGCGAAAACGGGCCAGCAGTTGGTGTCTGCCGCCACCCTCACCCTGACGCAGCACGGTCAATCCCTGACGCTCCAGTTCAGACTTGAGCGCAGCATGGGTCTGACGCAGCAGGTCAAAGGAGGTGAACAGCACAAAGGCGCCCCCCTGTGAAATATTGACCGCTCTCAGCACTGCATCGGCCAACGGCTGGCGAAAGGCAAAACTGGTTGGGTCAGGCAGATCCCGGGGGATGGCCACCAGCGACTGTTCGGCATAATCAAAGGGTGAGGCCAGGGCCAGCTCCTGCAGTCGCTCAGGCTCCAGCAGGTCAAGCCCTGTTCTCCGGCGCAGATAGCCGAACGAACCGCCCACGGTCAGGGTGGCAGAGGTCAGCACCACCGTGGGGATCGGATCAAGTAATGCGGTCTTGATAGTCTCAGCCACATCCAGCGGTGCCACACAGACCGTGGCCTGACTGCCCCGGCTGGTCTGCCTGGCCTCAAGCCAGCAACAGGCCTCAGGATCATCGGTGCAGAACCAGGCCAGTTCACGGCTGATCGCCACCAGACGCTGGCCGATCCCAAAGGCGTCGGTCAACAGCCCGTTGACCGTCTGCATGACCGTATCCGGCAGCTTGGCAGCCGCCCGGTCCAGCGCTCCCAGACCATCGGCCAGTTCCTGCAACTGCTCACCCAGCCGCTTCAGGCGGGTCTCCAGCTCATGCCAGAACGGTGTGGACCGCACCTCCGGGGTAATCCTGCGCTTCAACTCACCACCGCGCTGATCATCTCCTTGTTGCATTTCACCTTGCAAGGCCTGGGCAAGCCAGTCCAGCTCACGGTCAACCGCGCCTGCCAGCTCATGGGTCTGGGGCAGCAGGGCAGCCTCGATCAGGCCGGATAGCTCCTGATACAGGGCATCCAGCTCTTCCGGTAATTCCTTGCCGATCTTGATGTTCAGTACGCTCAGGATGCCGGCTCTGCCACCGGATGGCGCCAGCCTGGACAGCTGTTTCATCAGCCCGGCCCGGCTGATCCTGACTGACAGGGCGCCGGTGGCTGCCTCTTCTAGATGGTGGGCCTCATCAATGATCAAACGGCTAAAGGGGGGCAGGATGGCAACCGCATCATAACCGCTCTCACGGCGCAGGGCGATATCAGCCAGCAGCAGGGCATGGTTCACCACCAGCAGCCGGGCTGAGGCAGCATCGCGACGGGCCTTGTAGAAGAAACAACGGTTAAACTCCGGACAGCGGGAACGTCCACACTGGTCTGCCTCGCAGCGCAGGTCATCCCAGACCTCCCAGGCAGGATGGAAGGAGAGGTCGCTCAGACAGCCGCTGCGGGTGGTCTCGCTCCAGGCAGCTATGGCCTGCAGCTCCTCCGAAGCGCTGTCCGGGAACAGGGATGGCTCATCCAGTACTCCGCCCAGTTTACGCAGGCAGAGGTAGTTGCCGCGCCCCTTGACCAGGCAGGCCGTGAACTCCGTGGTAGCATGGCGCTGCAGCAGGGGTATATCCTTCTTGATCAGCTGTTCCTGCAGGTTGATGGTGTTGGTGGAGATCACCACCCGCTGGTCATTACGCATGGCCCAGAGCAGGGCCGGCACCAGATAGGCCAGCGACTTGCCGGTACCGGTGCCGGCCTCGATCAGTGCCACGGTGTTGTCGTTAAAGGCGGTGGCTACATTAAAGGCCATCCGCACCTGTTCATCCCGTTTTTCATACCCCTTCAGGTGTTTGGCCAGCATCCCGTCAGATCCAAAGACCTTTTCCAGCTCATCGAAATTGAGCCGTTCGCCGGTGCGGGGAGTATGGGGTGCCACCACCAGATAGCAACGCTGGCAGTCATTGTCGATGATGCCGAAACCGATCCCGTTGTTGCCGCAGATCGAGGCCAGATCAAGATCAGCATCAGAGGGGGTCAGCTCGCCGGAGGGATGGTTGTGCAGCACCATCTGGCCGGCCGAGGCGCGGGAGAGGATGGCCGGTACGGCGTGCTTATTGCCACGGGCAATGGCCTCGGCAGAGATCATGCAGCCGCTGTCGTCCAGGCTGGCAATGAAGAAGACCTCATTACCCCGGGCCTGTTTGATCTCAAAACGGATCAGGGCGCTGCAATCAGGGGAGAATTCAGCGGCCATCTCAGGCGTAGCTTTCCCACTGCGTGTACAGCTCCTCAAGCCTGGTGTTCAGTGCTGTATGCTGCTCACCGGCAGCCAGACCCTGCTCTGGATCATCAAAGAAGCCGGGCCGGTTCATCTCTGTCTCAAGCTCAGCAATTTTTTGCTCAACCGCAGCGATCTCCTTCTCAATCGACTGTTGCTGTTTCTCCCGGGCCTGTTCCTCCTTTTTACGACGTTTCTGTTCTTCACGATCTTTAAGACGGTCTTCCTTATTCTGGGGGGGTAGCAACGCTACAGCGGATACGTTTGGCGTCGGTTCAACTGCCGTCTTGATCTGGCGCGCCGGTGCAACAGGTGTCTGGGCTGATTCGCTCTCTTTTTTTGATAAATAGTATTCGTAATCGCCGTAATAATCGGTCAGCTTGCCGTCACCCACTTCTACTACCCGTGTTGCCAGACCATTCACAAAATAGCGGTCGTGGGAGACAAACACCACGGTGCCGTCAAAGCCCTTCAGGGCATCCAGCAGCACCTCTTTGCTGAACAGATCCAGGTGGTTGGTGGGTTCGTCCATCAGCAGCAGGTTGGAGGGACGCAGCAGCATCTTGGCCAAGGCCAACCGGTTCCGTTCACCACCGGACAGCACCCCGACTTTTTTATGGATATCATCACCGGAAAACAGGAACGCCCCCAGGATATCCCGCAGCTTGGGCACCATCTCGTAGGGGCAGTCACTGTACAGCTCATCATAGGCGGTTCTGGTGGCATCCAGCACATTGGCCTGATCCTGGGCAAAATAATCAGCCACCACATTATGACCCGGCTTCAGGCTACCGCCCTGATATTCGCCACCAGCCAGCACCGCCATCAGGGTGGATTTACCGGCCCCGTTATGCCCCACCAGCGCCACCCTCTCACCCTTTTCAACGGTGAGATCCACCTTGTTCAGGACAACGTTGGTGCCGTAGCTGCGGGTCAGCCCCTGCAGTTCCAGCACAATCCGGCCGCTCTTGGGGGCATCAGGAAACTGGAAGCGGATCTTTTTGCGCTCCGGCGGCAGTTCAATCCGTTCCACCTTCTCCAGCTGCTTGATCCGTGATTGCACCAGTGAAGCCTTGTTGGCCTGATAGCGGAAGCGGCGGATAAAGTCTTCGGTCTTCTGGACCTCTTCATCCTGCAGCCGCTTGGCCTCCCGTAAGGCAGAGACCCGCTCTTCCCGCTGGATCAGGTAGGTGGAGTAGGAACAATGGTAGTCGCTGATGGTGTGGTTCCAGACCTCGGCGATGCGGGAGCAGACCTGATCCATGAAGAAACGGTCGTGGGAGACCAGGATGACGGAACCGGGATAGGAGCAGAGATACTGTTCAAGCCAGTTGCGGGCCTCGATATCCAGGTGATTGGTCGGTTCGTCCAGCAGCAGCACATCCGGTTTTTGCAGCAGCAGGCGAGCCAGGGCTATCCGCATCTGCCAGCCGCCAGAGAACTCGCCACAATCCTTGTGCCAGTCTTCCTGACTGAAGCCCAGGCCTTTCAGCACGGTGCCGATCTCGGCCTCCATGGTGTAGCCGCCACGGTGGCGGAACTGTTCCTGCAGTTCGCCATAGCGTGCCAGCAGGGCATCATGTCCGGCTGCATCATGGGGCATCTGCTCCAGTTCCTGTCCCAGGCGATGCAGCTCTTCTTCCAATACCAGCAGTTCTGACAAGGCCGAGCGGGCCTCGTGGAACAGCATCCGGCCACTGCTGACAATGCCATCCTGCGGCAGGTAGGCGGCCCTGGCACCCTTGGCCAGCTGGATATCACCGGCACTTGAATCCTCAAGCCCGGCAATGATCTTCATCAGGGTTGATTTACCGGCCCCGTTTTCGCCGATCAGGGCCACCCGCTCACCCTTGCGCAGGTGCCAGGAGATGTTCGCAAACAGAACGCGGCCGGAATAGTCTTTAGAAAGATTAACAAGTTGGAGCATGATTTAGTCTTGGTGTGCAGTGTCTGAAATTATGGAACCATCGCGGAAGGTAATCCGGCGGGAGGCATATTCTGCCACTTCCGGTTCATGGGTGATCATGACAATGGTAATCCCCTGCTGGTTCAGGTCAGTGAACAGCTGCATGATTTCATGGGTGGTGGTGGTATCCAGGTTACCGGTCGGTTCATCTGCCAGGATCACGGCCGGCTGATTGACCAGGGCACGGGCGATCGCCACCCGCTGCTGCTGTCCACCGGAGAGCTGGGCGCTGGTGTGATTGATACGATCCCCCAGGCCGACCCGTTCCAGCGCAGCTGTGGCCCGCTGGTGACGCTCTGCTGCTGAAACCCCGGCATAGACCAGCGGCAGTTCCACGTTTTCCAGTGCCGTGGTGCGGGGCAACAGGTTAAAACCCTGGAACACAAAGCCCAGTTTTTTATTACGCACCTCGGCCAGGCTATCCGGGGTCATCCCGGCGGTATCAATGCCATCCAGCCAGTAGGTACCGCTGGTGGGTTTATCCAGACAGCCCAGGGTGTTCATGCAGGTGGATTTGCCACTGCCTGAAGCACCCATGATCGCCACAAACTCCCCCACGCCGATAGTAAAGGAAACCCCCCGCAGCGCCTCAACGGTGTGGTCACCCTCGCCGAACAGGCGGCGGATATTTTCTAGTTTGATGACTTCAGGCATGGTTAGTGGTGGTACGGCTCATTGTTCAGGATGGTGCAGGCCCGATAGATCTGTTCCAGCAGAAACGGCCGCACCATCTGGTGGGTAAAGGTCATGGCGGAAAGCGCCAGCACCTTGGTAGCACGGTTACGGACTTCATCGCTGAAACCATAGGAACCGCCAATGGCAAAGACCAGCTCAGCAGTGCCGCTATCGCGGTGTTTGCCGATAAATTCTGCAAACTTGACGGAATCCAGCTGCTGGCCCCGTTCATCCAGCGCCACCAGCACCGCATTGGGGGAAAGTTGTTTCAGCAGCCGCTCACCCTCACGGCGACGCCCTTCTTCAAGAGTTGCATCCTTCTCATCTTTCAGCTCATCAATGGCTAGCGGCAGATAGCGGCCAATCCGTCCGCTGTACTCAGCAACCCCCTGTTTGATCCAGGGGTCACGGGTCTTTCCAAGCCAGATAATACGGAGCTTCACGGTACTGGTTGATCAGATAGTGAACGAAGCTTTATTGGCTGCATCCGTGGCCTGCAGCGCTGCTGACAGCTCCACCTGCTCTGCCTTTTCCCACAGCCCATCGAGATCATAGCGCTTGCGCTGTTCCTCGTGGAAGATATGCACCAGCACATCGCTGTAATCCATCACGATCCACTTGCCTTCGGTCTCCCCCTCAATCTCCTGCACCTTGCCGAACTTTTTCAGCTCCCTGCGGATATGGTCGCAGATCGCCTGATTCTGTTTGTCGGACTGGCCGGAGATGATCACCAGAAAATCGGCAATGGTGCTGATGGCGGTGATATCCAGCACCCGGAGGTCGTAGCCCTTCTTGTCGCTGGCCAGTTCGGCACAGCGGATCGCCCGTTCACGTGGGCTGAGGGTCGGCTTTTCTGCAGTTTTTTCTGTCATGGTTGATACAATCCCTTCTGGGTAATAAATGATTCAATTTCAGGCGGAACAAGATAGCGGATCGATTGCTGCCGTGCTACCCGTTCGCGCAGCTGGCTGGATGAAATATCCAGCCGGGTTCCGATCACAAAGCGGATACTGGTGCCGCTGCTGTGTCGCACCAGGCTACCGGCCTCTTGCACAAACTGGTCGCGCACCAGTTCCGGCAACTGCTCTAATGGCTCGGTAATCGCTTTTTCAGGCCGTTCCAGTACTATCAGTGAGGCCAGCGGAAAAATGTCGGCATAACGGTGCCACAGGCCCAGCTCCAGAAATGAGTCACTGCCGATAATAAAATGCAGTTCGTCACCCGGCCGCACTGTCCTGAGGGCGGTCAGGGTATCAACCGTGTAGGACTTTCCTGCCCGGTGCGCTTCTATGTCACTGAAACCGAAAGCCGGATTGGCAGCAATGGCCCGTTGTACCATGGCTGCCCGCAGCTCGAAGGAGACATCCCCGGCCAGCGGTTTATGCGGCGGATCAGCTGCCGGGATAAACAGCACCTGGTCCAGACCGGCTGCCTCGCGGGCCTCTTCGGCTATCCGCAGGTGGGCCAGATGGATCGGGTTAAAGGTGCCGCCGAGCAGTCCGAGCTTCATGGCTGTTCCTACAGAAACTCGGAGAGCTTCTCCCGCTCATCCACCAGATAAAACTCCAGGGTCTTGCGCAGGGCATCGTCAATGGTGGTGGTTGGTTCCCAGCCCAGGCATTCCTTGGCCCGCTTGACCGACGGCACCCGGGTCAGCATATCCTGGTAGCCTTTGCCGTAGAAGGAATCCGAAGAGGTCTCNACGATCCGGCACTTGTCAGCCTTTTCCTTGTANAGCGGGAAGGTGGCCACCATGTCACGCAGTTTTTCNGCCAGCTCCTTGACCGACAGGTCGTTGTTGGGGTTGCCGATATTGAANATCTTGCCGTCGGCGCAACCGTTGNGNTTNTCGATGATCTTCATCAGGGCATCGATGCCATCTTCAATGAAGGTGAAGGAACGGCGCTGGTTGCCGCCATCCACCAGTTCAATCGGCTTTTCAGCCAGGATATCGTACAGGAACTGGGTCAGTACCCGTGAGCTGCCTTCCTTGGCAGTATGGATGCTGTCCAGCTTGGGGCCGATCCAGTTGAAAGGACGAAACAGGGTGAATTTAAAGTTTTCGTGGTTGCCATAGGCATAGATCACCCGGTCCAGCATCTGCTTGGCGCAGGAGTAGATCCAGCGTTCCTTGGCAATCGGCCCCAGCACCAGCGGTGAGTTTTCTTCATCAAACTCGGCGTCCGGGCTCATGCCGTAGACCTCGGAGGTGGAGGGAAAGATGACCCGCTTCTTGTGCTTGACACACTGGCGAATGATCTTGAGATTTTCCTCAAAATCCAGTTCAAAGACCCGCAGCGGATCCTTGACATAGGTGACCGGCGTGGCAATCGCCACCAGCGGCAGCACCACATCGCACTTCTTGATATGATACTCGATCCATTCCTTGTTGATGGTGATGTCACCCTCCAGAAAATGGAACCGCTCGTGTCCCAGCGACCGCTCCAGCTTGTCGCAGGCCATATCAAGACCATAGACCTCCCAGTCCGTGGTGGTCAGGATGCGATGGGTCAATGCATTGCCGATAAAACCGTTCACGCCGAGTATCAGTACTTTCATCAGTGTCTCCTAGTTGTTATGCGAACCGATCAGATTCGCTCAATGAACATGCTGTTGCTTCCTGCTCCTGCCCACCCTCAAACTGCACCCTGCGTAGCTCCAGCAGCCCATCGCCGGTGCCGATACACAACGGTTTCAGTGAGACCACCTGCCCGGGTTGACCGCTGCCAGCTACCGGCCAGGCGGACCAGATGAGCAGCTTCATGCCGTTCAGCTCGGTGAAGGCACCTGGATAGGGATGGGTCACCCCACGGATCAGGTTGTAGATCTGAACCGAGCTTTTGGTCCAGTCGATCCGGCCATCTTCCGGCTTGCGGCCGCCAAAATAGCTCCCTGCTGCAAGGTCCATCGGAATACGATCTGCGCTGCCATCCACCAGCCTGGGCCAGGCCCTGCGCAGCACGGTCACCGCTGCCTCGTTTACCTTGCCAAAGACGTCGTGGGCCGTGTCGGTGAAGGCGATCGCAACCTTTTCCTGATCAACAATATCACCGGCATCCGGCTTGGCAACCATGTAATGCAGGGTTGCACCGGTCTCGGTCTCGCCGTTGATCACGGCCCAGTTGACCGGCACCCGGCCACGGTATTTCGGCAGCCAGGAGCCATGCAGGTTCAGTGCCCCTCTGGCTGGCAGTTCCAGCAGCTCCGGCTTGATCATGTTGCGATAATAAAATGACAACAGAAAATCCGGTGCAATCTTGCGTACCTTTTCGATGTTCTCCGGTTCGTTGATGGAGCTGGTCAGGTATGGAATCCTGTTCGCCTCGGCCAGTTCACGCACTGAACTGAACCAGATCTGCTCAGTAGGTGAATCCTCATGGGTGAAGATCAGGCTGATCTCGGCCCCCTGGCGCAACAGTTCCTCAATGCAGCGGTAGCCGACGTTATGATAGGCACAGACGACAAGTTTCATGGTTCGTTAAACCCGTAGGTCTTTCTGACCACATACCGTGGGCGCTTACGCACTTCCTGGTAGATCCTGCCCACATACTCACCCACAATGCCGATCCCAAAGATGACGATCCCGATGAAGAAGAACAGGATGGCAAACAGGGTGAAGACCCCCTCCACCTCAGCCCCGATCATGAAGCGCCGGACAAACAGAAACAGCGCAAACCCGACTGACAGGAAGGAGGTGATGATCCCCAGCAGGGCAAACAGCTGCAGCGGAACCACGGAAAAGCCGGTCATCAGGTCGAAATTGAGCCGGATCAGCCGGTAAAAGGAGTACTTGCTCTCGCCCAGGGTCCGCTCGGCATGCCCCACCATGATTTCGGTCGGATTTGACGAAAAGGTCTGGGCCAGGGCGGGGATAAAGGTGGTGGACTCACCGCATTGGTTGATGTTGTTGATAATGTTGCGATGGTAGCCCCGCAGCATGCAGCCGTAGTCGCTCATCTGCATCCCGGTCATCTTGTTGGTGGTGATGTTGACGATCCGTGAGGCCACCCGGCGAAAGAGCGGGTCCTGCCGCTTTTCACGGATCGTGCCGACCACGTCATGGCCGGATTCTATTGCAGCAACCATGCGGGGGATCTCTTCCGGCGGGTTCTGCAGGTCGGCATCCAGCGTGATGACAATTTCTCCGCTGCTGCGCTCAAAGGCCGCCAGGATGGCCATATGCTGACCAAAGTTACCGTTGAACTCCACCACTTTCACACCTGGATAGCGCTGTACATACCCACGCAGCATCTCCAGCGAACGGTCACGCGAACCGTCATTGGTGAAGATGATCTCGAACGGACGTCCCAGCGCCTGTGCCACCGGATAGAGCCGGTCCATCAACGGCTGCAGCGACTTTTCCTCATTGTACACCGGAACGACAATACTGACGTATGGCGCTGTCATGCTGTCTGCGTCTCCTTTGCCAGAGTCTCAACCATCTCTGTACCCCACAGCCCGACCTGCCAGCGGCGGATCCCCGGTATGGCCTGAAGCTGCTCCAGCGTCACCGGCTGCTGTTCGGCAATCCGCTCCAGCAACCAGTTCGGCGCCAGCAATCCGGAAGCCAGTCCCATACGGCTGCTGATCCCTTCACGCCATTGCTTGAGCCGTGTAATCCTCGCCTTGATGCCCGGATTGGGCTCTCCCCTGCCCCGGGGAAAGCGGGGCAGATCTGCTTCAGCAACGGCAAGCCCCTGCCGGACTACTGTCAGCAGCTGTTCACCATAACGGCCAAGTAGACGTGGTGTCAGTCCCGCTATTCCGTTCATATCACGAACTGCAGCAGGTACCAGTTCAGCAATTTTAAGCAATGCCTCTGCCGGTATAACCTTGAAGGCGGGCCGGTCGGCCTCCCGCGCCTGCTGATCCCGGAACTGCAGTAGAGCCTCCAGGATAGCCAGGTTACGGGGTTTTAACTTGCCGGCGCCCTTACAGTTCAGAAAGAGCGGCCCGTTGCCCTTTTCAGCAACCCGGTTGCCAACCAGCAGGGCGCATTCTTCAGCTACCCATTCCCTGCGGCCAAGCTGCTCCAGCCTTGCATGCAGTCGATCTGCCAGCTCCAGTAAATGGGCCGTATCATGGGCTGCATAATCAGCCATTTCTGTGGTTAACGGGCGCTTGCTCCAGTCTGCCTTCTGAAAACGCTTGTCCAGTTCGATCCCGAAATGTTCGCGCAGCAGCGCAGCAAGGCCAAATTCAGTAGCACCGGTAAACTGTGCCGCGACCATGGTGTCAAACATCTGCTGCACGACAATACCAAAATCGCGATGCAGCGAGCGGATATCATAATCGCCACCATGCAGCACGGTACACAGCCCCGGTCGTGCCAACAAGGCTCCCAGTGGCGAAAGATCTGAAAGCCGTAACGGGTCAACCAACCAGGTTCCGGTACGGTTTGAAAGCTGCAACAGGCAGACCTTTTCCCGGTAGTGGTGCATCGAGTCGGCTTCAAGGTCAAGCGCCAGTTCAGTCTCATCAGCCAGCTCAGTACAAAGCTGCTCAAGCTGATGGTTATGCTCTATCACAGTATAGCGCAGTAGCGGCATCAGTACTGCCTCAGGATGGCATAGCCGGTGCTGCGCTGAGCAGCACTAAAGCCTGCAGTCTGAATCAGCTCAATCATCTCCTGTTGTGACATCCTGAAACAACAGCCAGCCGCAGCGACCACATTCTCTTCCAGCATGGTACCACCAAGATCGTTGGCGCCAAAAAACAGCGCTACCTGAGCCAGCTTTGCCCCTTGAGTCACCCAGCTGGCCTGAATATTCGGAATGTTGTCAAGTACAATTCTGGATAACGCGAGCACTTTCAGGTACTCAACTCCTGTGGCTGTAGAACCTCCCAACTCGGTGTTTCCGGGCTGGTACGTCCATGGTATGAACGCTGTGAACGAGCCTCCCGAGGCCTGTAACTCCCGTACCCTGAAGATATGTTCCACAATCTGTTCCGGTGTCTCTGTGCTGCCGAACATCATGGTGGCGGTGGTGGTCATACCCAGTGAGGCTGCAGCCAGCATTACTTCTCCCCAGCGCTTCCAGCCGATCTTTTTCGGCGAGATGGCCTGTCGTACCTCATCCACCAGGATCTCTGCGCCACCACCTGGTACCGAAGTCAGACCGGCTGCCTGCAAACGTCTAAGTACCTGCATAACCGTAAGGCCATGGCGGTCTGCCAGGTGGCAGATTTCAGCGGGAGATAGCGAATGGTTTTGTACTGTTGGAAAACGTCTCCGAATCTCGCCAAACAGCTCCTCAAAGTAGGTAATGGTGAGGTTCGGATGCAGGCCGCCCTGCATCAGCAGTTGCGTGCCGCCATGTTCCACCAGTTCAGCGATCTTGGCAAAAATGCTTTCATGCTCCAGCAGATAGGCATCAGGTGCGTCAAGATCCCGGTAGAACGCACAGAATGAACAGCGCGATTCACAGACATTGGTATAGTTGACGTTACGGTCCACCACAAAGGTAACCTGTTTATCCGGGTGCAGCCTGCGGCGGATAGCGTCTGCCCAACGCCCAAGCTGCAGCAGATCGCCATGCAGCAGCAGCCCAAGCGCTTCGGAACGATCCGGTGTCTGTCGCGGCCCCATCATGGCTGCAGTCCCTTTGCCAGCAGTTCTCTGACCTCAGGTGGAATCCGGCGGGCCTTGAGCCCCTGAGTTACGCAGGCCAGGGTGACCTCTGCCTGCACCAGCAACTGTCCGTCGGCATCTCGCAGCACCTGCTGCTGCAGGGTAAAGGAGGAGCCCCCCACTCGCACAGGTACGGTTGTCACTTGCAACAGCTCGTCATGGCGCGCCGGGGCCTTGAAATCAATTGCCATTCGCACCACCGGAAAGACGGCCCCTTCGGCTGCCAGCTGTGCGACCGAGCAGCCCTGGTCACGCAGAAACTCGGTTCTGGCCCGTTCCATGTAGTTCAGGTAATTGGAGTGGTAAACCACCCCGGCAGCATCGGTATCTTCGTAGTAGACTCTGATCTTCATAGCTGTTCCAAGCCTGTCACTCTACTGCAGTTGGCCCTGCTCTGCAACCGCAGATGCCAAGGCTGTTAACAAATCAAGCGCCCAACAGCAAAACAAGCAAAAAGGCGCCAATTTCAGGCGCCAAACAATTTTAAGCAAAAACCCATAGTCTGATAGCAACTCAATCGAAAAACGCCCTTACAGGCCGTTTTTGACAACAGGCTACGCCAGCCCTGTATTTATCGTGCTTTGCGCATGATCACCAGGCTGCGTCCGCCCATTTTCAATGGCAGGCGGTAGTTGACAGCCGGCTCGACCCTTAATCCTGCCGCAGCAATCGACTCCTTCAAGAGGCCAACCTCCTGTTCAGCATCGATACCGCGCATCGAGACCAGTCTTCCGCCGACGGATACCAATGGAGCAGCTAACTCGACAAAAAGCTCCAGACTGCTGAAGGCCCGCGACGTCACCAGATCAAATCCGCCAGACCGATCAGCTGCCAGCAATTCGACCCTGCCATGTAGCGGTTCAAGATTTGTCAGTTTAAGCAGCCGGCCGATATGTTTCTGAAAGCTGATCTTCTTCCCCACTGCATCAATCGAGGTTATCAAGCAATCAGGCCTGACAATGGCAAGCACCAGGGCAGGAAAGCCCGCTCCTGAGCCGACATCCAGTATCCGGTCACCCGGTCTGAGCTCAGGCACCAGATGCAACGAATCAATCAGGTGCTTGATGGTCATCTCATCCCTGCCAGTGATAGCCGTCAGATTGATTTTCTTGTTCCAGCGCAGCAATTCCTGCAACAACAGCTCACAAGCCCCATACTGCTGCTCCGTCAGTTCAAGATTTAGTTCCGCAACAGCCTTGGTCAGCAGCTCACGGTTCACCCTACTGCTCTCCTCTACCTTTCAGCATCACCGAAATAATTGCAATCGCAGCAGGTGTAACCCCCTGAATACGGGCCGCCTGCCCCAGGGTATCGGGCTTGAACCGCTCCAATTTTTCCCGTACCTCTGACGTTAGCCCTGGAACGGCTTTGTAGTCGAGATCAGACGGTATCCTGGCCTCTTCCTGTTTTCGCACTCGTTCTATCTGCTCCAGTTGACGCTCAATATAGCCCTGATACTTGACCTGTATCTCAACCTGCTCGCGCACCGCGCTCGGCAGTTCTGCAGCCTGCCGGTCAATCTCCTGCAGCTGCTGGTAGCCTATTTCAGGCCTGCGCAGCAGCTGCTCGTAGCTGGCGCCTTTGTGCAGATCAGCACAACCATGCCGTTCACACCAGCTCTTTTCTTCAGGATTCAGACTGAGACGTGTAGCACGGATCCGCTCCAATTCATCCCGGATCTGCCCCTGCTTACGACAGAACCCGGCATAGGTTGTCTCATCAACCAGACCGACTGAATGGCCAATCTCCCGCAGCCTGATATCAGCATTGTCCTCACGCAGCAGCAGGCGGTACTCGGCCCGCGAGGTAAACATCCGGTACGGCTCCCTGGTGCCCAGCGTGACGAGATCATCCACCATGACTCCGATGTATGACTCATGCCTGCCCAGCATAATCGGCTCTCTACCCTTGACCTTCAGGGCTGCATTAATCCCTGCCAGAATGCCCTGCCCAGCCGCTTCTTCGTAGCCCGACGTACCGTTAATCTGCCCGGCATGAAACAGATTTTTTATCAACTTGGTTTCCAGGGTGGCATGCAGTTGCACCGGATTCACATAATCATACTCAATACCATAAGCAGGCCGCATGATCTCCACCTGCTCAAGGCCGACCATGGAGCGATAAAAGGCGATCTGGATATCAATCGGCAGTGAGGTGGACATGCCGCTGGGATAGTACTCTACCGTCTCCAACCCTTCCGGTTCAATAAAAGTCTGGTGACGCTCCTTATCGGGAAAACGAACTACCTTGTCCTCAATCGAGGGGCAGTAGCGCGGGCCTATCCCCTCAATTATTCCGGCATAGAGCGGCGAACGATTCAGACCGCTGCGGATAATCTCATGGGTACGCTGATTGGTGTAGGCAATATAGCACGGCACCTGCGGCATGGTGATCCGCTCCGTACTGAAGGAGAAC
>JGI24728J21555_1000856_pt1 | contig 14024 bp, 10 predicted proteins | sample EPASupsiteSAE305_FD_21555 | JGI IMG/M metagenome (IMG submission 21555) | reverse complement strand
CTCACCCCAGTGAATGCCGAAGTGGCTGCCGAACAGTTTGCGGAAATCAAAATGGAGGGGCAGGGCAAAGCGTTCCATTCCCTTGCGCGCCGTGACCATGCGGGCCAGGCTGAAGGTGCGGATCGCGCCGCGCAGGTGGCAGTGACCGACCACATACCAATCCCCTTCAAACCGCACTCCGTGATAGGGGTCGACCTGTCGCCATTCCGGTTCGCGGCCAGGGCTGCGGTACTCGATTTCCAGCCGGGTCGAGGTTCGCAGGCAGTCGAACACCGTGGCCAGCACCTCGGGTAGAATCACCGTGGCAAAGGGTGGTAGAACGGTGAACAGCGATTGATCGTTGCCCGGTTTGGTTGCCACCTTGTCCGGCAGGCTGTCCTCGATTTTGCGGAACACCGAACGGAGGCTCTCAAAGACCGGCGTGCCCTCGTATTGGATCAGCAGTTTGTCGGCCAGGTAGATGGCGAACAGATCGCTCTCCCGGATGTTGATGGCCGGTAGCTGATACTGCTCCTCGGTGTAGTAGTAGCCACGCTCCTTGGCCGAATAGGCCAGGGGCGCATCCAGCTCATAGCGCAGATAGTCGAGGTCGCGCTGGATGGTCTTGTAGCTGGTCTCCCACTCTTCGGCAAGCGAGTTGCGGTTCGGAAACCGTTTTTCCCGTATCTTCCGGTCGATGAACAGCAAACGCGTATGCTGGGGTTTGTATTTTGCCATCGGTGCCGGTCTCGTGAAAAAATCAACTGCGCGTTTTTGTCATCATCCCAAGCAGGATGCACTCGTAAAAAGGAAAAACTCTCCGTTTTGTCATTTCGAGCGGAGCGAGAAATCTCTCAAATTATAACGAGATTTCTCCTCGCTGTGCTCGTCGAAATGACAGAAATAGACTCTGTACGAAACCATCAAACAGGGGGAGAGCACATCAGCCGTAGTCTGGATGCAGGATAACGGAATCCAGGAATATCCCGTGCCGCCCGCTCGATTTCCCCGGATTACGCTTCGGCTTCATCCGTGCTACCCGCTTCCCTGCTCGTCATTTCGACCGCAGGGAGAAATCTCCAGATTCCTCACCTGCGTTGGGAATGACAAAAAAACAACCGATTCGAAAAAAATAATCTGGTGGGACGCTATTTGTCCCACCACCTAGAGTACCGTGGAGGCGTGAGAAACACCAATCCCTTTTTTCAACAGGAGGAACAAACATGGGATACATCATCGCCTATCTGCTGCTGGCCCTGGTTATTGACCTGATCCGCGAGATCATCAACCCGGAGGGCGACAGCAGCAACTCTGTTGCTATTCATCGCCGTTTGTGGAGCGACACCCTTTTTGACTGCCGAACCAAGGTATTTTCGGTGGAAGGCAACACCGTTCGTCAACCAACACGGAATACGCAGAGCCAAAGCAAATGCCCGTGGCGAAAGCGCAGGCCATGGTTTGCCAGGATATGCAAAGCGCATGGGAATATTTAACGGCATTGGTTCATCGTTTGGGCCGATTGAAAATAATTAGAGGCATTTTCATCCAAGCAATCTCCGTATACTCGGTGTCCCAATTAAATGGCATGCCGACATTGTGGGACGATGGAGAACCGAGGGTGAGAAATGTGAAGATTTTTGCGGTAAAATAATGGAATGTGCTTTGTATATCTGGGTTTGAGCGCTGCTAGCGTGCTGATTAGAAGGAGAAATTGAGGTTTAGATCTTTCAACCTAGCTCAGGACTTCTCGATGATACGAAACAAGTTTATAGCACACAGAAGAAAATCAGATGGAGAAATTCAGGCGGTTCTGAATCATCTTTTGGATGTTGCCCAATTATCACGTCAGTTTGCTTCAAAAATTGGCGTGCCTGATTTGGGTGAACTTCTTGGATTGCTACACGATTTTGGGAAATACAGCCTAGCTTTTCAGGATTATATCAAATCTGCTACAGGCATATTGAATCCAGACATCGACGATGATTACGTCGACGCTATGGCTTTGAAAGGAAAGATTGATCACTCCAGCGCAGGGGCACAATGGATTTGGGAAAGGTACAGGAAATATAAAGCCGGGAATTTTCCGGCAGGAAAATTTACTGGTCAAGTTTTGGCGTTATGTTTGGCGTCACATCACAGTGGGTTAATTGATTGCTTAAAGCCGGATGGCAAGGTGGGATTTCTTGACCGTATCGGCAAAAATGACGATCAAACCCATTTGCAGGAATGTCTTCAGGTTGCTGACAATGAAATCCTACACAAACTAACAGAACTTGCCACCGCCGAACGTATTCAAGACTGCTTGAATTTTATTCGCCAAATTAACTCAAAGGAGTTGTCGGCTATTGCTCGTGCATTCAGGATGGGATTATGGACTCGTTTTCTATACAGTTGCTTGATTGATGCCGACAGGGTTAACAGTGCTGATTTTGAAATCACCAAGAATAAAACCGCCAGAAACATGCAACCTGTCGACTGGGAACCTGCGATTGTTCGGCTTGAACAATATATTGAAAACTTGGCGATTAGAAACGATATCGACATTATCCGCCGCCAAATTTCCCATGAGTGCTTGTCTCGGTCTAGTGATTCTCAAGGGATTTACAAACTAACGGTTCCAACCGGTGGCGGTAAAACCTATGCCAGCATACGTTTTGCGCTGCACCATGCGCAAAAATACAAACTGGAACACGTCATCTACATTATCCCCTATACATCGATAATCGATCAGAATGCTGCGGATATCAGCAAAATATTGGACAAAGATGGTGATGGTTTCCGCTGGGTGTTGGAGCAGCATTCTAACCTCGAACCAGAGAAGCAAACTTGGCAAAGTAAATTGATCGCTGAAAATTGGGACGCTCCTATCATTTTCACGACAATGGTCCAATTTCTGGAAACATTGTTCGGAGGCGGGACACGTGGCGCTAGGCGTATGCACCAACTTGCAAAATCCGTCCTCATTTTTGATGAAATTCAGACCTTGCCGATTAGATGTGTTCATCTGTTTTGTAACGCTTTGAATTTTTTAGCTGCATACGCTCAGACGACTGCTGTGCTCTGCACGGCAACACAACCGTTGTTGGATAAATTGAAAGTGCCTGAAAAAGGGCAGTTGGAGATGATGCCTGGCAATGAACTAATTGGTAATGTTGCCCAGCGTTTCAGAGAGCTAAAACGGGTTGATATCGTGAATAAATGTCGTCCACAAGGTTGGTCCGAATTTGAGCTGACTACCCTCGCTGTTGATGAATACACAAATAAGGGTAACTGTCTGGTGATAGTGAACACCAAACAATGGGCGCAGCAACTGTACCTTTCCTGTAAAGAACGTGAAGAGGTTGACAGGCGTTGCCTCTTCCATTTGAGCACCAGTTTGTGCCCTGCTCATCGCAAATTGTTATTGAAAAAAATCAAGCGCCATTTGCGCTGGAACCTCCCGGTGCTGTGCATTAGTACGCAACTGATAGAAGCCGGGGTTGATGTCGATTTTAACTCAGTTGTCCGTTTTCTGGCTGGCCTCGATTCCATTGCTCAAGCTGCAGGCCGTTGCAACAGAAATGGGCGTAGACCTCAGGCCACAGTGCATGTCGTTAACCCGGACCAAGAACAAATCGGGATGCTCCAAGATATAAAAGAGGGAAGGGATAAGGCGTTGCGGATTTTTTCTGAAACCTCCGGTGATCTGTTGGCCCCAGAAGTAATGGAACGATATTTTGAATACTATTTCTACAACCGGGCAGACGAAATGGTTTATCCAGCGAGTGCAAAACAAGCCGGAAGGACAGATGATTTGTTGAACCTACTGAGTGAAAACCGTAACAACGTGGCCGTTACCGATTTACCGCTTAAGCAATCTTTTATGACGGCAGGAAACATCTTCCAGGTTATCGATGCGCCAACTCAGGCGGTGATTGTTCCCTATAAGAAAGGGAAGGAAATCATTACAGAACTATGCGCCGCTTACGATCCAGCTAAAGATTATGCTCTTCTTAAGCGAGCCCAGCAATACAGTGTCAATGTGTTCCCCAATGTTTGGAAGAAATTAAAGGAGAAAGGTGCGGTACAGGCGATACAGCCCAACTTGGGCATATACTGTCTTTATGAGCGCTATTACAGCGAGGATTTTGGTGTGTCCACGGATAAGGTTGCTACCTTGCAACCTGTGTTTGGATAAAAAGGAGGTGTTTGCATGAACAAAGGCCCGAAGAATAGCATCAGTTTTCGATTATGGGGGCGATATGCCTTGTTCACCGACCCTGTCACTAAAACGGGCGGTGAAAAATGTTCCTACCATGTTCCAACCTACGAAGCCATAAAAGGGATTCTCAAATCGATATATTGGAAACCAACCCTTATTTGGCATGTCGACAAAGTGCGGGTCATGAAACCCTTGCAGACCCAAACCAAAGGAACCAAACCACTTGTGTGGGGTGGCGGCAACAGCCTAGCTATCTATACTTTTCTTCACGATGTCGAATATCAGGTTGCGGCCCATTTTGAATGGAACGAACATCGGCCTGAACTTGCGAAAGATAGAATCGACGGCAAGCACTACGAGATAGCAAAGCGTTACCTTGAACAAGGAGGGCGACAGGATATTTTTCTTGGCACACGGGATTGCCAGGGATACGTCGAGCCCTGTGAGTTCCATGAAGGTGCAGGTCACTACGACAACACTCCGGAACTCAGTTTTAGCCTAATGTTTCACGGCTTCGACTACCCTGACGAAACCGGAAAAAAGGAGTTATGCAGTCGTTTCTGGCGAGCCGCCATGCACAAGGGGATTTTAACCTTTCCCCGTCCAGAAGCATGCGATGTGCAGCGGTTTGTTCGCGCGATGTCACCCAAAAATTTTGAAATAAATCACAATCTCAAGCCGATTGAACATGAAGAGGCGCCTCTATGAGTTGGCTTGCAAAACTGTATGAAACATATGAAGCTGGGGTGCTTCTGGATTTGCCCGATGGTAAAAAATTAATGGCTATTGGCCATACGCTCCAAAATGCCCACATCAATATCGTTATCGATGGGCAGGGAAATTTTAAGCGGGCAGCCGTTTTGGAAAAAACGCAGATAGTTTTACCAGCCACAGAAAACTCCGCTGGTAGAAGTAGTGGCGAAGCTCCACACCCCTTGGCAGATAAGATCCAATATGTAGCGAAGGATTACCCAGCTTATGGAGGAAAGAAAAAATCTTATTTCAACTCTTATGAGAATCAATTGGCTGGATGGTGCTGCTCAAAGTACACCCACAAAAAAGCAACGGCTGTTTACAACTATATCTCTAAAGGCCAAGTGGTTGAGGACTTGGTAAACGCAGGAATTCTTTTCATTGATGAAAACAAAAGGTTGTTGGCCTTTTGGCCACACAAAGAAGAGAAAGAACATCCTGTCCCCCTGATTTTTAAAGTTCTACCTGCGTTGCCAAAGGAAAAACGCACCCTTCCAGACAAGGCCGAGGTCGAACCCGGTGATGCTCTTGTGTGTTGGACCGTAGAGTCAGCCGGAGAGTTGGACTGCACAACATGGAACGACAATAGTTTGCATCAAAGCTGGATCGATTACGATGCTCAAAGCTCTGAAAAACCAGGGGTTTGCTATATAACAGGCGTTGAAAAACCACTTTCAGTCAATCATCCTGCAAAATTACGCCATACGGGAGATAAGGCAAAACTTCTTTCTGCAAATGACTCGGCGGGATTCACTTTTCGAGGGCGCTTTACAGATAGTTTGCAGGCCGCAGGGGTGAGCTTTGAAGTCTCACAAAAAGCCCATAATGCGCTCCGTTGGCTCATTTCACGTCAAGGGCAAAAAAATGGTGACCAGGTTTTTGTTGCTTGGGCGGTTTTAGGAAAACCCATTCCTTCGCCCTTGGAAGATTCATGGACTCTTATGAAGGATTTATCAGAGCCTCTTCTCATTGCAGATGACGAAGAGGAAATTCAGCAACCGATGATTGATCATGGTCGAGATTTGGGTCAATCATTTGCTCAACAATTCAACAATTATCTTGCAGGTTACAGGGGTCAATTTGAACTGAACGACCAAATTGTGGTTATGGGGTTGGATTCGGCTACCCCTGGAAGAATGGGAGTTGCCTATTACCGCGAATTGTTAGGAAGTGAATTTTTTCAACGGCTCGAAGAATGGCACACACAATTTTCCTGGTTTCAGCGTCATTCCGTTGAAGCGCCTAGTAAAAAGGCAGGGAAGAAACCAGCGCAAAAAACTGTCTGGCCTATAAGCGCGCCTGTGCCGCGCAATATTGCTGATGCAGCATATGGCAGCATCCTCAAGAGTAATAGCACGTTACGCAAAAACATCATGGAACGCGTTATGCCCTGCATCGTCGATGGACGACCATTTCCACAAGATATTTTGCGTCTGGCCATCAAACGTGTCAGCAATCGCAACAGTTGTGAACACTGGGAGTGGGAACGCAATCTTGGAATTACCTGTGCCCTGTATCGAGGTTTTTATCGACGACATCCAAACATAGCTAAAAGGAGAAACTATTCCATGAATTTGGACGAGAGTTGCAATTCCAGAGATTATTTGTACGGGAGGCTTCTGGCGATAGCCGAACGGATTGAAGAGGTAGCCTTGCGGATCGGCGGTGAAAATCGTTCCACCAATGCTACGCGTTTAATGCAACGCTTTGCGGATAGACCTTTTTCAACCTGGCGGACCATTGAATTGAGCCTGCAACCCTACATGCACAGGTTGCAAGGATCACGTGGAGGTTTTTTGACAAATCGAAAAAAGGAACTTGATGCAGTCATATCTGCCTTTGAAAACGAGGAGTTCATCCTCGACAAGCCACTGTCGGGAGAGTTCTTACTGGGATATCACTGCCAAAGAATACGCTATCGAAATGCAGCACCAGAAACAAATGACGAAACACCAAACCAACCGGAGGAATCCAAATGAGCCTTGACCACAAAATTGACTTTGCCATTATTCTGAGTGTGAAAAATGCCAATCCTAATGGTGATCCGTTAAATGGCAACAGGCCCCGGACGGACTATGATGGTTTTGGCGAGATTTCGGATGTTTGCTTAAAACGAAAAATCCGGGATCGTTTACAAGAGGCGGGTTTCCCTATCTTTGTTCAATCGGATGAGAGAAAGACAGATGGCATGCCCAGCTTAAAGGCTCGCGCCGAAAATGTGCTCGGTAAAGATGCCCTTGACGGTAAAAAAACATCCCCCGACAAAACAGCTCAATTAGCATGTGCCCAATGGCTGGATGTCAGAACTTTCGGCCAGTTGTTTGCCTTTTCAGGAAAAAAGAAAAAAGATGGTGAGGAAGACGCAGGCGGCATTTCCATCCCCATTCGTGGCCCGGTGACAATTCAGTCAGCTTTTAGTGTTGAGCCTGTGAGCATTGCCAGTATTCAGATTACTAAAAGTGTCAGCGGCGAGGGGGATGGTTCAAAGCGTGGATCGGACACCATGGGAATGAAACATCGGGTTGATCAGGCTATTTATTTCACTTTCGGAAGTATGAATCCGCAATTGGCCGGACGTACCGGGTTTAGCAATGAAGACGCCGAAACGATTAAAGTGGTTTTACCGAAACTGTTTGAAGGAGATGCTTCTTCCGCCCGCCCAGAAGGCAGTATGGCTGTGGAAAAAGTCATTTGGTGGAAGCATAACAGCAAGCCAGGGCAATATTCTTCCGCCAAGGTGCACCGGACCTTAACTGTCAATCCAGACGGCACCTATGAACTGCAAAAACTAGAAGGATTGGTTCCCGAAGAGATACCCGGATTTTGAAGAGGGTTGACGCCATGGCATCGCAGCTTGAAACGCCAGCTTCATCCTCTGATCACGGCACCATCGTCCTCTATCAAACCGAAGACGGTCAAACCACCCTGGATGTCCAACTTCAGGAGGAAACCGTTTGGCTCTCTTTAACCCAAATGGCTGCGTTGTTTGAAAGAGATAAATCCGTTATCTCCAGGCATCTCAGGAATATCTTTCGGGAAGGGGAATTGACCAGGGGGGCAGTTGTTGCAAAAAATGCAACAACTGCCCCCGACGGCAAGACTTACCAGGTTGAGTATTTCAACCTCGATGTCATTATCTCCGTTGGCTATCGGGTCAATTCCAAGCGTGGCACCCAGTTCCGCATCTGGGCCACATCAGTTTTGAAGGAATATCTGATCAAGGGCTATGCCCTCAATCAGCGGCGGTTGAAGGAAAAAGGGGTGGCCGAGTTGCGCGGGGTGCTCGATTTGCTGGCCGGCACCTTGGAACAGCATCGACTGGTCAACGATACCGGGCTGGCAGTGCTCGATTTGGTCCGTCGCTATGGCCTGACCTGGAGCCTGTTGCTGCAATACGATGAAGACCGGCTCTCACTGCCCGCCGTTAAGCACCAGGACGCGGGCGTGGCCTTCGATCTGGCGGTTGTTCGTCAAGCTATCGAATCCCTGCGGTCCGAACTGACGGTCAAGGGTGAATCCACCAATCTGTTCGGGCGGGAGCGCGGGGAAAGTCTGGCAGCCCTCCTCGGCGCCATCCATCAGACCTTTGGCGGCCAGGATCTCTATCCGAGCATCGAGGAAAAGGCGGCGCATCTCCTCTATTTCGTCATCAAGGATCATCCCTTCAGCGACGGCAACAAGCGGATCGGCTCGTTGCTTTTCCTGCTCTATCTGCAGACCACGGGCCTGCTCGCTGCGATCCGTTTCGACAACAAGGCCCTGGTGGCGTTGGCCCTGCTCATCGCCGCCTCCGACCCTGCCCAGAAAGAGCTGATGATCCGGCTGATCGTCAATCTGCTTGGCGAGGGCGTGACGCCCAAACCACAAGGGCATGTGCATGGATAATCTTCCGCTCGGCATGAACGGCGTCCCTCCCCATCCTCATGAAACCACGCTCTATGACGAGGACGATCTGGTAATGATCTCGGCCTTGCAGCATTACCTATTCTGCCAGCGCCAGTGCGCCCTGATCCACATCGAGCAGCAGTGGCTGGAAAACCGGTTGACCGCGGAGGGTCGCATTCTCCATGAGCGGGTCCATACCGCGGGGAAAGAGTCGCGGCGCACGTTGCGGGTTGAGTACGATGTACCCATCCGTTCTCTACGGCTGGGCATAGCGGGCCGGGCGGATATTGTCGAGTTTCATCTCCAGGAAGGCGGTTCATGGCTGCCCCTGCCGGTGGAGTACAAGCGCGGCCGTCCGAAGAAGGATGATTCCGACCGGGTGCAGCTCTGCGCCCAGGCCATGTGTCTGGAGGAGATGCTGGGTTGCACTGTTCCGGAGGGAGCTTTGTATTACGGCGAGAAAAAGCGGCGAACAATTGTCGTCTTTGATAGCGCATTGCGGCAGACGGTTATGGAAACGGCGGAGTCTGTGCATGGTCTGCTTGCCGCAGGTGGTACGCCGCCGCCACGCTACGATTCCCGTTGCGAGAGCTGTTCGTTTTTGCCGCTGTGTCTTCCCAAGGTGGCAACAAAGAAGAAGGTGGCGCGCTATCTGCGCGCAATGGTGGAGGCATGAAAAAACATCTCAACACCCTGTTCGTCACCACCCAGGGCGCTTACCTGGCCAAGGATGGCGAGACCGTGGCAGTCCGCATTGACGGGAATGTGGCGCTCCGGGTTCCGTTGCACACATTGGATTCCATAGTCTGTTTCGGCAATGTCGGCTGCAGCCCGTTTCTCATGGGATTTTGCGGAGAGCGCGGCGTGGGATTGAGTTTTCTCAGTGAAAACGGTCGCTTTTTAGCGCGGGTGCAGGGGCCGGTTTCGGGCAATGTGCTTCTGCGGCGCGAACAATACCGGCGTGCAGACGATTTGACCTTTTCCTCCGGAGTGGCGGCCGCTTGTGTCCTTGGTAAGGTTGCCAACTGCCGGACCGTGTTGTTGCGAGCCCTGCGTGATCATGGTGATAAAGTGGATGCGCTGGCCCTGCAAGAGGCGATTGACCGGCTTGCTGCCGCGCTCAGGCGCTTGCAGGGTTCATTGACCGTTGATGAGGTTCGNGGTGTCGAAGGCGATGCGGCCCGCGTCTATTTCAACGCCTTCGATCATCTCATCGTTCGCGACAAGGGCAATTTTTTCATGCGGCAGCGCAGTCGCCGGCCGCCGCTCGACCGTATCAACTGTCTGCTTTCTTTCCTCTATACCCTGGTGGTCAATGACATCCGCTCGGCGCTCGAATCGGTGGGACTTGATCCGGCGGTGGGCTATCTGCATCGCGACCGGCCGGGGCGGGCCGGATTGGCGCTTGATCTGATGGAGGAATTTCGTCCCCTGGCGGATCGGTTGGCTCTGTCGCTGGTCAATCTCGGGCAATTGCAGCAGAAGGACTTTACCTTGAGCGACGGTGGTGCGGTCCGGATGAGCGATGAGGCCCGGAAAACCTTGCTGGTAACCTATCAAAAACGAAAACAGGAAGAAATGACGCATCCTTTTTTGGAGGAAAAGATGTCGTTAGGCCTGTTTTTTTATATTCAGGCCTTGTTGTTTGCCCGATACCTCAGAGGTGAACTCGATGGTTATCCGCCAGTTATCTGGAAATAGCGGGAGGGGACGGCGATGATGGTGCTGGTGAGTTACGATGTGCGCACAAGCGAGCCAGGTGGTGCAAAGCGGCTCAGGCGGGTGGCGAAGGTTTGTCGCAATTTTGGTCAGCGAGTGCAGTTTTCGGTGTTCGAATGCGTGGTGGACCCGGCGCAGTGGACCAGGCTTCGCCAGCAACTGATCGACGAAGTTGATCTCGAGGCCGACAGTCTCAGATTTTATTTTCTTGGGGCCAATTGGTGCAACCGGGTAGAGCATGTCGGCGCCAAGGAAAGTGTGGATCAGGAAGGTCCGCTTATAGTGTAAAATGAGTCCGCGAACCTCCCGCACCCAGCAGATTCCGGGAGGATCGCGATAGTTGCCTGCGCGGATGGTGCAGGGAATATACATGGAAAAGGGAGGTGTTTGACAGGTTCCGCCAAAAGGGTTCGCGGAATATCTTGAATAATCTGATTCGTTACCAATGGTTGCGAACCAGCAGTCGCCCCCCACGCGGGGGCGTGGATTGAAACAGGAATTCCGCCACCTACCGGACGTTCACCGAGGTCGCCCCCCACGCGGGGGCGTGGATTGAAACACCTTTTCCTCATCGAATGAGAGGAAAAAGACTGCGTCGCCCCCCACGCGGGGGCGTGGATTGAAACCATGGCCTGCTGTTCGGATAAATCCTTTGCTGAGTCGCCCCCCACGCGGGGGCGTGGATTGAAACCTACCACCAGGTGCTGCGCTTCCACAACAAACGCTGTCGCCCCCCACGCGGGGGCGTGGATTGAAACACCAACCGCTCATGACCGCTGCGGGACGATTTAAGTCGCCCCCCACGCGGGGGCGTGGATTGAAACACCCTGACCGCGATGTTCGATGACGCCACCGAAGGTCGCCCCCCACGCGGGGGCGTGGATTGAAACTTTATGGCAGCGGTGGACGAGTTGCCGGAAAGGAGTCGCCCCCCACGCGGGGGCGTGGATTGAAACTTTTTGTTTTATGGATATCCACCCATCGCAAGTCGTCGCCCCCCACGCGGGGGCGTGGATTGAAACATACCGACACCGAAGACAGCGTTTTGCGCATCCTGTCGCCCCCCACGCGGGGGCGTGGATTGAAACATTCGAGGCAAGGTTGCTTTTCCCTGGGCTGTGGGTCGCCCCCCACGCGGGGGCGTGGATTGAAACGTTTTGAAATGGGCATGTCGGTTGGTTATCTGGAGTCGCCCCCCACGCGGGGGCGTGGATTGAAACCGACCGAAGGCTTACTGTTAGCGGTCATCGCCTGCGTCGCCCCCCACGCGGGGGCGTGGATTGAAACAAGTGTCAACCTGTCAACAGCTACCAGTTTTTCGGGTCGCCCCCCACGCGGGGGCGTGGATTGAAACTCCTTGAATTGTTATCAATTTCACCCCTCCACACGTCGCCCCCCACGCGGGGGCGTGGATTGAAACCGCTTTGGAGACCGCCCATCCAACATCATTGAGGTCGCCCCCCACGCGGGGGCGTGGATTGAAACGTTGCCATAAGTGTTGATTATCGGTTCTTTTTTGGTCGCCCCCCACGCGGGGGCGTGGATTGAAACTAGTATCCAAGAACAGTCCGTATGCTTTGCCCTGTCGCCCCCCACGCGGGGGCGTGGATTGAAACCTTCAAGATCTATACCGATAAGCCCGGAACTACGTCGCCCCCCACGCGGGGGCGTGGATTGAAACATTGATAAAATATGGCCGGACTGTAAGAGGATAGTTAAGATAAAAGCGTTCTCGTGAATACCCTCGACCTGAATAAACGGGGCTGTGCCGGTCGAGGTATTGGGTGCCGGACTCGCCGAATGAAGACGTGCCAGGCAAGTTTCCGCAACGATTACTGGAACCATCAGCATCCAATTTCACCAAGATGACGAGGTTCGGTTTGCGTACTGCTGTCGAGGTCTATCGGCTGTAACAGTATAGAAATAATCCTAAAAGGAGAACTTTTCCAATGCCAACGTGCGACGCTATCCGCTGGTTCAAGGGTCATTTTGAAACGAAAATCAATGCAGCCGTCTCCGGAACGCCCTTTACAAATGATCTGGTCACGGCAATTGCCTGCCAGGAGACCGGTTACCTCTGGAACACGCTCCGCCGGTACATGCCGGTCGAGCGGGTCCTGGAACTCTGTGTCGGCGATACAATTGACTTCACACCCCCAAACAAGGGGCGCAAGGCCTTTCCGAAGAACAAGGACGAGTTGCTTGAGTATCCGCAAGGCGACGAAATGTTCGATATCGGGCGCAAGTCCCTCATCGAAATGGCGCAGTACTTCACGGACTACCGGGGTGCGGCGGGAAACCCGGTCAAGTTTTGCCGGGGCTATGGAATTTTTCAATACGATCTTCAGCATTTCAGGACCAATCCCGAATTTTTTCTCAGCAAGCGTTGGGCTGATTTTGATCAGAGTCTCGCGCTTTGTCTTGCGGAGTTGAAGGCCGCTCAGCGGCGCATAAGGCTTCAAGACAGGACGCAACTCACCGACCTGGAATTGTGCCATGTCGCCATCGCCTACAACCGAGGCTCCTTTGATCCGGCGAAGGGATTGCAACAGGGCTACAAAAGCTGCGGGAAATACTACGGGGAGAATATTGCGGCTTTCCTTCAGCTCTCGCAGGACACTCCGGCAACCGGTGTGGCACCAGAAGCGCCCAAACCCGAACCTCAGGGCACCACAGTGCTGCCGTTACCCACTCCCATCAAGGACGCGGGAAAAACTTTCCTGGTCTCTGTCGATACCAATCCGTTGCGGATGCGCTCCACACCGATGATCCCCAAGGTCAATCCCAGGCGCAACGTCATTGCCCGGCTGCCGGACGGACAACTGGTGCGGGCTGTGACCGGCAAGAAGCAGAGCCAGTTTCTTGAAGTGGAGACCAGTCTGCGCGGTGCATATTATCGCGGTTGGGTTTCGACGAAATATCTCATTGAGACCCCGCAGCCGGAGTCGATTGAAACCGCTGCTCCTGCTTCTCCGGAAACCAAACCGCTGATTCCCGCTGTCTATGTCCCGCGTCGCAGTAATGCGATTATTTGTCGCTATGATCCAGCCACCGCGCACTCGCTAAATGAGCCGGGACAGCCCAAGCGTCAAGGGAGTACGCCGGCAGAACTGTGCAATGAACTGCACGCCATCATCGCTTGGCTTGACGTCACGGAGCCGCAGCACGCACGGTACCAACCGGCGAATGGTTTGACCTTTTGCAACATCTATGCGCACGACTACTGCCACCTTGCCGGCGCCTATCTGCCACGTGTCTGGTGGACCGCCAGCGCCATCATACGGCTGCTGCAGGGTGAAAAGGTTGAACCGCAGCTCAATGCCACCATCGAAGAGCAGCGCGCCAACGCACTTTTTGGCTGGCTGCGCGATTTCGGGCTCGATTTCGGCTGGCGGCAGACCGGCACGCTCACCAAGCTCCAGGAGGCGGCCAATCAAGGGGCGGTCTGCCTGATCGTGGCCCGCCGTCGAAGCGACGGTCCACCCGG
>JGI24728J21555_1000835_pt1 | contig 14203 bp, 9 predicted proteins | sample EPASupsiteSAE305_FD_21555 | JGI IMG/M metagenome (IMG submission 21555) | reverse complement strand
CAACTCTCAATTTATTTCGAGGGCAGATTGGGCAAGGCTTTAAATTTATGATACAATTTTAGGAGCTACTCGGTGCTGACACAGATTTCTGAACACTCCCTCGGTTCGAGCTTCACAAGTCGTTTACGATCTTGACGGTAATATTCTGTTTAAATACAAATCTTGTGTCGGTTCGAGAATGTTTATCAACGCGAAAACCTCCATTTTCAATTGTTTAAATACAAATCTTGTGTCGGTTCGAGAAAACAAGCGATTTTAAATCAATCTGTTCTGTTGTTGTTTAAATACAAATCTTGTGTCGGTTCGAGGCCTTTTCAATTTCCCCAAACACGCGATCGATCGATGGTTTAAATACAAATCTTGTGTCGGTTCGAGGGCATCGCTTCGACCGCTTAGGCTACCGTGCGCCGGTTTAAATACAAATCTTGTGTCGGTTCGAGCCAGTTGCGCCATGCCTTCATTGGTTTGCGGTAGTGTTTAAATACAAATCTTGTGTCGGTTCGAGTTAATCTTCCTCCTCTATCATGTTTTCATCTACTATGTTTAAATACAAATCTTGTGTCGGTTCGAGGCCTTGGCGTGTGTAATGGGTGCATTTGAGCAATCTGTTTAAATACAAATCTTGTGTCGGTTCGAGGCGGTACTTGCCGCTGTAGTAGCACTTGTTTCTTGTTTAAATACAAATCTTGTGTCGGTTCGAGTACAGATTTGAATGAAGCTGATTGTCTTTCTTCGGGGTTTAAATACAAATCTTGTGTCGGTTCGAGGCACTTGCCGTACCTGCGCCTTTAAGCTCAACGATGTTTAAATACAAATCTTGTGTCGGTTCGAGGCATCTTTATCCGAAAATTCTTCAACATCACCTGTGTTTAAATACAAATCTTGTGTCGGTTCGAGGATGTTAAAAAAAATAGTATTCTTTTGCGTCCTAGCTTAAATACAAATCTTGTGTCGGTTCGAGTTTTTCTTTGTCATCTAGTAGCGGGTAAGTCGCTGTTTAAATACAAATCTTGTGTCGGTTCGAGTGCGACGGGTCAGCACGAATTAGCGGGTCTGATTAGTTTAAATACAAATCTTGTGTCGGTTCGAGAGCCACGCAAATATTCTTCTACATGTAAAGAAAAGGTTTAAATACAAATCTTGTGTCGGTTCGAGCCTCACTTTGAAAATTCCCTCGCACGTTAAGAGCGTTTAAATACAAATCTTGTGTCGGTTCGAGGTGATTATATTCAACAAATAGGGGGGGACAATAAGGTTTAAATACAAATCTTGTGTCGGTTCGAGTGGAATGGTGAAAACCACCGAGGAGAAGTAAAAGCCTGTTTAAATACAAATCTTGTGTCGGTTCGAGAGGCTTTTTGATATTCCTCCTCGCACCGTTGCTAACGTTTAAATACAAATCTTGTGTCGGTTCGAGTTTTCAAATTTTTACAGCAAAATAAGGTACAACAGTTTAAATACAAATCTTGTGTCGGTTCGAGAGAGTGTTGGCACTCTGTTTATTTTGGCACAAATGTTTAAATACAAATCTTGTGTCGGTTCGAGATTTGTCAGCTTCTCGGCGTTGATTCTAATGAAAAGTTTAAATACAAATCTTGTGTCGGTTCGAGCCTAAGTTATTGTGTTTACACATGTACCAAACAAGTTTAAATACAAATCTTGTGTCGGTTCGAGAGGAAGTTTCGGCAAAAATAGGCACTCATAAAAGGTTTAAATACAAATCTTGTGTCGGTTCGAGGGTACGGCGTTGGAATGTGGATAGCGATTTATTTGGGTTTAAATACAAATCTTGTGTCGGTTCGAGACAAAATACTTCACGAATGCAAGTGTGGTTGTGCGGTTTAAATACAAATCTTGTGTCGGTTCGAGCGCATTTAGATAAAAAAATGTATGCGCCGCTCTTGTGTTTAAATACAAATCTTGTGTCGGTTCGAGTTTATCGGGTAACCTTGTTGGATTTACGTTTTTGCTGTTTAAATACAAATCTTGTGTCGGTTCGAGATTGTTGATGGAGAGTGTGTTTCTTCACTTACATGGTTTAAATACAAATCTTGTGTCGGTTCGAGGAGATCAACAATAGTTAAAAAAGCTAAAATTCACAACGTTTAAATACAAATCTTGTGTCGGTTCGAGTGTCTTATGCTAAATCTTCACAAATCGTTTACGACAGTTTAAATACAAATCTTGTGTCGGTTCGAGTTTAAAATTCCTCTCTTTGCTCTTCAAAATTAAGGGGTTTAAATACAAATCTTGTGTCGGTTCGAGGGCGACTGGTCAGCACGAACTCGCAGGCTTGATCAGTTTAAATACAAATCTTGTGTCGGTTCGAGAAAATAAAAACGGGCGAACCACTAGAATACATCGGTTTAAATACAAATCTTGTGTCGGTTCGAGCAAAACCGTAGCTTCTCCAGCCGACATCGCGCACAAGTTTAAATACAAATCTTGTGTCGGTTCGAGATCTCACCGACACGTTTTTCCAAGGATTGTTCCCTTGTTTAAATACAAATCTTGTGTCGGTTCGAGCGTTAAAAAACTCCAAAAAGACCCCATTAGAAAGGTTTAAATACAAATCTTGTGTCGGTTCGAGCTCCTCTTTTTTGTTGATTTCTTGATTTAAAAGGTTGTTTAAATACAAATCTTGTGTCGGTTCGAGACTTCATCGGAATTGAAAGGCTGAATTCTTGGAGCAGTTTAAATACAAATCTTGTGTCGGTTCGAGCTGATCTATCCAATACGTATACCCAGCGTTATAGTTGTTTAAATACAAATCTTGTGTCGGTTCGAGGCAATGTTTAGAGTTATCATGAACAATAACGTCAGTTTAAATACAAATCTTGTGTCGGTTCGAGCTTGTTACAAAATCAGGCTTCGTGTCACGCGTGACTTGTTTAAATACAAATCTTGTGTCGGTTCGAGCATGAGATGTATTAGAGCCAAAGCTCAAAAAACGACGTTTAAATACAAATCTTGTGTCGGTTCGAGGTCTCTAATTTATTGACAATTACGGCCGCTTTATAGTTTAAATACAAATCTTGTGTCGGTTCGAGGTACCCAAAACGGATTGGAACGCAAACTATAAAATTTGTTTAAATACAAATCTTGTGTCGGTTCGAGAACCACCCTCTTGTCGTAGACATCGGTGCTAAGAGGTTTAAATACAAATCTTGTGTCGGTTCGAGAATGTTTTGGAACACCTCTTTTTTTCCAACTTCTAAGTTTAAATACAAATCTTGTGTCGGTTCGAGAAAAACATGCGTCACCCCGCTTGACAAAGAGATCGGTTTAAATACAAATCTTGTGTCGGTTCGAGATTTCCCAAGATCAAGAAAATGGTCAAACTGAACGCAAGTTTAAATACAAATCTTGTGTCGGTTCGAGCCAACGATAACATTTTCCCTAATCTCATAAAGCGGTTTAAATACAAATCTTGTGTCGGTTCGAGCTGCGCATAGACTCTCTCGCTCCGCTGATCTGCGAGTTTAAATACAAATCTTGTGTCGGTTCGAGAACCTGTCAATAACACCATCATTAATAAAAAAGCTTGTTTAAATACAAATCTTGTGTCGGTTCGAGGAGATCGAAACGATAGATCGCTACGGAAGAACTGTGTTTAAATACAAATCTTGTGTCGGTTCGAGATAACGCCAAACGACAAACACCGCATACACTTACTGTTTAAATACAAATCTTGTGTCGGTTCGAGGTGACTTAACCGATGAAGAAGCGGCAGAGTTTGAGTTTAAATACAAATCTTGTGTCGGTTCGAGTAATGCTCATACGATTTTGAGTACATAACGATCAAGTTTAAATACAAATCTTGTGTCGGTTCGAGAGTTTAGGCAAGACGTGCAAGACATTTACAACGAGGTTTAAATACAAATCTTGTGTCGGTTCGAGGCCGAGGCACTAAGAAGAAGTACATTTTGCTCACGTTTAAATACAAATCTTGTGTCGGTTCGAGTTAATAAAAACATAGGCGAAGCTTCGCTAGGAAGGTTTAAATACAAATCTTGTGTCGGTTCGAGGATTAACTCTGATAGTTCTTTTGGGTTAGTCATATGGTTTAAATACAAATCTTGTGTCGGTTCGAGTTTACCCTTGCTTCACACGATGTAATTTTCGATAGTTTAAATACAAATCTTGTGTCGGTTCGAGATTATGAAAGCGTTTAGAGATTTATTGAAACACTGCAGTTTAAATACAAATCTTGTGTCGGTTCGAGTGATTACTGTCGGTGCATAATGACGGTTTATGAGGTTTAAATACAAATCTTGTGTCGGTTCGAGTCTCGAATTTGAAAATATAGAGGAGATGAATAGCTAGTTTAAATACAAATCTTGTGTCGGTTCGAGCACCACTTGAAATTGTTGTATCAACGATTAATTCGTTGTTTAAATACAAATCTTGTGTCGGTTCGAGGGAGAGCCTGAGAAGTGGACTACACACCCGGCAGGTTTAAATACAAATCTTGTGTCGGTTCGAGGTAAGTGTTTCTCACGATGTACCTCAATATGGCTTTAGGTTTAAATACAAATCTTGTGTCGGTTCGAGTTTAAAGAGTTACATATCGGATTAGATTTCAATGGTTTAAATACAAATCTTGTGTCGGTTCGAGCAATAGGTTACTTAAGTATTTTTGTGTTAAATGCTGGTTTAAATACAAATCTTGTGTCGGTTCGAGAACGGCTGAATACTTAACACTCGAAACATTCTTTTGTTTAAATACAAATCTTGTGTCGGTTCGAGTATCAGCTCAAGAGATGAGAACAACATCAAGATTTACGTTTAAATACAAATCTTGTGTCGGTTCGAGATTGTAGCAGTAGTTATATTTCGATAACCTCCATTGTTTAAATACAAATCTTGTGTCGGTTCGAGCTATGCTCTGACGCTACAAAAACACGTCAAGGTAGTTTAAATACAAATCTTGTGTCGGTTCGAGAATCTATAGGCTCAATCCCTGCACTTTGATAATGGTTTAAATACAAATCTTGTGTCGGTTCGAGACGATCAGTTTTTCGATTTTCACGAGTTCTTCTTTGTTTAAATACAAATCTTGTGTCGGTTCGAGCTTACGATTTGCACCTAATGAGCGAAATAAGCCACGTTTAAATACAAATCTTGTGTCGGTTCGAGAATATGCGACAAGGTGAACTTATTGAAGAGGGTAGTTTAAATACAAATCTTGTGTCGGTTCGAGGAAAGAGAGAAGCAGCGTAAGATAGAGGCTAACTAGTTTAAATACAAATCTTGTGTCGGTTCGAGCGTTCATACTTTCAGCAGTACCACCGCTTATAATCAGTTTAAATACAAATCTTGTGTCGGTTCGAGCTGTCAAGTTTTTCATCTGTTCATCTCGCAGTCTTGGTTTAAATACAAATCTTGTGTCGGTTCGAGGGTGCATCTGCGTATGTTTGAGGTATCATAACTTTGTTTAAATACAAATCTTGTGTCGGTTCGAGAAAAATGCTCGGTACGTTGATTTGAGGTGTTGATAGTTTAAATACAAATCTTGTGTCGGTTCGAGTTTGACCGTCCCCTCAAAATAGCAACTCTAAAAAAGTTTAAATACAAATCTTGTGTCGGTTCGAGGCCTCACCATTTCTAACTATATAAATTGTAGGAGTTGAGTTTAAATACAAATCTTGTGTCGGTTCGAGCTTTACCAGCTGCGATTGCTGTCGCTGCGTTCGCGTTTAAATACAAATCTTGTGTCGGTTCGAGTGCTAAATTATGGCACTTTCTAAAAAGTAAAATCCCATAAAATAGTCATTTGTGTCATTTTTTCCAATTAAAATTAACAATGAATTGTTAAAGATCAAAAAGGCGATTTAACGCCCTATTTTAGCAACTTTTCGCCTAAAGAAGACTAAACTGTGGTTGGAAAATTAGATGAAAATTCCTTCGCTCTCCTTTTTTGGGTTGCCAAGCGTCTCTTCACTGAAGCTTCCCGATGTTAGCATCTTGATGATTGTCACGAAGTCTATCTCTTGGTCGATCACTTTTTTGAGTTCACTTTGAAGTTTTATCTGATTGGCAGGGGTGATATTGCCTCTGAAAATGGACTTTTGGTGATGTTTGAGGTATTTTTTGCAGATTTTGAAGACTTTGGCGACACGGTATTTGCCGACGTCACTAAACTCATCGGCGATGTCGTAAAACAAAAAGACATAATTGTAATTGGTCGTGTCTTTTTTCACATCTTTTCCTTGAGCAAAAATGGCGTAAATTCGCGCCCTTCGACGATGGTTTTGATGAGTTTGTAGCCGTCTAGTTTGAGGCAATGTTTGTAGGAGACTTTGCGTTTAAGCTTTACATGTAAGAATGTTTCGTTCATGCGCTCTTCAAACGCATCAATGAAAATCTTCTTGCCCTCTTCGTTTAAAAGTGCGTAGTTTAGGGACTTGTCAAAGTGTTTGAGCACTTGAAGTTTCTTTCGTCCGACCAGATCAAAGATGGTTTTAAAAACGATGACGGGTTTAAACGCTTCGCTCAAATCCAGACTCAAGCTAAACCGCCCTTCTCTTGGACTGTGAAGAAAACTGATGGCTTGGTTGAGATGTGTGTGGTAGATGGAGGCGATGGTTTTGGTGTATAAAAGCGTGTTGCCAAAGCTGATGAGTGCGTTCATGGGGTTATCGGGTGGGCGCTTGACACGCTTGTTCATCACGAAATCTTCGGGTAAAAAGTATTTAAGACTGTCGTAAAATCGGCTCCAAACTTGCCCCTCGACAAAGAGTATTTGCTCTATTTTCATCGTTACATGTAACAATGAGGGCACATCCTCTTTGAGCCAATCCAGATACGGTTTGAGCTCTTTTTTGTCGTGGCGGTAGTAGTGGTACAACACTTCGTGGATATTTTGAGCGATGGCAGAGACGATGTTTTTAGCGATGCTCAGTCGCTCATTGACAAAACACAGCGCTTGTTTGACGTTCAGGTCGCCACTAACGAGGTACGCCTTGGGGTAAAACGTGCCGCTGTAGTTGCCGTGGTAGTTAAAAATGTGCAAGGTAATACCTGCTTTTGCGATGAAGTCTAAAAACTTCGTGTTGAAACTCACTTCATTGAGGCAGTAAAGCTCCCTCGTCTCTTCGATGGGCAGGTAAAAGTTGCCTTTTTCGTTGCGAAATGCGATGGAGTTGTCTTTGCGACTCAGCTCGCCCATAGAGAAGATGTAGCGTGTGTGGTTCTTTGCCATGGTTCATCCTAAATAAAACAGTAATCAAAATAAGCGCATTTTTTGCATTTGTTCTCAAACTTGGGCGGCGGTGGAACTTCGGCATTGATGAGCTGTGTAATGGCTTCTAAAACACGCAAAAGTTCTTGTTCGTTTTGCTCGGTTAATTCGAGTATCTCACTTTTGGTGTTATGATTTTTCTCATGGTACTCGGCTTTGCCTTTGCGCTCTATGCCCTTACTTTTGAGTTTGTAAAGATAAAGCAACACTTGCCATTTCACCGCTTCAGGGTCAGAGTCGGACTTTTTCAGCTCCACAAGGTACTCTTTGGTCAGCTTGTCGATCTTGATATTGTCTATCTTGATCTCCGCTTGTTTGGCTTTCTCTTCGCTGATCTCATGCAACACTTTCCCGATTCGCACATCCTCGCTGTTATCTTCAAGATTGAGGCGATTGGCGTGAAGCCAAAGTTTGGTTTTACAGATGAAATAATAAGAAATTAGAGTGCCGTTAATTTGCATTTATCTATGCTCCAAGTTCTTGCATGCCTTGATTATCTACATCTAAGCTTATTCCCTCATCAAATGAATAGTCAAGCTTTAATACTTTGTAGTACAATTTTTCATCATTTATTGGATGTATGTTTTCTTGATTTTTACCTTCATAATATGAAGGCAAAGATATGCTGTATTCAAAATAATCTTTTGCTTCTATTTTATCATTCATATAATCTTTATAAAGCAAATAGTCATTTTTAGGCTGTTCAATATCTCTTAAATCATAGTTATCCGATGATTTTTCTATACCATGTAATTGTTTTATTGTTGCATCATATTTTAAACAAGCAGGATCAAAAAGTCTTGTTTTGACATTTTTTAGCTGTGTATCATCTTCAAATAATTTATCATATACAATATTGAGCCATTCTACATATTGACCGAGTTCATGATATCCGTTTTGAATTGTTTGAAATGTTAAGTCCAATAATGACTCATTTGTATATGGTCTGATATTTTTGTTTTGATAGATAAAGATTTCACCTTTTCTCTCAATAGATTTTTTACGATTAACCCTTCCAAACCTTTGAATAAGGGCATCAATAGGTGCATTATCGGTAAACATAACATCAAAATCTATATCAAGTGAAATTTCTACTATTTGAGTAGCTATCAAAATAAAAGGTTTTTTTGAATTAAGTTTTTCAAAAATTAAGTCTTCTTTCGTTGCTCTATCTCTTTTTTTAAAAGTAGAATGATAAAGAATCATATCATCACTTTTTATACCCAATGTTTGTAGTTCATTGTAAATCTGAAATGCGCTTTTAACTGTATTTCTGATGATTAAAACATTTTTTCCCTCATAAAACTTTTGCATCATTGACTCTAAATCATCATCTAAAAACATCTCTTTTTTAATAATTTCATTGGCTTTTTTTGCAAATAAATCTTTCTGAGTCACAAGAGGATAAGTATCTATTCCTAACAGTTTTTTAAGCTGATTGGGGATGGATGCACTCATCAAACAAACTCTCACATCGTATTCTTGGCATAACTCTAAAAATCGTTTTAGAAATCCCATCAACTTAAAATCATAAGCGTGAACTTCATCAATGATAATGACAGAATTTAAAAAGTTTTTTGTTGCAATATTGAATCTTCCTATATTGATAAAATACTTCAATAACGAATCAATGGTTGAAACCGTTACGGGTTTATTGAAACTTTTACTAATGAGAAAATCGCTTTGAAAAACATCATCTACTATGCCATTTTCTTTCTCATAAGCTTTTTCGAGAAATATTTTAGCCGTAGAATGAATCAATCCGCACTCTTCTTTATCAAAAAAATTCTGGATTCGATCATATAGTTTATTGGAAGTTGTTTGAGTAGGAAGCGTATAGATTATTTTGGTATTTTGATTATAAAGATTGTAAATAGCCCAGAGCAGAGAGCCTTCGGTTTTGCCTTCACCTGTTGGGATTTCAACAAGTACACTTTTATTTAAAGAGGATAATTTTTCTTGAAAATCTCGTAGATTAGGAAAGCTTAAATGCGTCATAAAGTCTTTTTTTGTCGGTAATGCTAAAAAGGTTGTCGTCGGTCTTGTTTGCGTAAATCTTGCACTTGCTAACCAATCAGCTAGATTTAAGATCCCAGATACATACACATAGAGTATTCTCAATTTGTAGTTTTCATTAATTCTATTTAAGTCTTCCTCAATATATTCTATTTCTAATTTTACATTATCTACAATCTGAAAATTAAAGTTGTAATAACACTCTTGTTGAAAAAACTTTTTGTATAAAATTTTATATTGTAGGAAAAAATCTTGAGCACTCCCTAAAAAACTAAACTTGGAAGAATTTGCCGTATATGGCATCAATGAATGGTGAGTCAGTACATTAACTAACAAAAGATTGATATATGTGTCATTTTCTAAAAATTCAAAATCTGTGATATGTCCTAATGTACTTGCCGAATACATTGCATGATATGATTGATTGCCATTTTTGATTGTTTCTTGAAACTCTACAGTTGCCTTACCAATATCGTGAAAATAGGCACTAAAAAATATCAAATCACGAATTTTTACCTCACTCCAACCCGTACATGTAGAAACTTTTTGAAGTATTTGTGGGTCAATTTGATTGAACGCTTCTTCTACGACCCACTGTGTATGCTCTTCAAGCGTTTGGTACCGTTCATTTGATTTTTTAGCAACTATTTCCATCAATAAAACACCATTTTATTCTCTTTTTCTTCATCAACATAACTCGTAACACCTTGTAGTTCAATTTCACAATTGATAAACTCTACTTGCGGATATTCCTCTTTAACTTCTTTGGAAATTCTCATACCTTTTTTATCAAAAGCATTAAATTTTATTGATGTTAAATTAGGTGTTGGTAATTCTAAGGGTTGCGTTATGTCTTTGATAAATGCTTTATACGAATATGCTTTGTTTAAAAATACCGAATTGATTCTATTGGTTGGGTTGAGTACCAAATTATCAATAATCATGACATTTTTAATAACAATCAACTCATCGTCTAAGCCTAAAGCAGGAGTATTTTTTGGATTTTTCAAAGCACTGTATATTTCATCAAAAAGTGTTTTATTTTTGACAGTTAGATAAATCGTATATTTTGATAAAAAGAGCTTATCTCTTCGTATAACGCTTTTCCCCATATTCCCTTTTTCTAATGTTTTATAACTCCATAAATCTTTTGTTTTTCCATTGATTTCATCAATAATGACAGATACATCTATCAACTCTTGATTTAAAATCTCAAAAAATTCTTTTTGAGATTTTAATGCAATATTACACAAAAGCCCAATAATCGTAGTTTTCGGTGGAGCTAAAAACGTTTTATGGTAGGTTCTAAAAAAGGGGACTCTAAACGAATTTAAAAGTCCCTCAACCTCAAAACGGATGGCTTCCATTTTAAGCTCCTAAATTATTTTTATACTCTTCGAGAGCTTGTGCAACGCTCACAACATTATCAAAAGAGCTTCTTATTTCTGCCTCATTTGTAAAAATTCCTTTAGTAATTCCGATGGTATATGACTCAGGTTTATTATCTTTTAACGCTTCTTGGATTGTTTCTGTGTCAATGCTCCCATCAGAATCTACGCTTAAAGCATTTAATAAAAAGGGATTTCCTGTTTTTTGCTTTGCGACAATAATAAATTTTGGAGCAATATCTTCAAGATTGCGAGCTTGTTTTGCACCGCCATTAAAGGATTTAATAGCATCAAGAAATACATTTAAGCGTTGTTTTTTCTCTTCATCACTTAAAATTGATTTGACTTCATAGGTATATTCGTTAATTTCATTGCCGATATGAGAAAGATTTATCATAATATTTCCTCTCATAAAATTTAAAGTGTCAATTTCTACTTGTACGATATTGCCGCTTTTTTTACTCTCATCTTCTGTTTTTTGCTTGCGTGTCAAATAGTCATATTCGCCTTTATAGGGAAATATAGAAACCATTGGACTCACTTTGATAGGAGACCATCTTCGACCACCTTTGGGCAACATAAATCCAAACAAATCCAAATCACATACGGATTTAAAAATTTTTTCTCGTTGCTTATCATCTATTTTTGCATTGAGCGATGGATACTTACCATTTTCTTCAACCGTTGGATTGCCATCTTCATCAACACTACTGATTTTTTCTCCAAGTTGCATCAAAGTTTCTTTCATGTATCTACGTAACGCTTGCCCTGACACATACGCAAATTCATCGCCGTTTGCATTGGAGATTTTCTTCATGACCGTAACATTACCGCCAGAACCTTCGCCACCGTTAAGTGAAGCCACATTTACTTTTGTAATATACGCAATATTTAAAAACATTTTTTCTCCTTTTTATTTTGTTTTTGCAAAACTAACTGTTTTAAATTTATCGATTGCATAGATTGCTATATAATCTCTTGCAATTTCCCAATTTTGTTCAACATTGACTAAAAGATTTTCCAGTGATTCATTAAACTCATTAGAAAATCGTGCTTTGTCTGCATTTTTAAGACTTGAAAATTTCAAATCTTTAAAATATGACACCAACTGTTTATAGTTTTTAACGCTTCTTAGCTTAAATAATAAGTCTTTATCACCAAGCTCCGCACAAAAGAAGCCAACACCATCGCCAATTTTCTTAGCATTTTCATGAATGCCCATTTCACTTCCTCCTAAAATATTTTTTAAATAACTTTGTTCAAATGAAAATAACTCTTTTCCAAAACCCTGTGAATTATTTTTTAAAATAGAGAAACTTGCCACAAAATACTCTTTACGCACATTGTTAAATGAAAGGATTTTTTGACACCAATGCTGTAAATTTAAATTAACTTCATCTTTGCTTTGCGATAAAGAAAAAACCTGAAACACATGCCCTAGATATTTAAAAAGAGACTCTTCTTTTAATTTCATAAAGAACTGAATAAGTCGATACGCTTTCGTATATTCGCTAAGTGAAGTTTTAAAAGTTCCATCATCGGTATAGATGATAAAACTCATATATTGTAAAGTATCGAATAGTTCTTTTTTTTGAGCTCGTCGTCTCTCATTTGCATTTTCATATTGTTCTTCAATATGATAAATTACCGAAAAAAGATACATAAAAAACTTCACTTCAAACTCTTCGGCACTTTTTGAAATGTAAAAATGCTTATTTACAATTTCATCTTTTCTTAATACTTCAAAAAAATCTATATTTGAAGTTGTCGTAGTAATTTTCCCATTTTCATCTCTATATTCTCTTTTATTATCATTGATTTGCAAAAACTCTTTAAAAGTATTGAGTGCTTCTAGGTTAGATGAATTGGGATACATAAAGTACGAATAGTTATAAAATCTTTGTACTCGTCCACCAAACCAGTACATTAAGGCATTCCATTTGTCTATTTTGTACGTTTGTGGCTGTTTAAGCATGTCGTGAAAATAGTCTTGTCCATCTTCAAAAGAGTGAATTTTTGAATCAATCGATAAAATATCATTGCTGACAAAGTACTGGCTAAATCGCTCAATCGCCGTATCTAATGCGATAGCAACAATCACTTCATTGTTTTTATTGGGGACTTTTAAAGTACCATTTGACTCTGTTTCTGGCTTTAACTTCGTTCTTTCGCAGAAATCAAGATAGAGTTTTTCAACCTCATCTCGACTTAATCCTAGCTCTGATATTTTTTTGTACAAATAAACACCATTTCGTAAATCATTTTTCTGACCACCTTTGGTATCAAACTTTTTATCTACGATAAAATCCATCTTTGTTTCATCAAAATACCACCGATCATTATCTGTTTGATAAACTATTTTATTGTCTTTTAAAAATGAATTAAGGATTTGGGTATAAACTTGATCTTCTTTTTGCGCATCAAATTCTAAGGTTAATTCATTTTGATGTAATGAAAAAGTCATATCAAAGTCTTTTTTTTGGAGAAACTGGTACAGATTTGCGATTCCGTTGTTGTAGAAAAAATCCTTACATGTAAAGATTTTCGTGACTCTTTTATTGTCCGAATCGAATAAACTTTTTTCTTTCATCTTATCCCCCTTCCAAGCATAAATCCACCGCCGTAACTATTCTTTTCCCCAACCCCACACGCCAGCGCAACAAATGCCAATTTCTGGCTCACCTCATCTTCATTAGGCACGATCCTAAATTTATTCCCAAAAAATCGGATGGATTTGCCTTCTTTGGTGATGAGGATATTTTGGGGGACTTTGTTTTTGATTTCGATGAGCTGGATGAAATTTTGGTTTACATGTAAAGACTCCCCGAAGAAGCTTTGGTATTTTTTCTCTAAGTTTTCGTGGAGTTGTTTTTGGAGTTGGACGATGTCGCCGCTTTCGTTCATGGTCCAGTATTTGCCGTTGCTTACCGAGACGATGACGGGGGTGGCGCTGTAGAGTTCGGTGATGAAAAACTGTGAAATGGTTTTTTTGTGGGCTTCGACGACGAGGAGATTTTCATTATTGATGTTTTGGCGCAGCGTGGTTGAAAGTGTGTCGATGAGCGTTTCATCGAGGGAGCGAATGGTAAAGGGGTACGGTTCACCGCCTCGATAGGTTTTCTTTTGAATGTCCTCGTCTTTGGGTTTAAAGCCGCTAAAAACGTAGTATTTGAAGCCCTCTTTTTGGTGGACTTCACCTTCTCCTTCTTGGTACATGCAAAAGCTGATGTATTTGGAAAGCAACTCAAAGCTACGCTCAAAAGCCATCTCTTTTTTTAGGTATGCTACGCATCTCAGTTCAAAATATCTCATCCATCATCCTTATTTTTAAGATTAAATAATCTTACTACGATTTTATTACTTCATAGGTAAAATATTTCAAATTGAAACGTTTTTTGCTACCATTGGTAAAAAATTTGAAAGAACAGAAAATGAGCCTAAAAAAAACCAATGCGGCGCGGTTTTTGGATACGTTGAAACTGCCTTATGAGATGAGTTCGTATGAAGTGGATGAAGAGGACTTAAGTGCGGTGCATGCGGCGCAATCGCTTGGTGT
>JGI24728J21555_1000831_pt1 | contig 14239 bp, 14 predicted proteins | sample EPASupsiteSAE305_FD_21555 | JGI IMG/M metagenome (IMG submission 21555) | reverse complement strand
GTATGGCGGAGAGGCAGGGATTTGAACCCTGGGTACGGGATTAGCGTACACACACTTTCCAGGCGTGCTCCTTCAGCCACTCGGACACCTCTCCAGGAAGAACTTTTTTAATTACATGAATATGACCTGTTTGTCCAGAATTTTGATCAGGGGCTTTTCAGGGGCGACAAATGGAGGTACAGTACGCAGCATGGATACGGTCAAGCATATCGGCATTATTGTGGCAATGCCCGAGGAACGGGTCGCTCTGGTCAAACGTCTGCAGCAGGTCAAGCGACGCCTGATGGGCGGCATCCCCTTTTACCGCGGCATGCTGGCGGACCGCCTGGTCACGGTGGTTGAAGGTGGCATGGGAACGGCAGCTGCAGCCCTCGCAGCCCACCAGCTGATCAAGGCGGACCGGCCAAACCTGCTGCTGTCGGCCGGATTCTGCGGTGCCGTACGCCCGGGGGCGCAGGTGGCCGATCTGGTACTCTGCAAACGGCTCTTCACTGACAACGAAAACGGCCTGAACGAAGTAACCCTGCCGGGAAGTGAACTGATCACTGCACGGCTGTCTGCCGAATTGCAGCACAGAGGACTGCGGACCTGGCAGGGCAGCTTCATTACCACCGGCAGGATCGTCACTAAAAGCGCCTGCGCCGGAACACTGCCCGACAACCTCCCGACCCCGGTACTGGAGATGGAGAGTGCTGCCGTTGCCCAGGCAGCCACCGCAGCGGGAATCCCTTTTCTGGGGTTACGTGCCATCAGCGATGATGCTGCCGAAGAACTGGGGTTTTCGCTGGATGAGCTGACCGATGAACAGTTAAGGATCAGCATTCCCCGCGTACTCTTCACCTGCCTGAAAAAACCGCGCATCATCCCCCAACTGGCCCGTCTGGCGGCCAACAGCGGCAGGGCCGGTAAAAATCTCGGCCTGGCCCTGCAGCAGATCCTGCCGATGCTGTAACCTTCCTGGCTGAGCCGGTCAGAACCAACCTGCTCACCTGCTGCATACCCAGGCTTGTATTGTCTTCCAACTGCGCTACACTTGCTACATCTGCTTGACAGACCCCGCTCTTCCGGACCGGTTTAGCTGGTGCGCCAATCCAGCCGGAGACCCATCAGGGGCGAGAGCAGGAGAGCGCTCCAGGCAAGGCAGTGGCCCGAAAAAGGGAGAACCGTATGAAATCGACAATGCTCAAGACCATCCAGATCTGCATGTTGGCATACGCACTTTCGGCATGGTTACCGGCCAGCGTGAACGCAGCGCCTCCCGAAGACAAGACAGCGGTCTACACCTTCGGGGTTGTGCCCCAGTTCGAGCAACGCAAGCTCTACTCTATCTGGCAACCAATTGTAGCCGAATTAAGCAGACGCACCGGACTTGCGTTCAAGCTGGTCACGACACTGAGCATTGAAAACTTTGAAAAGGAGTTTTCAGCGGAAGGGTTCGATTTTGTCTATATGAATCCGTACCATGTACTAAAGGCCAAGAACTACCTGCCACTGGTTGCCGACACCGCCCAGTTGCGCGGCATTCTTGTCGTACGCCGGGACGCTCCCCTGCACCAGCTGAAGGAGCTGGAAGGCAAAGAGGTCGCATTCCCGTCCCCTAACGCCCTGGGGGCCTCTCTGCTGATGCGGGCAGATCTCGAGCGGCTGCACCATGTCAAGGTGAAACCGCTCTATGTCAAGACGCACAGCTCAGTCTACCTCCATGTTGTCAAGGGACTGACGGCTGCCGGGGGCGGTGTTGAAAAGAGTCTGAATGAGCAGGATCAGGCGATTCGCAACGCCCTGCGGATTATCTACACGACACGCGGCATGACATCCCATCCGGTTTCGGCGCATAAGCGCATCAGGGCGGCTGACCGGGAGAAGGTGCGACAGGCGCTGCTGGCGATGGATGCAACCCCGGAAGGACGAGCGCTGCTGGCAAAGGTTCCGACAACGGGATTGGCTTCCGTTTCCCTCAGTGATTACTCCAAAATGCGGGATTGGGGGCTTGATGCCTACTGGGTCAATTTCTGGAAAGAGGACGTACGCCGATGAGGCTGCGCAGCAAGATATTTCTCTCTCTGGCGTTTCTCAGTGCCCTGTTTTTTCTTTTTCTGCACAGCTACTGGTTCCCGCAGTCGCTGCGGAATCTGGAACAGCAGGAGTTGCGGGCAACGGCACACCATCTGAGTAGCGTTGCCGAAGGACTGGTCCCGTTGCTGCTTGCGCATCAGCTTGATACGGTCTATGAAAACCTGGATTCTTTGCAGCAGCAGAACAAGGAATGGGTTGCCATCCGCCTGATCAACCGTGACGGCAAGGTCCTGTATCCCATGCAGGAGCCTGTGCCTGTACCATCAACAGCCGGCAGCAAGACTCTCCACATTGTTGAGCGCAAAATACAGTTTCTCGGCAATGATCTGGGAACTCTCTTGCTTACCATCAATCTGCAGTCCACAATCAGCGTTGCAGAGACAAGGCACCGTCAGCTCGTCACTGCCTTTCTGATTGTCCTCTGCGGGTATCTTTTCAGCATCGGCTTTATTGTCGAACGGGTGGTCAGAAGACCGGTTGATCGCCTTGCGCATGCCGCCGAGAAAATGGCTCTCGGAGATTTTACGATCCCGCTTGTCACTGCCGGCAAGGACGAAGTGGGAACCCTCACGCATAGCTTCATCAGAATGCGCGATGCCATCCGGGACTACCAGGAAACCCTGCTCTTACGCAATCAGGCCATTACCAGACTATCCCAGGCAGTGGAACAGAGCCCGGTTTCAATCATGATTACCGACCTTGAGGGTCGGCTCACCTTCGTCAATCCAAAATTCAGCCAGATCACGGGGTACACCTCTGAAGAGGTGCTGGGGGAAAACCCCCGCCTGCTCAAATCAGGTATTGCGACCGCTGAAGCGTATGCAACATTATGGCGCACGATCAGCTCAGGCGGCATCTGGTACGGAGAGCTGTGCAACAAACGGAAGAACGGGGAGCTTTATTGGGAATCGGCTTCCATCTCTCCCATCCTGGATGAGAACGGAGCGATTACCTCCTACCTGGCGGTAAAAGAAGATATTACCAAGCGCAAGCAGGCAGAAGAGGCGTTATGCCAATTAAATAACGAACTGGAACAGCGCATTGCCCTGGAGGTTGACAAAAACCGGACCAAGGATCATATCCTGGCCCACCAGGCCCGGCTGGCTGCCATGGGAGAGATGCTCAGCAACATCGCCCACCAGTGGCGGCAACCCCTGAACAACGTCGCGCTCATCATCCAGAATTTGCAGGCGGAATACATTGACAGGGATCTGACACCGGACGCATGCAATGAGTATGTTGAAAAATGCATCAACACACTGCTGTACATGTCACATACCATTGATAATTTCTGCGACTTTTACCAGCCGGATTTTGGCCGCCAAGCGTTTGACCTCTACACTGCAGTCACGGAATCGCTGGCAATGGTCAAAGAGGATCTCGAGGCCCACGGCATCAAGGTTGCGCTGCAGAGAGAGTGTGACCTGGTCATAAACGGCTACAAAAAAGAGTTTTCACAGGTGTTGCTGAACATCATCCAGAACGCCAAAGAAGCAATTCTGCTGCACCACCCAGCGCTACCGTTTGTGGAGATTATCTGCTCACAGCATGCTGAGTCAGCACTGGTCACGGTACGGGACAATGCCGGCGGGATCCCGCCGGATATCCTGGACAAGATTTTTGATCCGTACTTTACCAGCAAGTTCAAATCGCAGGGAGTGGGGATGGGGCTGTATATCTCAAAAATGATTATCGAAAAGCATATGGGCGGCCAGATCTGGGTCAGCAACCATGCTGCGGGGGCAGAAGTAAACATTGCAGTTCCACTTGCAGCTACTGCAGAGAAGCGGGCCACCGTACCGACGTAGGGTGGCCGGGCTCTGTTACCACCTGCCCAGCGGCGACCAGGGATAATCCTTGAGATGTTCCCGCAGTTCTTCTTCACGGTAGCGGTTGACCCGCTGCAGGGCCAGCAAGACGACCAAAACAATCGGCAGGGTAAAGATGAAGATGCCGGTCAGCGCCATCAATTTTTCCCCGATCCAGAGCGTCACCCCCCAGTTGAACAGCAGCACTGAAAGATACAGGATCGGCCCCAGCAGCGACCTGAACGGCATCGGGAAGATGCCGCGCGGTGTTTCTGTTTCCTGTCTGCGATCAACCCACTGAAAGGCAGCCACCAGCACAAAACTGGTCAGGAGCCAGCCGATGTAGTTGGACAGTGGCACCCCGAAATGCACCCCTACCTCTCTGTAGCCGTAGATCTGCCCCAGAAACCAGCGACTGCCCTGCAACGCCACCGGATCAATGATGATATCCAGAAAGGTCTGCAGGAACGCACCCAACACCAGGGCGGCCCATGAACGCCGGATGGCACGGGTTTCCAGGGTGATCAGATCTGCGCCACGGGTTGCCAGCGGTGACAGGATCAGCAGGGCGGTGGTATAGCTGCAGTAGGTCAGAAAGACATAGGAGAGCGAGTCGAAGAACGGCACCCCCCAGATCCAGAGTTCCCTGGTCTTGGTGCTGTCAATGTAGTAGTACCAGCCATAGGGGATGCCGGTGGTGATGGAGAGCTTCTCGGAGATAAAGGCAATCAGGTAGCCCAGTCCGGTAAAGCTCAGGGTCTTTTTCCAGCCCACATGGGGGACGCAGGCCAGCAGAAACGCGGCAAAAAAGGCGAACACATAGGGACGCATGGTGAAGGTGCCGATGGCGATATCGAGCATGGGAATCCTGTACGAAAACAGGGGTGCAGCCAACCGCACCCCCTAGCTAAGATAGTTACTTCTGACTGATTGCCAACGCCTGATCCACATCCGCAATCAGGTCATCAATATGCTCAATCCCCACGGACAGCCGGATCAGGTCCGGGCTGACCCCGGAGGAAAGCTGCTGCTCTTCGCTCAATTGCCGATGGGTGGTGCTGGCCGGGTGCAGTACGCAGGAACGGGCATCCCCCACATGCACCACCAGGGCGATCAGTTTGCAGGCCTCCATAAACTTCTTGCCTGCTGCTGCCCCCCCCTTGATACCAAAGGTCAGCACGCCGCTGGCTCCCTTGGGCAGGTATTTCTGTGCCCGCCCGTGGCTGGAGTGGCTGGCCAGACCGGGGTAACAGGCCCAGGAAACTGCCGGATGTGCCTCAAGGTGCCTGGCCAGTGCCAGGGCATTCTCACTGTGGCGCTGCATCCGCAGCGGCAGGGTATGCAGCCCCAGGTTGAACAGGAAGGCGTTCATCGGCGCCACGGTGGCCCCCAGATCCCGCATCAGCTGTACCCGCGCCTTGATGATGTAGGCAGCCGGGCCGAAGGTCTTGACGTACTGCATGCCGTGGTAGCTGGCGTCCGGCTCCACCAGTTCAGGAAATTTGCCGTTATCCCAGTTAAAGGTGCCGCCATCTACAATCACGCCGCCCAGGCTGGTGGCGTGGCCGTCAATATACTTGGTGGCTGAATGGACCACAATATTGGCCCCCAGTTCAAAGGGGCGGCAGAGATAGGGGGTAGCCATGGTGTTGTCGATCACCAGCGGCACCTGTTGCGCCTTGGCCACGCTGGCAAATTTCTCAAAATCCAGCACGTTCATACCGGGGTTACCGATGGTTTCGGCATACAGGGCGCGGGTGGTGGGCCGGAAGGCAGCGGCAATCTCCTCTGCCGGGGCATCGGGATTGACAAAGGTGACCTCGATCCCCAGCTTGGGCAGGGTAGAGGAAAACAGATTGTAGGTACCGCCGTAGAGCGTGCTGGCGGATACGATATGCTGTCCGGCCTGGCAGATGTTCAGCATGGCCAGGGTAATGGCAGCCTGGCCGGATGAGGTGGCCAGGGCAGCCACACCACCCTCCATCTGGGCGATCTTTTTTTCAAAGGCATCAGCAGTCGGATTGCCCAGCCGGGTATAAAAGAAGCCGGGCACTTCAAGATCAAACAGCTTGGCCACGTAGTCGGCATCATCATACTTGAAGGTGGTACTTTGCACGATCGGCACAATGCGGGCCTCGCCGGCCTTTGGCTCGTAACCACCCTGAATAGCCAGAGTTTCAAGCTTCCAGTTTGTATCCATGGTATCTACCTCCCTTACAATAAAGGTTTAGGCCCGTCATTATGAAGTGTCCGACCGCTCCGGTCAAGAACAACGCTTTTACATAACTATTACACCTCGTATTGCCCTGCTGTTGTATATGAATAGGTAGCAGTACTGCACTGGAGGGCTAAGCATGACCAAAGAATTGAAGATCGGTAAACACACCGCACGGTATCCGGTTATTCAGGGTGGGATGGGGGTCCGGATATCAGGCGGCAACCTGGCCGGGCATGTTGCCAAATGCGGCGGCATCGGCCTGGTGGCGGCAGCCGGTATCGCCCTGAACAGCGACCACTACACCGGCACCAACTATTTTCAGGCCGAGACCCAGGCCTTTCAGACCGAGCTTCGCAAGGCCCGCGCCATTGCGCCGGACGGCATTATCGGTGTGAACGTGATGGTGGCGTTGTCCGATTTCGAGCCGCTGGTCAAGTCCGCCATTGAGGCAGGCGCCCAGGTGATTGTCTGTGGAGCCGGTCTGCCGCTCTCCCTGCCTGAACTGACCGCCCATGCCCCTGATGTGGCCCTGGTACCGATCGCCTCGTCAGTGCGGGCAGCCCAACTGATCGCCCGCACCTGGGAAAAGCGTTACCATCGCCTGCCCGATGCGGTGGTGGTGGAAGACCCCGATACCGCCGGCGGCCACCTGGGCGAGAAGATGGAAAACATCGGCACTGGTGAGTATGACCAGTATGCCACAGTACGGGGCGTCAAGCAGTTCTTCCGTGATGAATACCATGTTGAGATACCGGTCATCGCTGCCGGCGGCATCTGGGACAGGGCCGATCTGGAACATGCCCTGGCAGAAGGGGCCGACGGCGTGCAGATGGCCTCCCGCTTTGTCTGCACCGAAGAATGTGATGCCGATATGGCCTTCAAACAGGCCTACCTGGACTGCAAGCAGGAAGACATCGGCCTGCTGATGTCACCGGCCGGTCTGCCGGGCCGAGCGATCCTGACCAACACCCCCAACATCCGCCAGTATGACCTGGACCACCACACCCCCTGCCGGATGGGCTGCCTGAAAAAATGTTCCTACAAGGAATCCGGCGAGCGGTTCTGTATTGTGACCGCCCTGGACCGCGCCCAGCAAGGCGATGTGGAAACCGGTCTGGTCTTCTGCGGCACCAATGCCTGGAAGGCAGACAAGATCACCACCGTGCAGGCGATCTTTGATGAGCTGTTCGGGGACTAGTGGTCACTTTGATACCCTAACTCAAAAAACCCGTCTGGCTCCAGGCGGGTTTTTTGTTGACCAACTCCGGCCCAGTTGTTATATCAAGAAAAGTTGATATAGTTATTACAAGAAAGCTGATCTATGCTTCTTGATGTTCTCAAAGCACTTGCTGATGCCAGCCGCCTGCGCCTGGTGGCGATCCTGCTGCGTGGTGAGTTTACCGTGCAGGAGCTGACCACAATCCTTGAGATGGGACAGTCCCGCATCTCACGGCACCTCAAGATCCTGACCGAGGTCGGGGTGCTGTCGGTCAAGCGCCAGGGGACCTGGAGTTACTACCGTGCCAGCAATGCATCTCCCTTTTTCCATGCCATCAGACCGGCATTGGAACAGGAGCTGGAGAACCTGCCGGAGCGGGAGCGGGATCTTGCAGCCATAGCCGGCGTACTTGAGGCCCGCCGCCAGCGCAGCCGACAGTTTTTTGACCAGCATGCCCGTCAATGGGACGATCTGGCCCGCACCCTGCTGCCGGTGCCGGACTACCGGGAACAGTTGCTGGCGTTGATACCGCAGGGTAGCCAGGTGGTGGAGATCGGACTTGGTACCGGTGGCCTGTTGCCTGCCCTGACTGAAAAGGCCTGTTCAGTGATCGGGGTTGACCACTCACCGGCCATGCTGGATGAGGCCCGCCGCAGGCTGACGGCATCCGGCATTGAAGGGGTTGACCTGCGGCTGGGTGAGATGAACCACCTGCCGTTGCCGGACCGTTCCGTGGATTGCGCCATCCTGAACATGGTGCTGCACCATGCCGCCGATCCCCCCTCGGTACTGGCCGAGATCAGGCGGGTACTGACAGGTGGCGGATCGCTGTTACTGGCAGATCTGGCCCGCCATGAACGGGAACTGGCCCGCGAACAGCTGGCTGACCAATGGCTGGGTTTTGAAGAAGAAGAGTTGCAGCACTGGCTGAAAGAGACGGATTTCGGTACGGTTGCCATTGCACAGATTCCGCCGCTGCAGGGACAGGAAGCGGTGCTGCTGATACAGGCGTACACAACAACCAAAGGAGAATGAACATGGGAACTGATTACATCGTGGCTGACCTTGGCCTGGCAGACTGGGGCCGTAAAGAGATTAAAATAGCCGAGACCGAGATGCCCGGCCTGATGGCGATCCGTGAGGAGTATGCCGCCTCTCAGCCGCTGAAGGGAGCCCGCATTACCGGTTCGCTGCATATGACCATTCAGACCGCGGTGCTGATTGAGACCCTGACCGCCCTGGGTGCCCAGGTCCGCTGGGCCTCCTGCAACATTTTTTCCACCCAGGATCATGCTGCTGCTGCCATTGCAGCATCCGGCGTGCCGGTCTTTGCCGTCAAGGGTGAATCCCTGACCGATTACTGGGACTACACCCACAAGATCTTTGAATGGGCTGACGGCGGTTTTTCCAATATGATCCTGGATGACGGCGGCGATGCCACCCTGCTGCTGCACCTGGGCAGCAAGGCTGAAAAGGATCTTAGCGTCCTGAACAACCCCGGCTCCGAGGAAGAGACGATCCTGTTTGCCGCCATCAAGGCCAAGCTGGCAGTTGATCCAACCTGGTACTCGGTCCGTCTGGCCCAGATCAAAGGGGTGACCGAAGAGACCACCACCGGCGTCCACCGTTTGTATCAGATGCATGAGCGGGGCGAGCTGGCCTTCCCGGCCATCAACGTCAACGACTCGGTCACCAAGTCCAAGTTCGACAACCTCTACGGCTGCCGCGAATCGCTGGTGGACGGCATCAAGCGGGCCACCGACGTGATGGTGGCCGGCAAGGTCGCTCTGGTCTGTGGCTACGGTGATGTGGGCAAAGGCTCGGCCCAGGCCCTGCGCGCCCTGTCCGCCCAGGTCTGGGTGACCGAGGTTGACCCGATCTGCGCCCTGCAGGCAGCCATGGAAGGCTACCGCGTGGTGACCATGGAGTATGCTGCTGACAAGGCTGACATCTTCGTCACCTGCACCGGCAACTACCATGTCATTACCCATGAGCACCTGCTAAAGATGAAGGATCAGGCCATTGTCTGCAACATCGGTCACTTTGACAACGAGATCGAGGTTGCTGCTCTGGAACAGTACCAGTGGGAAGAGATCAAGCCCCAGGTGGATCATATCATCCTGCCTTCCGGCAACCGGATCATCCTGCTGGCCAAGGGGCGCCTGGTGAACCTGGGCTGCGCCACCGGCCACCCCAGCTACGTCATGTCATCATCCTTTGCCAACCAGACCATCGCCCAGATTGAGATCTTCTGCAACCCGGGCAAATACCCGACCGGCGTCTATGTNCTGCCCAAGCATCTGGATGANAAGGTGGCCCGGCTGCAGCTGAANAANCTGAACGCCCAGCTGTCCGTGTTGACCAANGAGCAGGCTGACTACATCGGCGTGCCGGTGGAAGGCCCCTACAAGGCCGAGCATTACCGTTACTAAGACATGACCCGGCGGGTAGCCCGGCAACAGCTGCCCGCCTTTCTCAAACGTGGAAGATGCTTCTCAGGTACAAGCCCATGACCATCGCATCCAACCTGAAGATTGAGGAAAACCCCTTTGCTACAAAACTGGGGATCAAGGCATGGCAGGAACGTGAGTTTATCAAGCCGAAGCCGGAAGAATATCTGGTTGAGGATTTTATCCCGGCCAATGCCCTGGTCTCCTTGCAGACCAACAATGTCTATGGCAAAACCACCCTGGCAATGCAGCTTGCCATGTCGGTTGCCTTTGACCTGCCGTTTCTGGAGCAGTTTCGCTGCCTGCAGTCCGGCAGGGTGTTGTATATCAATGCCCGTGACACGGACGAAGACTGTCATCGCAGATTCAAGCGATTGACCCGGGAGTGGTCAAAATCGGTGCCGGAACTGGGAGAGCGGGTTGACCAGAACCTGGATAACTTCAGTCACATCTCGCTCTTTGATGAATGCTACGGGGTGTCGCCGCACCTGATCGACATCTCCGGCAGCATGACCAAGACCTACGCCTACCTGCACCAGTTCAGCTCGTACTTCAAGTGCAAGCTGATTGTGCTGGATCCGGTGGAGGACTTCTTTCCGGACAACCTGAAAAATATCTCAGAGCTGTACCTGAAACTGCGCCAACTGCCTGCCGCGGTATTGCTGGTGGTGGGGGACCGTAACCGCTATGATGCCTTTAACAAGGTTGAGGTCAGCATGTCGCTGCTTGAAAACGGGTTGCGGGTACAGAGTGATTATCTGGGCCACCGTGATATCGGATTGAGCATGGGGGCCGGGATCTGGTTTGCCACCACCGGCCGGCCATAACGTGTAATGGAGCAGAACAGCGGATGAATGCAAAAGAATTACAGAAACAGCTGAAATCAAAGACACCGCCCACGGTGGTGGATGTACGCAGCGCGATGGAGTACCGCCTGGGGCATATCCCCGGCGCCCTGCTGCTGCCGTTCTGGAAGGTACTGCTCAGAATGACCGGTTCGCTTCCCAAGGACAAACAGGCTCAGCTGGTACTGTACTGCGAATCAGGGGCGCGAGCGGAAATGGTCGGCTCAATGCTTGCAAAACGTGGCTACAGCAGGATAGCCTATCTGGATGGCGACATGCCCGGCTGGCGTCAGGCCGGACTGCCGCTGGAGAAATAGGTCGGTGCAGTGCCGGGCCGGCTGTGCTGCCTGCTGTATCGCCCCCTCCATCAGCTCTGCCATACCGGGTATGCCGGCAGGAAAACCGGCTGGAATCCGCTGTGTTCAGTTGACGCCGGAAGGCCGTTGCCGTATCTTTGACAGACCGGAACGTCCGGCGGTCTGCAGTTCGCTGCGGCCCAGTAGCGAGATGTGTGGCCAAAACGCCGGGGAAGCCCTGCAACGGCTGCAGCAGTGGGAGCAGCAAACAGCTCCTGCATAGACTCTATCCACTCCGGTTTCAGTTCAAGGATACTGGCAAGGCGGCGAGGAATTCGGCGACGCAAGCGTACACGTCAGTACGTTGAGGAGCCGAAGACGAGCCCACAAGGCCAGGGCCTTGAAATGGAAGCGGGACAAAGGACCAGCTCATGGCCAAAGAACTCTATGTAGGGCACCTGCCCTATGAAGCAACAGCAGATGACCTGCGCAGGATGTTCAGCGTGGCAGGCACCGTTACCTCGGTGCATATCATCACCGATCCTGCAACCGGCAAGTCAAAAGGCTGCGGTTATGTGCGGATGGCAGATGAAGCGCAGCTGCACGAGGCAATTGAGTGTCTGGATGGCGCCTTGATGGAAAACCGGGTCATTACGGTCAGCATTGCCAATCCCCAGAAGACGCAGACAAAGCCGCTCACCCGTGGTGCCGGCAATACCCAGCCCGGGTCGCGACGGGCACGGGCACGCCAGAAGCAGTAGCCGCAGACGGTCACGCACTCAGGGAGGTCAGGGACATGGAACAGCTTGGGCATTTTCTTGCGACGGTCAAAGAGACCGTCAATCCGGTCACACAACCGGTCGGCGTCACCATGGTCAGAGACCTTGCACTGATTGCCGGCAAGAAGATCCGGGTCAAGGGGCAGCGTCTGGCGGTCTGCCAGCAGATCGCCTACAGCCGGATGTACGGCTGGTCCACCTGGGCAGACAAGCAGACCGCCCATTGCGTATTAGGTGCCGGTTGTGTCGGTCTGATCACGCCGCCGCAACGGGTACTGGATGGCTCGGTCAATAACGGCATCTACCAGCAGGATCAGGCTGCAGCCGCTGCCATGCAGCAGGCCATGCCCCGGCTGGCCCCTGATGTGCAAGGGCTTTTGACCTATCCCCTGGCCCGTCCGGTGGAAGGGATAATCCCTGATCTGGTAGTCGTGTATGTTAATTCAGCCCAGGCCATGCGCTTTGTACAGGCCTTCCTGTTTCACCAAGGGGGCGAGTTTACCATGAAAAGCTCCGGCGATGCCGGGGTCTGCTCCCGGGCCGTGGCCCAGGTGGCGCTGACCGGTGAGCCCACGGTGGAGATCCCCTGTCTGGGTGACCGCCGCTTCGGCATGACTCAGGACCATGAGCTGTGCATCGGCATCCCGTTTAGCTGGCTGGAGCGGACTGCAGAAGGGCTGGCAGCTACCCACAAGGCCGGCATCCGCTACCCGGTGCCGTTCCAGATCCCGTCCGGCTGCGACTTGCCGCCGGATTACATCACTACTGAAGGCGATTGTTAATGAGCATGGATCCCCTGTTGCTGCCGTTGTTTGTGGTGAATATCCTGCTGGTACTGGTGGATGCCTCGGTGGGCTACCACCTGGCACCGCTGCTGTTTCAGGCAGGTAGGAGGCGATCCCGAGGCAGCCGAGTCCGGTGTCGGCACGGTCCGTAAACTGTTGACCGGCGTGGTGCTGCTCTACATGTTCTTCAACTGCTTTGCCTTTTTCCGCTACAACGGGCCGTTGCTGCTGCTGGTAACCGCCCTGATACTGTTTGATCTGGGCGGGCAGCTCTACATCCGCCACCGCAGCAGAAACCATGCTGATGCTGAGGATCAGTAGACTGGGTTAACGAGGATTCGTTTTGTCTGGCAACAACCTATATTTTACGTAAAAGGAGTTTCACGCACATGGCTGAAAAATTCATCTTCACCTCTGAATCCGTATCCGAAGGTCACCCTGACAAAATGGCTGACCAGATCTCCGACAGCATCCTGGACGCGATCCTGGCCCAGGACCCCAAGGCCCGCGTGGCCTGCGAGACCATGGTGACCACCGGTATGGCCGTGATTGCCGGTGAAATCACCACCACCGCGGTGGTGAACTATGCCGAGATCGTCCGCAACACCATCAAGGAGATCGGCTACTGCGGTTCCGAGACCGGCTTTGACTATGAGACCTGCTCTGTACTGGTCTCCCTTGACCGCCAGTCCCCGGACATCTCCCAGGGTGTCACCGAGGGCGAGGGGATGTTCAAGGAGCAGGGAGCCGGTGACCAGGGCCTGATGTTCGGCTATGCCTGCAACGAAACCCCGGAACTGATGCCGATGCCGATCCAGCTTTCCCATCAGCTGGTCAAGCGGCTGGCCGATGTCCGCAAATCCGGCCTGCTGAAATTCCTGCGTCCCGATGCAAAATCCCAGGTCTCGGTTGAGTATGACAACGGCAAGCCGGTACGGGTCAATACCGTGGTCATCTCCACCCAGCACACTCCTGATGTAACCCATGAAACCATTGTGGAAGGGGTCATGGATGAGGTGATCAAAAAGGTGATCCCTGCCCACCTGATGGATGAGCAGACCCGCTTCTTCATTAACCCCACCGGCCGTTTCGTGGTGGGTGGACCGATGGGCGACTGCGGTCTGACCGGCCGCAAGATCATTGTGGACACCTATGGCGGCATGGGCCGTCACGGCGGCGGCGCCTTCTCCGGCAAAGACCCTTCAAAAGTTGACCGTTCTGCTGCCTACATGGGTCGCTATGTGGCCAAGAACCTGGTAGCTGCCGGCCTGTGCGAGCGCTGTGAAGTCCAGGTGGCCTATGCCATCGGCGTGGCCGAGCCGGTCTCCATCATGGTTAATGCCTTTGGTACCAGCGTGGTATCTGAGCATCGCCTGTCGGAGCTGGTACGGGAGGTCTTTGACATGCGTCCCCGCGCTATTACCGAGCAGCTTGACCTGCTGCGCCCGATCTATCAGAAGACCGCTGCCTATGGTCACTTTGGTCGTGAACTGCCTGAGTTTACCTGGGAAAAGACCGATAAGGCAGAGATCCTGAAACAGAAGGCCGGACTGTAACCGGAGCCGTTAATCCTGACGTTTATGTAAGGGGCGGTCTCCAAAGAGATCGCCCCTTTTTCGTGATGATTGACAAACATCTAATGTATACAGTAAGGTAGCGCACTTTTTTGACAGAGGGGTGGAACATGGCGAAGACTTTTAAAATTGCGGTCCTGCCGGGTGATGGTATCGGACCTGAGGTGATGGCTGAGGCAACCAGGGTGC
>JGI24728J21555_1000793_pt1 | contig 14720 bp, 7 predicted proteins | sample EPASupsiteSAE305_FD_21555 | JGI IMG/M metagenome (IMG submission 21555) | reverse complement strand
GATATAAATACGCCACTTTTCTCCAACAATTTTTCTAATGCTTTCTACCAAGATTTCCCATGGTTGTATACTTGTCCTCCATTCTGAAATACTTTTCAATAAGATAGGTTCAATTTGATTTGAAAATTTCAAAATTGATTCATCGATGCTGTCCTTAATATTAAATTTTATAATTGATTCTTGATTGCTATTTGGGTAATACCTTACTCTTCGCGTTAAGTAATCCACAAAACTAATGTTTGAGTTATCGCTATCAAAAACATTAGATAATAAATAAGGATGAAGAGTAAAAGTTAAAAATTGGAAACTATGCTCCGAAAGATCTCTATTATGAACATTAATAGTATTTTCAAGAATACCTTCAAAGACAACTTCTTTAAGCTCTTTGTTTTTATCAATTAGTGATAGTTTATTGCCGTTTATCAATAATTGAAGTCTTTTATTTTGCTCTAAAGCATCATCAGCAAGAACAATTTCAATAAGTTTTTCATCATCTAATTTATAGACGATTTCCAGTAAATATGCATATTCAAGCCATTTGGTGAGCTGCTCACCTTTAACAAATGGTAGGTTTTGCGACCACAACTCAATTGTTCTGTGGGGATTATTTCTTATCAAACCGATTAATTCAAAAGCATAATCATTATGAGGAAATTTCTTGAGTTGTTCAAAACACTCATCAACGACTTCTGCTCTACCACACTCATTTGGCAATAATATGGGCTCATTATTTATAAAGCGTCCTTCTTGATTAATTATATTACCGATATTAATCCCATTTACGATTATTCGGACTACATCTTTAAGGAGTAAAGGGTACTGTGTAAAAACCCAATCAGATAAAATTTGAGAAGTAATTAAGCGTGGGTAATTCGTAAACTTTAGCAAAGAATCATCTTGTAATTCTCTTAGCTTTTGGATTAATAAAGGTAATTCTCCCTTATCAAAACAACCTGCAAAAAAACGAACTACGTTATGCCAATAAAAATTACGAGCTATCGCATCAAATCGTTCTGCTTTTGTGCCTGTTTTTTCAGAACCAGCTGGAGAATAGGGTGCAGTATTGTATAGGTATTTGGCGCAAAAGTACTCTCTTAATGGTTGTACTTCAAATTCATAAGTCCCTTGCACTCTTGAAACCAATGCACAAACACGCTCTTCCATAACATGGAATAATATATCAGCTATATCGGTTTTATGACCTTCTTTATTCAAATATTCTTTTAATTTGCCTTTTAATTCATCAATCTGAATACTACCACTATTTTTAAGCAATTCGGCTTCTGAATGTAACATCCATGCTACATATTGGTGAATGTCAATAATAAGATCACGATGATCTCTTATTGTAGTACTTTTTTCAGACTCTCTATTAAAAAACAATTCAATATAACTATCATATAGTGCTGTCCTTTTGTTAGGTAATGATTCTCCTCTTGTCCTTAATAAACTAATAAATATTGCTAGTTGCATTGGGCTCTTTGCAAGATCCCTAAGATGTGGCAGTTCCAGTTTTTCATTTACAAGTCGTTTTAATTCAGAAGCCTCTCTACTATTTAATCTACTAGCTTTAATCCATTTTTCAACATAGTCTTTTGTGGTTGCAGAGGTAATATCAGTTAATTCAAAATGAGGGTAAACATCCACCGAAAAACCAATGGAATCCGAGAAGGCTGCCGGTCTACTCGTTATGACAATTTGGATAGATTTTGAATTTTCAGAAATTCTATTAATACCTTTATTAATAAAGTCAATAACTTCTTCACGTACATCTATGTTTGCAATTTCATCAAATCCATCAAACACAAAAAGTATTGAGCTTAATTTTATTATTTCAATTAAATCACTTGTGGTAAAATCATCAATCTGTGAATGATATACGATGTGTCCTACTAAAAAAGACTCTAGAGAATTTCTCCAAATACTAGTGAAATACTCTTCATTAATTCTTCCTTTGTAAGGATTAGTTTTTTCAACCCACGCTGCAATATGCCTCAAATCAATTTTGAATGGAAGTCTGATTGGCGATTTTCTTAAAATATCAGGTAATAGATTCAAATCATTTGCTTTGTTTAATAGCCGAGCTCTATGAACTTGGCAGATATATTGAGCGATAGTTGATTTCCCTTGTCCTGGACCACCTTCCAATAAGATTCGTTCTATTTCATTTTGAATTTGAGGATTTAATAAAAAACCAGCAGCACCCGTATTGTAATCACTTTCATTTACAAACCCATTTTCATAATTAATTATTCTACTGTTACGATGTTCAAAATTGTCAAGTGTTCTTTTAAGCCTTTTATTTTTAGCGTTTAATTTCTTTACTCTAATAGGTACATCTGTAAATAAATCAAACAACTTATTTTGTAGATCAATTTGTCTGAACTTTACTTCATTATCAATTTCATATTGGTCTGCTAAATATGCTTTTATGATACTCTCTCGTCTCTCTTTATTCTCATTAATATTACTAAAGAGAATTAAATTTAGAATATCTTGCCCATTCAAAATTTCGGGAAATGACCACTTAAAAATTGGATCTTTCTCAAAAAAACGTGATAAATCATCTCTCCACCAACATATAGAAGGAATGCTAATACTTGTCTCCAAGATAGTATTAACTTTATCCTTTGAACCTGCATCTAAATGCGCTGTACCTCTTATGTTTGTTAATAAATAAAAACTTTTTGCACCTCTTGGTATTAATTTTTCAACTTTAGGCGCTTCATCCTCTATTATTTTAGTTAGCCATTTATGAGCATCTGTTATAGAATTTGGATTCCGGACATATTTTACCTGAAAAACTATAAAATCCTTATTCCTAGAATTCATAAAATATACTAGCGAATCACGTCCCCCATCAGGCTGCCCCACTGGGTAAGATTGAGAATTAGGAAACTCTTTTGCAATAATACAATTGCAAAATTCTTGAAATCTCTCATCTCCTAAATTTTCATATAAATAATCCATATGAATAACCCATATTTTATTATGTACTCGTTTATTTTGTATTGTGTGTATTCAATGATTGTCAACAACTATATACATATATTGTGTATATCCCACAATATTTCGTTGGCAATACATTGTATAAATTAGGTCTATGTGTCATATAATTGTTTTTTTCAGTGGCAAGGCAAGAGTAATCTTTCAAAATGCCACTCTATTATCAAAATTATTAAAAGAACTTTTAGAAGTTAAATAAATTTATATTAAATCAAAAGAGTATTTTGAAATTATATATAAAAAATTCCAGCAATTTTTTAATTAAACCTAAATATTATAATTAGATCTATAGTTTTGTAAAAGTAAATTAGGGGAATTTATTTTGCATAATGTTATTTGGGATAGTTAGGTTTAACAGCTTTTTATTGGCTAGTTGTTTTGCTATTGTGTGTGGGTATTAAAAGTATAATTCAGTAAACTGTTTTAACATGTTTTTTCTAAGTTTTACATTCTTCTTAATTTTCTGTAAACCAACAGAATAAATTAGTTGAAATCTTAAAGTGTTTTTATTAATTTAAATCAGCTAATTAAAAAGCTAGTACAAAAAATTGTTAATTAATTTGAGGCAAGTAAACATTTTGAGTATTTATTTTATCCCCATTATTCACTAAATAATTTTTTCGGGGTATTTGTAAGGGAAATAGGGTAAAGTTTAACAATTCATCCATTATCCAATTTATTACAAATTTAATTTCAATTATGTGAAAGGCAAATTCCCGCAATCTCTTAATAACAGATTGTAAGTTTTGTAATTAGCATTGCACTCTAAATAAAGATTGCGGGAATTTTTATTTATAAGTACTGTTGTTTGGGGAAGCAATGCAATATTTGCACAGCTTAACTTTTTGCTTTTTGGAGGTTTACAAATACTTGCACGGCTTAACTTTTTGCTTTTTGGAGGTTTAAAATACTTGCACAGCTTAACTTTTTGCTTTTTGGAGGTTTACAAATACTTGCATGGCTCAACTTTTTGCTTTTTGAAGGTTTAAAATACTTGCATGGTTCAACTTTTTGCTTTTTGGAGGTTTAAAATACTTGCATGGTTCAACTTTTTGCTTTTTGGAGGTTTACAAATACTTGCACGGCTTAACTTTTTGCTTTTTGGAGGTTTACAAATACTTGCATTACAATGTTTTTAGTGTTGCAATAAAATTGATTATAAATAAGGAAAATAAATTAGTAGAAAAAATAAATTTATTTGTGGGATGGGCTCACTAATAAAATAAACAAACAACTAATTAATCCGGAGGGATTTATGGAAAAACCAAACAAATTAATTTCATTTAGCCGTGCTTCAGAGGTAAACACGGTTGGAAGCAAGATTATTTTTGAGTACGAAAAAAATGATTGGTCTTCCGACACACATTTAACATCAATTTTTGATTTATTAAAAGCTAAAAATGATGTTTTAACTAGTTCTATTAACAGAATTAAAGCTGAAAGTGATCTTGAGGCAAAGGACGAAGTACGTGACGAAAAAGTACGTGCAATTTATTATCTTATTTTGGGTTATACACATTACCCCGATTTAACAATTAAAACCGCTGCAGCAAAGATTGAAGCAATTTTTGGACATTATGGACTTGAGCTAATTAGCAAAAGTTATTCTGTAGAAAGCTCTCTAATAGAATCGTTATTACTTGAGTTTACAAACCCCGATGTACAAAGCTCAATTGCTGCCTTGCCTGGTTTAAGTCCACTAATTACAGAGCTATCTGATGCTGAGTTAGCTTTTAAAACAGCAAGCGTTGCCTTTGATGCCGAGAGAGGCAAGGAGGGAACAAAGGAAAGTGCAACAGAGGTAAAACAGGAAGTTGCAAACGTAATAAACGAAAAAATTGTTGTCTATTTAAGAGCAATGATTCAAGTAAACGAACCAACTTACGGTGACCTTACCCGCACAATTGCTCAAACAATTGATGACAATAACATTGCGGTTAAAAAAAGAAAACAGAAACCCGAACCAATTGTTAACAATTAAAACTAATAAAAAACCCCCAAGGTGTGTACTTTGGGGGTTTTTGAAAATTAAGTTGTTGTCGAGGAATGGTCCTCTACAGCATTGGCAATAGAGCTTTATGAGACCTACAAATGTGCGCATGCTATAAAATTTCATCCTTCTCATTATCATTTGGAAAAAGATTTAGTAATTTTTCAGTTGTTAGTTCATTTTCAAAAAACTCTTTTGCTTTTGATTTATAAATTTCTATCTGGCTTTCATTAACTTTTAATCCTTCAACTACTTCCTTTTTTATGTCAGCCGGTTTTCTACCATCATAATTAGCAATAAGTAATTTTGATGTTGAGTTTTGTTTTAAAGCCTGAGAAATCAATCCGTTAATATGGTCGTCAGAAAAACTATATCCAACAGAAATAATTAATTTGGCCTTCAAAGTATGAAACCTAAATGCTGAAAAAACACTAAATAATTTTTTCGGGGTATTTGTAAGGGAAATAGGGTAAAGTTTAACAATTCATCCATTATCCAATTTATTACAAATTTAATTTCAATTATTTGAAAGGCAAATTCCCGCAATCTCTTAATAACAGATTGTAAGTTTTGTAAGTAGCATTGCACTCTAAATAAAGATTGCGGGAATTTTTATTTATAAGTACTGTTGTTTGGGGAAGCAATGCAATTCTTGCATATCTAAACTTTTTACTTTTTGGAGGTTTAAAATTCTTGCATGCCTCAACTTTTTGCTTTTTGATGGTTTAAAATACTTGAATTAAGTTGGAGAGCCACTTCTCGATATTAAATACCTTTGTCTGTCGAGCAATGCAGTCAATTAAAGAATATTTAATCATTTCAAATGTGGCTAAAGCCATTTTCTCTCTATTCATTTTGACCAGTCGCTTAAAAGCGACGGCAATTGCCGTTGACTTAAGTCAACGGATTTTAGAAAGACAAAAATTATAATGGCTTTAGCCACAATTTTATTCCTAATTTGACAACATGTCTATTGAGGGATGTTTCTCAACAGCATTGAAACTATATGAAAGTATCAAAAAAGTGTCTTATTCTTTAGCTTCTTTTTTAATTTTGGTTCTTCAGTTTCTTCATCTAATTCCTCGTGATAATTTTTAACAGAAAGAACTGATTCTAAAACTTCTATAACTTTATCCAGCTTTTTGTTTAATATCTCAAATTCTTTTCTAAATTGATCAATGTCCTTTCCTTTATTATTATCAAAACAATTATCACAATAAATAGGTTTCCCTTTTGTAGGTTTAAACGGTACTTCACAATCATTTCCGCAGCTATCACACACTGCATCATACATTGTGGAATCTCTATCATCCAAACTTCTTTTTCTTGAATCTCCGCTCGTAAATTTTCTATCACTTCTTTCGTGTCTATCGTTTCTATCATTTCTATCGCGACTGAATTTTTTGGGAGAATCATTTTGACCTTTCTCAAAACAATTGCTACAAAAAATAGGTTTGCCACTAGTTGGTTTAAAGGGCACTTCACATGCTTTCCCACAGCTGTCGCATGTAGCTTGGTGCATTGAAGGTCTTCCAAAATCATTGCTCCTCTTTTTACTGAAATCTTTTTTTCTTCCTGATCTATTGCTACCAGTATAATTTCTCATTATCATTCTCTCCTAAAGGTCTAATTGCATTAATTAAATAATATATTTTATTCACTGTTATTACTACTTCTTTGTTATCTATATCTCTAAATAGAAATATTTAAAGCGAGAGTTATTTTGTCTAAAAGTAAATTTTTACGATCTGGTTCTCTTCAACTTTATAAACGGCTATCAGCTTAATGTTACAATTTCTATAATCTATCATTTTATTTCAATTCATCTTAAATATTTATAAGAACAAAGATATAGAAACTATAGATAAAACAGGGGAGAATGTGATTTTATTAAATAGGTTTTGGTTTATTTGGGAGCTAACGGTTAGGATAAGAATTGTAGCCGATTGCGAGCGTTTTCACTTTCAAGCCGAATAATAACACGCTTTAACGACTGAGGCATTTACAGATTGTTGGCGGTAGTGTTTTTATATTCCTTTTGAATCTATATATACTTTTGAAATTTGAACTTTTTTTACATCTTTACTTTGCATGATATCTTGATTGAAGATGACTAAATTATTACCAATGTTATGAAGTGAACTTCTGAATTTTATTCCTTGAACATTAGTAAAAACCTTGATAAACTCGCAAATAAATTGAGTTGGAATATAATCAAGTTCAGAATCATATCTTCTCATTGGTTTTGATAGGTCTCTACTGATAATTTGTTTTAATAGGGTTGATTTTATCCTTTGATTTACTGCACTTGGAGCATAAAGTGAAGGTGTTTCTGTAAAATCGGAAATAATAATATCTTGATTTAAATCTTGTTTCAATTGAAAAGATGCAACTGAAATCTCGTCAAGATATGAAGCCCTAATTTCATAAAGAATAGTATCTTCATTATCACTTAAATACAAATACGGTATTCCACTTGGGTTAGCTCGGCCAGCAGTAGACAATTCTTTTTTAGGACAAAACATTTCTTCTTTTGAGAAAAGTTTTTCATCGGCATTTTTATGTAACCGAGCTCTATAAAAAATATCGTCTTTCCTAATTACTGTTTTGCTTTCAAAAAAGCTATCCCAACCTAAATCATCAGTTAAATAATCAATATTTGTTAAATATCGTCTTTCCCATTTTAGCTGCTCCTTTAACTTGAACCAATAATTTACATTTTCCAGAATCTCATCATTAAAATCAACTAATTCGTCAGAATTTTTTATTGAAGAATCTATTTCATCTAAAGCAAAATTAAGAATTTTCTGTCCATTTTCTATGTCACTAAATAAACTCCAATTCCCCTGAATCTTAGAAATAAATCTTTCCCCGCTCAATACTGGTTGAAAGTTTTCAAATAATTCTTTAAAGTAATCGAATAACTCTTCTATAGGAATTATTTCAACATCTTTACTTCCACAGCAGCTACAATTCCCAATTGTATTTTGAGATGTTATAAAACCTTTTAATTCTTTATCTGCAAAGCAGTTTTTACATACAAATTGCATAATTAATCTAAAAAGCTACGAACTATTAGTAAATGGTTCTTTATTGAAATCTTCTTTACTGTTCCTAAACCTGGATATTTTTGTTCATTATAACAATCTCGCAGCTCAGAAATAGCAGAATTATCCAACGGCAATACGTTACAAAATCGAATTGCCTTTTCAGCGGCTTCAGCAAATTTCCCTTGAACGTTTGAGATAGAATCATTTGTCTCTGATGTAAAATGCCTTATCCAAATTTGTCTTTCTTTTTCTTCATTCAAATAGGTCAAATGAATAACAACCGCTCTTGGTGTACTTCCTCCATCTATAAACTCTCTAGGTAAAACAGTAAAGTCTGCAAAACCATTATATCTGTCTTGTGAATAAAATAAATGTTCTTCTGTGAACTTGTGTTCCAAAACATTTAAGAAATCAGCATTTCTTTGTTGTTTTTCAAAAGGGTCGTCTAATCTTATATAGAATTTGTTAAGACCTTTTATAAACCTATCAAGACTTCTATATTTGTGAGGCTCCAACAGCATTATATGACTAATATTAGGATTCTGACATAGTTCCTTAAAACCATCTTCATTAGAGAAATTATCTAAACAGATAATCATGCAGTCTGTTAGTTGATACTCTTCAATTTTTGAGCTTATATAGGCTTGGTTGTCTGAATAATGAAAGGCTGGTAGAAATTTTGAATCTTCGATGCTAGTAATGTAATCTAAAAAATAATTCGAATCACCCGAAACATCACCTACAAACGGATTAACAATTAAGTATAAAGAAAAATCGTTCTCCAGAAATATTTTATGAGCTAAGTTTAAATTATTAAAAGTCTCTTTAACGGGTTCAATAACAGGCATAATCTTGCCTTGTAATGCATTTTCGCTAACTAAATCTCGGAGAGTAATTAGTTCAAATTGTCTTGCTCTTAAATAAGGGAAATACATAATTATACCTTGTTAGTTTTTAATTTCTTAATCAGATTATCACGTTCCGATTTTTCTAAGTTTAACGATAGGCAAATCTGGTTAAATTCTCTATTTATCTTATGAAAGAACAAATTATTAATATTTCGTTCTTTCATTTTACTTATAAATAATTCGTTTAATTCTTTATTAGGAATTTTAGCAATTAATTTTTTACAAATATTGAATTGAGTAAATGAGTTCATCTCTGGGATATCATCAAAATATTTTCTGACAATATCAAGATATTCTTTAGTATGAAGCACTTCCATCAAAACATCAACATCAATATGGCTCTCGAATACAGATTTTTGAATCAACTCAAAATAATTTGAATTTGAATCATATGTGATTATCCCGATGTTTTTATCAAACTCTAAATATTTGGATAGTAATTCATAGGGAACAACGATATAAACTTCGTTAAATAGTTTTTTGTATTCTTGTAGTTGATTGGATAATCGATATTCTTTATCTAAAATGGTCTTAATTTCAAATACTTTTGATTTCCCATTGAACATTGCTAAATCAGCAATTGCTTTCCCAATTCTTAGTTCATTAAAGATTATAGATTTACTATTACCTAATTCTTTTTTTAGCCATTGAGTTAGAAATTCATTTTTTAAAATATACTCATTGGGATAATGCTTTTCTAATATTTTATAGGCTTGTCTCAATACGTTTAAATATGAGTTTCCCTTATTTTTTTCTGCTAGTTTATACCTGTGAAGTTTTAAATCAATTGATTCAAAATCATCTTTAAACCAACGATTAACTTCACTTCTCGAGAATAGAGAAGAAAAATCTCTCAATTGATTTATCGAATAGTTCATAATTAATTTATTTTTTTTGTAAAAAAATCAAATCTTAGAAATCATTTATGTAAACGCAGTTGACATTACCGCCTATTATCTCAATACACGCATTGCGAATATTGGGCTATATGTTTTACTGTTATTATTATTGTACTACCAAAATAGTCAAGTAAATAAGAATAAGCAACACAGAATAAATTAGTTGAAATCTTAAAGTGTTTTTATTAATTTAAATCAGCTAATTAAAAAGCTAGTACAAAAAATTGTTAATTAATTTGAGGCAAGTAAACATTTTGAGTATTTATTTTATCCCCATTATTCACTAAATAATTTTTTCGGGGTATTTGTAAGGGAAATAGGGTAAAGTTTAACAATTCATCCATTATCCAATTTATTACAAATTTAATTTCAATTATGTGAAAGGCAAATTCCCGCAATCTCTTAATAACAGATTGTAAGTTTTGTAATTAGCATTGCACTCTAAATAAAGATTGCGGGAATTTTTATTTATAAGTACTGTTGTTTGGGGAAGCAATGCAATATTTGCACAGCTTAACTTTTTGCTTTTTGGAGGTTTACAAATACTTGCACGGCTTAACTTTTTGCTTTTTGGAGGTTTAAAATACTTGCACAGCTTAACTTTTTGCTTTTTGGAGGTTTACAAATACTTGCATGGCTCAACTTTTTGCTTTTTGAAGGTTTAAAATACTTGCATGGTTCAACTTTTTGCTTTTTGGAGGTTTAAAATACTTGCATGGTTCAACTTTTTGCTTTTTGGAGGTTTACAAATACTTGCACGGCTTAACTTTTTGCTTTTTGGAGGTTTACAAATACTTGCATTACAATGTTTTTAGTGTTGCAATAAAATTGATTATAAATAAGGAAAATAAATTAGTAGAAAAAATAAATTTATTTGTGGGATGGGCTCACTAATAAAATAAACAAACAACTAATTAATCCGGAGGGATTTATGGAAAAACCAAACAAATTAATTTCATTTAGCCGTGCTTCAGAGGTAAACACGGTTGGAAGCAAGATTATTTTTGAGTACGAAAAAAATGATTGGTCTTCCGACACACATTTAACATCAATTTTTGATTTATTAAAAGCTAAAAATGATGTTTTAACTAGTTCTATTAACAGAATTAAAGCTGAAAGTGATCTTGAGGCAAAGGACGAAGTACGTGACGAAAAAGTACGTGCAATTTATTATCTTATTTTGGGTTATACACATTACCCCGATTTAACAATTAAAACCGCTGCAGCAAAGATTGAAGCAATTTTTGGACATTATGGACTTGAGCTAATTAGCAAAAGTTATTCTGTAGAAAGCTCTCTAATAGAATCGTTATTACTTGAGTTTACAAACCCCGATGTACAAAGCTCAATTGCTGCCTTGCCTGGTTTAAGTCCACTAATTACAGAGCTATCTGATGCTGAGTTAGCTTTTAAAACAGCAAGCGTTGCCTTTGATGCCGAGAGAGGCAAGGAGGGAACAAAGGAAAGTGCAACAGAGGTAAAACAGGAAGTTGCAAACGTAATAAACGAAAAAATTGTTGTCTATTTAAGAGCAATGATTCAAGTAAACGAACCAACTTACGGTGACCTTACCCGCACAATTGCTCAAACAATTGATGACAATAACATTGCGGTTAAAAAAAGAAAACAGAAACCCGAACCAATTGTTAACAATTAAAACTAATAAAAAACCCCCAAGGTGTGTACTTTGGGGGTTTTTGAAAATTAAGTTGTTGTCGAGGAATGGTCCTCTACAGCATTGGCAATAGAGCTTTATGAGACCTACAAATGTGCGCATGCTATAAAATTTCATCCTTCTCATTATCATTTGGAAAAAGATTTAGTAATTTTTCAGTTGTTAGTTCATTTTCAAAAAACTCTTTTGCTTTTGATTTATAAATTTCTATCTGGCTTTCATTAACTTTTAATCCTTCAACTACTTCCTTTTTTATGTCAGCCGGTTTTCTACCATCATAATTAGCAATAAGTAATTTTGATGTTGAGTTTTGTTTTAAAGCCTGAGAAATCAATCCGTTAATATGGTCGTCAGAAAAACTATATCCAACAGAAATAATTAATTTGGCCTTCAAAGTATGAAACCTAAATGCTGAAAAAAGATATAAATAAGGGTCTGCAAATTGTAGCTTGTTTTGTGTTCCAAAAATCAAATCCGGTTTTGATGGTGTACCATCAATACAACTTACTACCTTGGTTTCTTCGTCTCTTTCCCAATCAATTGAACCATGCAGTTTGTATAAATAAATATCTGGTTCTGTGTCGGCTGTAACTTCGTCAAATCGTTTATAGTTCCATAATCGGTTTGTTTCTTCTTCTTCAAAACCTCTTTCTATTGAAAATTCAAAATCTCTTCTGCTACTGTTTTCTTCAATGCAGCGGTCATAGTTTAATGTAAAAACTCTGAGAGGGAAAGTTAGTTCATCTTTTAAGCGCTTAAAGTTTTTAAAGTAATCCGCATTTCTGTAATCTCTTGGAGTTACCCATCTTTGTAATTTTTGTTTAATTTCAATCTGGAAGTCTTTTATAAAATCAAAATCATCTTTGATTACTTCGTTAAACTTAACATTCCAAGAACCAATAAATGGATAAAGAAGATGGTTTTCTTTTTGTATAAGTTCTTCTAAAACAAACAATAACGTTTCTATATTGAAATTGATGGTTTTGCCAGACAAACCTGCAGAATATTGGACCCCACTCTTAATTAAATAATATAAGTCTTTATATTTCTTCCATTCATTACTATTTATAGAGCTTTCAATATCTTCAACCATTTTTTTGGAAACAGGAAGACCTGCATCTGCACTTGCCCCTGCACCTAATAAAAAAATTATGTCGTTATCTCTAAAATTCATAATTGTCTACCTTTATAAAAACCATGGCTTTTCAGTATCCTTTGTAATTAGATTCAAATTCAATTCCTTAAAATGCTTACTAAAATCCGCAATTAGTTTTGGGTAAAATGATGATACAGGTAAAGCCTTTGCATTAAATCCACGATAATTCGCTCCCGAAAGGTTTAGAATGTCTTGTAAATATGCCTTGTGATTATTAAAACTATCTTTTTGATTGCTATAATAAAATTCTATATGTAGAGGATTCCCGTATCTTTTAATAGCTTTTGAATTATGAAAGTTTATTCCTTCTGTCCAAATTAAATATTGCTTATCGCTAATTTGAATGTATGAGCTTTCATAAGGAACTAATGAGTTTTTCTCTAAATTGAACCCAATAAAATCTGATTTATCATTGATTTTAATAATGGATAGTTCAATATTTTTCCCGGCTTTGTCTAAAATATTTTCAATAGTTTTTATCTCATCTTTGTTTAATTTTTGAGGAATATGAAATATTATTTTCTTATAACTATCGTTTTCTCGGATAATTTCCGAGATGCTTTTAGTAATGCCTTCTATAAATTTTGATTTGACAGTTTCATCTGCTAATTGCTTAATAGAGATAAATTTACCTGACGAATCAATTAATACTGAATACGAAAAGAAGCGTTCATATCTTATTTCATCTCTATTGTATTTATGAGCCTGACCAATGCCCACAATTAGACAATTTTTATGGCTTGGTTCAACAATCCAAGGTACACCGCCAAGTTTTGAAAATATTTGAATTGCAATATTACTAACTGACCATTTTAAAGTATTAGGATTTCTTATAGTTTCGGTATGTACTGTTTGTACAGGAATGTTTTCTTGTAAGCATTGGTGCTTCAATTGATAATAAAAATCTTCTTCCTGCTCGGGAGTAATAGAAATGATAATAGGATTTCTTTGCTCACTGGTTTTTACTTCTTTTAATACTCTATTTATTTCTTGAAGTGAAAAATCGTTAATAGTTATACCTTTTGTATTCGCTTTACTTTGTTTTGGAAGATGTAATTTATCCAAGCCTTTAAAGGTGAAAAAAGAACCGTTTAATGCTTTTACTAATTCTTGGCCAAAGCTTTTATGTTCTTCTTTATACAAATAATAATAGAATGGTTCATTTGATACCTCCTCAATAGGGCCATACTGCATAACTCCATTAAATTGCGAATTGGCTGTTTTGTCACCTTTAAAAATATAAATTTTAGGTTTTAACGTATCGGCTTCAATAATTTGTAACTGCTTTGAAATTGAGAATCCATGAGAGAGTATTTGTATAGGAGTAATAAACCGTTGAATAAATGATAGTATGATTTCGTTTTTATCAATATGATAGTTTTTATTTTGCCCATAACTTGCATCCAAACTTAAAGAATATTTCTGCACTTCTCGATTAAAAGGATAATCTTTGTTTTGTATAAATTTGTAATCCAATAAAAAGCCGAATTGATTAGTTTTTTGCAGAAAATAAGGTTCTATCCAAATAGTTTTCTCTCCGATAATTGTACTGTTTGCCGATTTAATAGTTTCCAAATAAACATAGGTTCTATTTCTGTTTACTTTATTATGTTTTTCAGAGGTTGTTTTGTCTATTTGTTTAAGCTTAATCTTTAAAAGAAAGTGTAAATAGCGATTAACTAACCCCCAAGGTACATTTAACGAATTGACCTCTATCTGTTCGGCTTGTTTAAAATCTGTGAATGAAACCCAATATTGTTCATCAGCAATCCAAAATTTTCTAATTTCATCATTCCATAATTTTTCTTCTGTATGTGCTTTTTTTCGATAGATTTCAAAATTGAAATCTGAAGTATTAAGCGATAAAAAATTTAAAGTAATATCATATTTCATAATACTTCTTCTTTATAATTATCTCTTTCCGATAAACTTTTCTTATCTATCATAGTTATTCCAATTTGTCATTGCAAGGTACTCTTTATAGAAGCGTTGGCAAGATTTGGCTCTTTTGCAAAGTTTAGATTGTGTGTCGGCTT
>JGI24728J21555_1000789_pt1 | contig 14817 bp, 14 predicted proteins | sample EPASupsiteSAE305_FD_21555 | JGI IMG/M metagenome (IMG submission 21555) | reverse complement strand
GGCATCCAAACACTCGCGGATCGATTTAGGCTTACCCGGAAGATTGATAATCAGAGATTTACCTCGGATTCCCGCTGTCTGTCGTGATAGGATAGCGGTAGGAACGTATTTAAGGCTTACCTGACGCATCAACTCACCGAACCCCGGCATCATCTTCTCGCAGACGTTTTCGGTCGCTTCAGGGGTCACGTCACGTTTTGCAGGACCTGTCCCCCCCGTCGTAACGACTAGACAGCACCCCTCACGGTCACACAACTCAATCATTGTATCTTCAATCGTATCTTGATTGTCTGGGATACAACGGTACACAATCTCATGTTCTGATTTTAAATAATCTTTCATGGTATCTTGAATCGCAACCCCTGATATATCTTCATAAATCCCCGCACTCGCACGGTCTGATGCAGTTATAACACCTATTTTAATCATTGTAAATTCTCCTGTAAAAAATGGTTTCCTCTTCGGATAGAGATAACGGTGGCATAGGGGAGAAAAAACTCCCTCGCCCCTGAGACATCGATCACTTGATCGTCTAACCCAAGATAGACCTCGATACGTGTCCCTTTGGAGCATATAGACTCCATCAGCTCACTCGTCCATTCAAAATAGAGGAGTTCTTGCAAAGACTCGGCATCATTGCTTCCCAATGAAACGGGAGCTACGGGTAATGGGGAAAAGCAACTCGTCAAAAAATTGTCCAGATACCGCTCGGCGTCTTTGAAATATCCTCCCATCTGAAGTCGTCGGAACGACTCTTTTTTCGTCTGAAAAAAAGCGGGAGAAAAGAGTTGGAGGGTATCGATACGCTCAGACGAATCACGGACATACTGTGCTGCTTTGATCGCACCGTAACTAAATCCTGCTACCGTATACTCACCGCGCTTTAAATAAGGATCAAAAAAACACTGATCCCCAGTGAGTGCAAAACCGCTATAAAATCTCATTCATCGTTGCTTTGGCAAGTGCTTTGGAAATATGTTCGTATTCATCAAGAATCGTTTCGAATTTAGCAAGAATTTTTTCATGACGTTCTAAGAGTGCGCTCATCTCACGGTAGAGACGATCGGTAAGTTTAGCTTCATCCTCAGCTGAGGGCTGGATCGTGCTTCCCATTCCGTACTCATATACCATTGCATGAGCCAACTCTTTGGCAACCCCCAAATCATGCGACGCGTTGCTGGCGTGTTCACCGAAACGAAGATGTGACGCAGCGATCCCTGCAAGATGAACCCGTATATGCGCTTCGATCTCATGACGAAGCTGCGGTTCGGCAGTAGGGGGAGTGATCGAATCATTGGTCAGGGTAATCTTCTCATACGGCAAATCAAACCATGTAGCGGCAAAAACTTTTCCTGCTTGGTAACGCACTTGATAACGACGCTGTTCATCACTGAGCATCGCAATTTTCTTTTTCCCGAACATCACTTTATCTTTGACCGCAATAAAGTGTTCCGCTTTAACCTGAATCTCATTTTGGCGCATACAGAGCAACGCCGCTTCATTCACCAAAGCCGCTAATGATGCTCCGTTAAATCCGACCGTCATTTTGGCAATTTCGGCGATAGAAAGATCATTCGGAATATGGCGAAGATATTTCTGTAAAATCGCTTCACGTTCACTTGCCGTAGGAAGCTCAACAAAAATACGGCGATCAAACCGTCCTGCACGAAGCAAGGCCGCATCCATCACATCAATATTATTGGTCGCGGCAATAACGACGATGCCGCTCGTCTCTTCAAATCCGTCCATCTCGGTGAGAAGCTGATTGAGAGTCCCCTCTCGCTCGTCGTTTCGTCCCCCTTCACGCTTTTTACCTACCGCATCGATCTCATCAATAAAGATAATGGCGGGGGCATTTTTCTTGGCAGCAGAAAAGAGTTCTGAGACCCTTTTCGCCCCCATACCGACATAAATTTGTACAAAGGAGGCACCACTTTGGTAGAAAAATGGGACATCGGCTTCGGCGGCAACCGCTTTGGCAATCATCGTTTTACCAACCCCAGGAGGTCCTACCAACAAGACACCGCGCGGCATTCGTGCACCGAAACTGTAGTAACGCTTCGGATTGCGTAAAAAATCGATGATCTCTTCGAGTTCCTCTTTAACATCGCCGATTCCTCCGATATCACTGAATCGGACAGTCGATTTTACCGCAGAAACATTGGAAGACGGTACTTCCGGTTCCGCTACGACTTTGGTCACCGGAACTTCGATCACAGGTGTATCATCTTCAAATCCTAGTTTACTTTTCCATGCCCAAAATCCAGCACCCGCGATTAGCGCAAAAAAGAAGAAAAACCAAATCCAGCCGTTCCCTCCTTTGGGTTCGATCAAAAGATTCGCTGTCAATTCGGAAGGGAGCTGTGAAGAAGCAATTTTGACTACACCACTCTCTTTAGTAGTAAAATAGGTATAGCCATCATCGCTAAAGGCTTTTTCAACTTGGTTATTTTCAATCAGTTTAGTCGCTTCTGAGAGGGTTATCGTGTCACCGCCCTCACGCAGCAGAGCAAAAAGGAGCAAAAGGAGCACTATCCCACCGGAGAGGAGAAGAATGAGCTGGTTTCGATTAAAATTTGGCCATGTTATATTCATTGTGTACCTCATAGTGTTCCAGTGTGATCCAATCGCCGCTGATATCTTCATTCGATTCAATCACCACTTTATTAAAAAACTGATCATACCCACTATAGTGTTTACCATCACCCGATTCGACTAATACTTCCAAAGGAGTTGACATCGTTTTTTCTCGAAATGCATAATTGTTGGCGGTGATCAAGGCATTGAGTTCAGCCATTCTTTGAGCAGAAAGGGCACCGTTGACTTCCGGTTTCATGGTCGCACTCGGTGTACCGTCACGCTTGGAATAGGTAAAAGGGTGGATATGGGTGAGGTGCAGATGTTTGATATTTTCCATCGCTTCCTGCCAAAGCAGATCACTTTCACCCGGATGTCCAACGATAAAATCGGTTCCGAGAGCAAACCCTTTGGCATTCAGCATTCCGAATAATTCCACATCACTTTTATGGCGGTTGCGGCGGTTCATCAGACGAAGCATCTCATCACTGCTGTGCTGAATCGCGATATGAAGATGGCGTTCCAACCACGGTTCATCCAAAATCTCCCGAAATGCTTCATTGATCTGTATCGGTTCCAACGAACCTACACGTATACGTCGAACTCCTCGGATCAGCGACATTTTTTTCATCAGTTCCGCGATATTTCGCCCCTCACCCTGACCGTAACTGCCGACATTCGTTCCCGTAAGGACAAATTCACCGAAACCGTTCGAAGCTAAACGCGATACCTGCTCTAAAATCTTAGCTTCATCCATACTGCGAGCATCACCGCGCACATATGGGATAATACAATAACTGCAACGGAAATTGCACCCCTCTTGTATCTTGATAAACGCGCGTGATTTTCCGACAAACTCATCGACAATTGCATCATCAATGTAGTTCAAATCGCCAATTTCATAAAAACGGCTCTCTGAGGAGAGAAGTGTATTGATCTTCATTTTTTCCGAAGGGCCGAACACCCCTTGGATCTTTCCGGCACCGAAAAGAGATTCCCCTTTGGTATGGGCACCGCATCCGGTCAAAAAGAGTTTTTTGCCCTGCTTATCCATCTGGTTGATATAACCTCGGACACTGACATCGGCTCCATTCGTTACCGTACAGGAGTTAACGACAACGATATCCGCGTTATCCTCATCCTCTGTCACTTCATAATCGTTCAACGCACTCATCATCACTTGGGAATCAAAAAGATTGGTACGGCAGCCGAAGGTTTTGAAATAGACTTTCGGCTTCATTGAGCGTCCATCGGAGGAGAAGATTTCGATGGTATCGGGGCGGTATAAAAGGTCTGCGTCGGATAGGCGATCGTAATATCATGCTCGGCGTTAAACGCATCGACGATATCGGCAGAAATTGTACTTCGTAATGTTAATGTCGCATACGCATTGGTAAGATACCACGCACTCACTTTCATCCCGTTGGATTCGATAAACGTAAAGACGCGCGGCTCAACATTACTGTTTTTGAGGCTGTATTTGTCTCGCAGTTTGTTGATCTGCTTACGAGTAATATCGGTGTAGCCTTTGGAGTATTTTCGGCAAATCTCTTTCACCAAATGGGCCGCTTTTTTGTGGTTAGAATCAAAGGTGATAACAATATCGATCCCATCCCACACCGTTTTCAGTGACCCATGCGAATAATTGGCAATCATCGAGGTGAAAATGTAGTTATTAGGAACAAAAACAATCCGTCCCGCCCGTCGGTTTACTTCGACGGTCGTAAGTGTTACGTCTTCCATAATCGTGATACGCTGCATTGAAATATCCAACACGTCTCCGACGTATTCCATCCCGTCTTTCATGAAACGGACACGATCACCCACGTGAATCGACCCGCCGACCACAATAACAAGCCATCCCAAAAGTGACATAAACCAGTCACGCATCGCAATCGCCAAACCGGCAGATGCGAATCCGAGAACGGTAGCGAAATAGCCCACATTATCGATGTAACTAAAGAGGAGAATCAAAATAATCAGCGTCACATTGATAAACGTAACGATTTTATTGGCCATATAGAACCGCTCGTTATCGACGATGTAGCGTTTAATCACCCGCTTGAACAAAAAGGAGATTAAAAACAAAACAACAACGATCATTCCGATATTGAGAAGTTTAAAAATCTGATCTTTTATCTCTTTGTTGATTTTCGCTTCGGTTGATTCAATCCGTTTTTCGTACACATCCGCAGTAGAGATTAGGGTCTCAAGGGCTAATTTAAACTTTTCCACTTGCAGCAATGTTGCCTCAAGCTCAACTTCGTAATCGGCTTTGGGATTGAGGTGCATTAAATCTTTATACAATCCGACTTGGTGTTCTAAAAGCGCTATCAGTTCCTGGAGTTCCTCTTCACGCAACACATAATCGCGATACTGACTGTTGAGCCGTTTCACATAGGAAAGTCCTGTAAAAATATCAAGAGGGTTGGTGATAGAGGGAAGTTCACCCGCTTCATCCGGTTTGAGCAATGAAACGAACGGAGATGGCCCCTTGTGCTTTGAGCAAATCAATCTGCTCGGTCAATACTTTTTGTTTCGCTTGAAGCGCTTCAATTTCTAGTTTGCGTTCAACGTTAGAGGACCTATTTTGCAGCTGTTCAATCCGATATTTAACGTCCCGAAGACTTTTTCGTGCCTCTTGATACGCCATATAGGAGTTATAACTTTTAAGCCAAATACTGTTGCCGTGAGAAAGCTCTTTTTGGATTTTTGCGAGTTCATCCTGAGCATTTTGAATTTGAACCTCTTGCGGAACCTCTATCGGCTGCTCTTCAGCCGGTTTCTCCTCTTTTTGGGCGGCATTGAGGGTTAAAACACTAACAAAAAACAGCGCTAAAAGAAATCGACATCCTCTCACGCGTTGATCCCTTGAAACTTTGACAATGTCTTTTTCACCGCTACCGCATCGATTGCATCGGTAATCTCAACGCCGCCGATTCCGCGAGGGAGGATGAAGGTAATAGTGCTATCAGCACTTTTTTTATCCAAGAAAAAGGTTTGGTAAAATTTCTCAACATCATGAATCGGATACGTAAGCGGCAAATCGTAACGACCTAACAACGTCTTGATACGCATCGCTTCTTCAAAGCTCATCAGTCCCATTTCACAGGCCAAATCGTTGGCCATTACCATACCGATAGCGACACTTTCCCCATGAAGATAGGTTTCGTAGTGTGTCTCATTTTCGATGACATGACCGAAGGTATGACCGTAATTGAGTGCCGCACGAAGCCCCTGTTCTTTTTCATCCGCTTCTACCACGCGCGCCTTCGTTTCAACCGCCATTTTTATAGCATGTTGAAGATTATCCCCTTCGCGCAAATCATTATTTTCTAACCATTCAAAAAAGGAGAGATTAAACGTTACCGCCATTTTGACGATCTCGGCTACACCGGCACCAAACTCACGCGGTGCAAGGGTGGATAAAAAACTCGGGTCGATATAGACGGCGCGAGGTTGATGAAACGCACCGATCAGGTTTTTACCGAAACGGTTGTTCACCCCTGTTTTGCCACCGACACTGGCATCGACTTGGGAAAGGAGCGTCGTAGGGATCTGGATAAAATCGATCCCGCGATTATAGAGACTCGCAGCAAATCCGCCCATATCTCCGATCACACCGCCGCCAAAAGCAATCAAGAGTGATTTGCGGTTCAAGCGATGATCAAACATCCGGTCTAAGATACTCTCAATCGTATCCAGTGTTTTATACTGCTCGCCATCGGGGATCGTAATGACATACACCTCTTTGGCTTTAAGAGTGGAGAGTAGCGTTTGCAGATGTAAACCCGCCACTTTCGGATTGGTCAAAACAGCCACTTTACCCTCGAAGTTTATCTCCGGCAAAGAACCAATGTGAATAGGGTATGAGTCATCGATAATACGTTTGAGATTAATAGAGATTGTCATAGAAAAACCTGATGGATTAAGTTATTGCGTAATGAGTTATATATTACAGAAACATCACTTAAAACCCTCTTGGAGAGGGCTGAAGCGAGTTCTTAAATTTGAGTCGGGATAAACAGTTGATGGTAACGACCCAGCTTATGGTACAACACTTCAGGATCGGTAGAAAAATAGGCATTAAACGGGTTCATAAACATTTTAGAGGTGAACGGGAGAACATGAAGAAAGTTTTCCCGCTCACGCAGGGTTCGAATCGGGTTCTCTTCTTGGGCAGAAACATGAATGGATTTGGAAAAAATCGTGGCAAGATTATTAAAATGTTCTATTACCTCTTTTTTATGAGACCCCTCTTCATTCGCGTAATCAATCAGTTCCAAATTAAAACCAAACTGTGATGAAACGTCAAATATGGTGGTAGAAATATTTTCAATATATCCCTCTTCACTCAAAATCACGACACTCTCTTTGAGCGATGAAAAAGAGCGTTCGGAGAGTTTTAACACCGGCACATTTCCGGCATAAAGTTTTTTACGAATGCTCTTCCTCGAAAAAGCGGTATGAGAAACCACAAAAAGACCAATATGGTATTTTTTGATATCGTCCAAAATGATCCCCTCATCGGGCTTTGCATCATAAGAAATATCGATGGTTACTCCGCCTTGAACGGAGGCCTTAATCATTCTCAAAACATCAATATCACCGGGGTTTACGACTTTGATAATGAGGGGCTGACGAAGCTTTTTCTGAATAAAAACACTTCGTCTGACCAGTGCCATAATAGCGGATGGTTTTTCGATACTCATATCAATATAGAGGTAAATTTTAGACCCGAAAGGGGCAGGAAATTGCCCCAGTTCTCGTTTGATTGCCCGATAAATAGAGCGTAATACGGCAGGATCGCCGACCAAAACCAATGTATCATTGGGCTGAATCATTTTATTATCACTCGGAATAATGAGTTGACGGTTTCGGTAAATTGCCGCTATTTTCCAGTTTTTCTGTTCAATCGATCCGATATGGCGATACACAAACGAACTTCCAAAAGGGACGAGAACTTCCATGATTTCACCCGAACCCAACCCGATATTTTTCGCAAGAACAGGAATATTGGGGAGATAATCGATCAAGTTTGCGGCAATCAGTTCTTGCATATTAACCCATTCAATATCATCACATGGACTTACTGCATTCCATAAGTCAAGTGCAATGATCCGAATAGAAGGTTTGTACATACGAATATTTTTAATCGTCTGCTCTAAATCATTTGCATTTTCCATCACTAAAATGATTTGCCAGAAATCCATTTTTAAAAGATTGGAAATTTTGTAAAAACTGGTAGGATCAAATTGAAAAAATTTGTAACGTGCCGGATTGTAACCCTGGAAATCATTCTCATGCGTTTGGACAACATAATAGAGGTTTTCACTGGTATAAGTGCCGATAACACGCTCTATATAGTGATGACCGATAGCTCCGTCACTGACGATTAATATTTTTTTCATTGTCCTGCAAACTACTTATGATCGTTAAATTTAAGACGTGATTGTAGCACAATTCGTTTATAGGGTAAAAATTAAATTCATATGTGTAGTATCGTTTTTTTTGATTAAAGTATGATACACTATATTCATCTGAACCGAGACATTGGAGTAGGAGCATTGATGCATCTTGATGCCAAAAAGTTTTTCTTCGCCTTTTTCTTTTTTATTGCAACACTCATACTATTGGGCTATTACCATTTTGATCATGAAAAAAAATTTATCAATCACAATATAAACGCCAATTTGCAACGTGCCGTTGAATCGGCACAAGTAGTGGTCGGTGACAATTATCATTCTAAAGTTTTAACGAGTACGCCGACCACGGTTGAAGATGCCGATACTATCAAAACCCTCACCGCTCTGGCACACGCACAAGGAGTCGAGTATATTTATTCTTTAGTCATGGATAACAAAGGGCAACTCCATTTTACCTCCAGCAGTGCCCGTAATCATGAACTCCGAACCGGTCAAAACCTTACCCGATTTTTCGATATTTATCCCAATAATCCCGATATGATTAAAGCCCTTAAAACGAATCAAATGGTTTGGGATCTTAAAGAAGAATCAGATCAATGGGGACAATTTAGAAGCGTATATCTCCCAGGAACCACACCATCGGGCTATCGCTACATTATTGGAGCGGATATCGAAGTGGGCTCCATTCAAAGACTTTCCAATGCCGCAGCTTTCAAAGCCATTTCAACCTCTCTGATCATTTTTTTAGGTGCATTGCCATTTTTACTCGTCTATCGAAATACCATGCATGGTACCGCAAACTTTTTACGTTCCCAAGTCCTTAATGCAACCGATGAACTCCGAGAAGTAAACGAAATATTAGAAACAAAAGTTGAAGAAAAAACCAAACAGCTGATCTCCCAAACCTTTGAAGACACTCTAACCGGTTTACCGAATCGTCATCGACTGCAATACGATATGGATCGGACCCGCAATAGTGCATTGGTCATATTAAATATGTATAATTTTAGAGAAATCAATGATTTTTTCGGATTTAGCGCCGGCGATGATCTCTTACGACAGATGGGACACTGGCTGATAACCCTTGATTTGTACCCGTATCGTCTTAGCGGGGATGAATTTGCCGTATTGTTTGACGAAGAATTAAGTGAAAGTCAACTCGAAGATCTCTGCTTGAAATTGCTCAATCGTCTTCACGATTATCCGTTCAGAGTGGGTACAGAAAGTATCTCACTTAATGTTACCATCGGGATTGATCAAGGACCTGACATCTCTTTGGCACATGCCGATATAGCCCTCCATCAAGCCAAAGAGAGCAGTCAACATATCGCGTTTTATAACAGTGAATCGCATGTTGAAGAACAATATCAAGCTAATATTGCCCTTACTTCAACGATCCATAATGCACTATCTTCAGGTCGGATTATCTGTTTTTATCAGCCGATTGTCTCCAATCAAAGCGGACGAATTGAGAAATATGAAACACTTGTTCGAATGATTGATGAATCCGCACATATTATTCCTCCACTCGATTTTCTCCAAACTGCCAAAAAAACACGTTTGTATCCCCAAATTACCCGAACCGTTATCGAACAAGCCTGTAATACTTTCAAAAATCGAAATGAAGAATTCTCCGTTAACCTCTCTATTCGTGATATTTTAGACCAAGGAACGGTTCGATTTATCGAAGAGATGATTGTTGCAACCGATACGGCTCACCGCATCGTATTTGAAATTTTAGAATCCGANGGAATTGATAATTTTGATGCAGTTATAGAATTTGTTCAGATNATGAAAAGCTTAGGTGCAAAAATNGCCATTGACGATTACGGAACCGGATATTCCAGTTTGGAAAATATCCTTCGNCTCGACGTTGACTACATTAAAATTGACGGATCACTCATCCGTAATATTAACAGTGATCCAAAATATGCCGTTGTTGTCCAACATATTGCAGATCTTAGCGCACATCTCGGCATTAAAACGATTGCTGAGTTTGTCAGTTCGGAAGATATCTATCAACATGTAAAAGCAATCGGAATCACCTATTCACAAGGATATTACACCGGTAAGCCGAGCATCCTTACCATTTAAAGCAATTTTTCCTGACCAATCCGATAAAGGGCAAAATCGTATTTAAGCGGATCATGCGGATCAAACTTTTTGAGTCTTTCCGTCAGCTCAATGGCGGAACGCATATCGCATACAGACCGCGTTAAAAGCCCTAATCGGTGAGAAACATTAAACGTATGGGTATCCAGAGGCATTATCAAGTCACTCATCGATACACCGCTCCACAATCCCATGTCCAGTTCGTTTTTACGAACCATCCAACGCAAATACATCATCCACCGTTTCATTGCCGACGCTTTTGTTATCGATACAATCGGTTTTCCGATCAAAAATTCATACCCCTTTGAGCGATACGGGTTAAGGTCATAAAGAGATGTAATCAATGTCGATACTCCACCAATGAGTCCATCCGAAGAATACCCGTCTTTAAAAGCCTTTTCAGCCCCGCCGGAAGCTTTTAATCTCCCAAGGGTACAGAACCATTGGATTATATCTTCGCTACTTTGAAAACGATAATATTTCCCCTCTAATTTGAAACGTAAATCGGATTCAGCCAAATCCACTAAATCCTCTTCCAAAGTGGCTAAAAAGGCAACAATGGCTTTTGCGCTCCCATAAGCAAACAAGGCACACGTAAGTGCATGATGTTGATCCATGCTCCGACGCGCGATCATCAGCGGATCGGGGCGTGCTTCGCACAATTCATCTCGATTATTACGTGCAGCTACCTGCTCATCGAGATACGCTTTGAGGTTTTTCACTAGCGCCCTAGCAGATAAAGTTGTTTACGCTCACTTGATCCCGCGATATTGAGTTGTTTACGGTATTTAGCGATAGTACGGCGAACCATCGTGATCTTGAATTTATCTTGGATCATCTCGAGCAGTTTCATATCACTGAGCGGTTTTTTGTGCGACTCACTTTTGACCAATTCAGAGACATACTCTTTAATTGCGGCATTGGAGACATCTTCATCGATCGCTGTTGTGAAAAATTCTTTCATCGGGTAGATTCCACGATTACACGCAATATATTTGTTGGCAATCGCACGAGAAATAGTAGAAGGGTTATGACCGAACTCATCCGCCAGCGTTTTAAGGGTTAGCGGTTTAATCGCCCCCCCCGTAAAGAAATCATACTGATATTCAACAATCATCAGCCCTACTTTGTACAAGGTCGCTTTACGCATCTCTAACGCATCCACCAGACTTTTGGCCTCTTTGAGCTTATCACGGACAAAAGAGTGATCGACTCCGTACGCTGCATCGATGGAAATTGCGGGATAATATTGATCGTTCAATTTTACTTCGATCCCCTCTTCAGTATCCGTATAGATCATCAAATCGGGGATAACCTGCATTGAGTCCTCCATGAAATCGATTGCCGGAGGATTTTTAAAACTCCCGATAACCCGCATCGCTTCGTCAAAAAACGGCTCTTTTCGGTAGCGCCCTAATTCATCGAGATGATTGATCATATCCGATGCTAGGGTGTATCCCGAATCACTGATTGACGAGGAGTCCAGTTGAAATAAAAAAGATTCACTCACATTTCGTGCGCCGATACCGACCGGTTCAACATGGATAAAACGGAGACGGATTTTTTCGAATTGTTCCATCGTCAGAGCGTTTTGAGCACAAAAAGCTTCCGATTCTCCCTCATAATATCCCCCTTCGTCGAGATTTTCGATGATATGGGTAGCAATAAGACGAGAAATCGGCGTGGGAAATAAAGAGCTGTCTATCTGCTCTTCGAGCACTTCATACAAACTCTTGTGCTGGATCGTGAGTGCTTCAATCGCTTCGCTGTGAGAGTTCTGAACATAGCCAAATTGAATTTTTTTCGGGATTCTTGCTTCAAAAGACTCCTCATATCCCGATTTGACATCGATCAGAGGGTTTCCCTCAACAAACGGAGCCATCGCTTCACCCAGATCACTGAGACTCGACTGCAAAATCGGCAGCCAGTTACGAAGAGTGTTAGAAAGCTTGTTTTTGAGCTCGACGCTGGTTTTTACCCGTAACATCTGATGCTAAAACTTGAACGATTCACCGAGATAGTGTTGACGCACATCGGCATTATGAGCAATTTCATCACTTGTTCCCGATGCTAGAAGCTGACCGCTTTTAATAACATAGGCTCGATCGCACACCGCTAGCGTTTCTCGTACATTATGATCGGTAATCAAAACACCGATCCCGTACTCTACAAGCTGCGAGATAACACTTTGGATGTCCATTACGGCGATCGGGTCAACTCCGGCAAACGGCTCATCGAGGAGTAAAAAACGGGGTTTGTTCACCAATGCCCGTGCAATCTCGGCACGACGACGCTCTCCGCCGCTGAGATTGATCCCGCGACGATTTCGGATCGGTTCGATATTAAACATCTCCAACAACTCTTCAATCCGCTGTTCCGCCATCTCTTTACTCAATTTCCCCGCTTGTGCTGCAATCACGAGATTCTCTTCAACGGTGAGGTCTTTAAAAATCGAGGCTTCCTGAGGTAAGTACCCTATCCCCAATCTGGAACGTTTGTGCAGAGGCAAAGCGGACACATCAACCCCATCAATAAATACTTTCCCATCCGTTGCTTCGATCAGACCGCATATCATGTAAAATGTTGTTGTTTTTCCGGCACCGTTAGGTCCAAGCAGTCCAACGACCTCTCCGGTACGGAGTTCCATACTGATACCGCGAACAATTTCATGCTTTTTAATGGTCTTGACCAAATTCTCAATTTTTAATTCATGCACGCTGCACCTCATACCATCGCGAAGTTTCATCGCATTTAATAATTTTCACAATAAGTGTCTCAATCCCGGAACGTTTAAGTAAATTAATCAAAGGCTCATCTCCCCATTCGATCANGTGATACCCCTCGTGCTCCAACTCTTCCATCATCCCTAAACTCAAAAATTTCTCAAAACCGTAATTGTAAAGATCATAATGGTAAAGTTTCTCACCGTAGCGTTGTTGAAGAGAGAACGTAGGNGAAGTCACAGAATCCCCCACCCCTAAAAAACGTGCAAAAGCCTGTGTGAAAGTTGTTTTACCACTGGCTAAATCGCCTTGCAGGATAACAACTCCCCCTTGCGGCAGTAATTCAGTCATATCTGAACAGAGTTGTGGCAAATCATCTAAAGTAAGTTTGTTCATAGCTTAGAGGATACCGAAATAATCTGATCTAATTTTTGTGCCGCTTTGCCGCTGAGCAAAGTGTCACGAGCAATCTCCAATCCCTCTTGCGCATCTCGCGCCATCCCCTCTGCTACAAGTGCGTATGCCGCATTGATAAGAACCATATCCCGTTGTGCTTCAGTGGCACGGTTGTTTAAAATATCGGTAAGAATCTGAGCATTTTGTGCCGCTTCTCCGCCGAGAATCGCTTCAAACGGAGCTTTTTTGATCCCCAGCATCTGCGGATCGATCTCAAAATACTCTATCAGGCCGTTTTTCAAATGTCCCGCATAGGTGATATCGCTAATACTGATCTCATCCATCTTTTCGCGTGAACTTACCACGATTGCCGATTGCATCCCGAGTTCACGTGCCGCTTCGGCCATTTTAGGGACAAATACCTCATCAAATACCCCGAGGAGAATTTTAGAGAGCCCCACCGGATTGGTGAGCGGTCCGAGGATATTAAAGATCGTTTTCTCAGGAATCGAGCGGCGGATCGGCATGATAAATTTCATCGCCGGATGGTGGTATTGGGCAAACAAAAACGTAAATCCGCACTCTTGGAGGAGTGTCGAACTTTGCTCCAGAGAGAGATCGAGTTTCACCCCCAGATATTCGAGGACATCGGCACTCCCCGATTTGGAGGTAATAGAGCGGTTGCCATGTTTAGCAACATAAGCACCCGAAGCGGCGAGGACGAGCGCGACGGTGGAGCTGACGTTGAAACTTCCGCTCTTATCTCCCCCCGTACCGACAACGTCAATCAGCTTTGGTTTCAGTTCAGCGGGAACTTCGAGAATAATCGAATGACTACGCATCACCTCCGCCGCCGTTGCGATCATCGAGGAAGAAGTCGATTCATTCAGAGGAAGAGTCGATAAAAACTCCCTCATCTCCTCATCATTCATTTTATGTTCAAAAAGTGCTTCAAAATCCGTTTTGGTGGCGTTCATGAAAGCTCCTTGATATAGAGGTTTTGTTGGGATTTCGGGGTCGATTTGAGGGTAGGTATAGCGAGCACTTCGTAGCGCATCTGTTTTTCGAGGTATACGAGGGTGATGATATCCCCTACGGCCACGTTTTTGGCCGGTTTCACCGCTTTGTCGTTGATGTAGACAACACCCTCGCCGATCATATCCTGAGCAACGGTGCGACGTTTGGTCAGATTGACCGCATTTAAAAATTTATCGATTCGCAAAGAGGTTCCGTAGTATTGATTTATAAGTGTTTATTGTAGGTAAATGAAGCTAAAAGAGAGGTAAGAGCGCAAAAATTGTTCCACTTATTTTATCCCGTTCGCCCTGAGCCTGTCGAAGGGTGTATTTCTCGCTCCCAAGCTCCAGCTTGGGAGTGTGTAATATTTATTTATTATAAGTCTGCATTCCCAACGAGGACGTTGGGAACGAGTAAACGGGATATAAGATTTTAACTCGCAAATCCGCTCTTAAAAGAGTCCTTGGCAACCACTATCTGCTTTTGTTTCTCTTTGCGTGCCGTATCTTTTTCGACGAAGATTTTTTTACGGGTGGCAGGGTCCATTTCGGTGTAATACATCACCG
>JGI24728J21555_1000781_pt1 | contig 14999 bp, 16 predicted proteins | sample EPASupsiteSAE305_FD_21555 | JGI IMG/M metagenome (IMG submission 21555) | reverse complement strand
GATGATGGATTGTAAAAAAGCCCTCACTGAATGTGATGGCGACATGGAAAAAGCAAAAGAATTTTTGCGTGACCGTGGTATGGCGCAAACCGCTAAAAAAGCGGATCGCGTAGCGGCTGAAGGACTTTTGGGTCTTAAAGTTTCTGAAACATTCGCATCAGCGTCTTTGGTAGAAGTTAACTCTGAAACCGATTTCGTTGCTAAAAACGACGGTTTCATCAACCTTGTCGGCAATACAGCGGCACACGTATTTACTACGGGTGTAAGCAGTGTTGAAGAGTTGAACGAAACATCATACGAAACGGCTACTTTTTCAGAGTACTTTACCTCTCAAGTAGCACGTATCGGTGAAAAAATCGTGGTACGCCGTTTTGCAACCCTTAATGCGGCTGCAAACGGATGTGTTAACGGTTACGTTCACTCAAACGGACGTGTCGGTGTTCTCGTAGCGGCAACATGTTCGGATGCGAAAGTAGCGGAAGCACTTGCTCCGATGCTTAAAAACGTTGCAATGCACGCTGCGGCAATGAAACCGACAACTTTGACGTCGAAAGATTTCGATCCTGCATTCGTAGAAGCGGAAACTATCGGTCGTATCGAAGCGATCAAAACTGAGAACGAAGAGTTAGCGCGTTTGAAAAAACCGTTGAAAAACGTTCCTCAGTATATCTCTGCATCACAATTAACTCCTGAAGTTATGGCTGCTGCTGAAGAAGCGATCAAAGCGAAATTGCTTGCTGATGGCAAACCGGAAAAAATCTGGGCTAACATCATCCCTGGATCATTGGCTCGCTTCGTAGCGGACAACACGACGTTGGATAAAGAGCTTGCACTTTTGGATCAAAACTACGTTATGGATGATTCTATGACAGTTGCCGAAGCGGTTACTAAAGAGGCTGCCAAATTTGGCGGTACTGCTGAAATCGTTGAATTCGTTAAATACGAAGTCGGTGAAGGTTTAGAGAAAAAAGTTGACAACTTCGCCGAAGAAGTCGCTGCTCAAATGGCGTAAGGGGTAACCCTTAGGCCCTGAATCAAGTTCAGGATGACGATAAAAGTTTCGTCATTGCGGACTTGATCCTCAATCTGCTCTTTTTAACTTAATTTCCTTTATAATTCCCCTATGACACTATTACAAGCCACCTCTTTATCTCATGCCTTTGATTATCCGTTATTTGAGGATATTTCACTCACTCTTAATGCGGGAGAATCGATAGCCATTGTCGGTGTAAGCGGCAGCGGGAAATCAACGCTGATGCATATTCTCTCTTCGCTTCTTCGCCCAAATCATGGGAAGATCGAATTGTTTGGAAAAGATCTTTACGGAATGGATGACAAAGCCCTCGTTAAATTACGCCGCAATGATTTAGGGATGATTTATCAAAGTCACTATCTCTTTAAAGGATTTAGCGCTTATGAGAATCTCGAAGTAGCGGCAATTTTAGCTCGTGAATCTATTGATCCGCATTTATTAGTGCGTTTGGGGATTGAGAATGTAATCCGCCAAAAAGTGACGGAACTCTCTGGCGGGCAGCAGCAGAGGGTATCGATTGCCCGTGTATTATCCAAAAAACCTCGTCTGATTTTCGCGGATGAGCCAACCGGTAATCTCGATCACGCAACGGCACTTGAAGTAATGGATATTTTTGAGGACTATTTGGCTGAACACAGCGCGGCAATGGTCTTGGTTACCCATGATGAGTCGTTAGCCGCACGATGTAATCATATCTATCGTATGAAAAACGGTAGTTTGAGCGAGGGCTAAATTATGGATTTGGCAGAGATATTTAGCGAAGGCCGGACCATCGCTTTTATATTACTCTTCACCCGCTTTACGGCACTTTTTATGGCGGTACCTATCTTTTCTCATGCGAATATTCCCATCTCGATTAAAGCGGCAATGGCTTTTTTCTTTACGGTATTCTTTTTTGGTGCAGTACCGCCGCTTAATATCCCCACCGATGCGCTTAGTTTAACGGTCGCGATTTTAGGGGAAATGCTATTTGGACTGGCAGTGGGGATCGTCTTGCAGCTGGCCTATCATGTCATCACCTTTGCAGGGGGACAAATCTCATTTATGATGGGGTTTTCACTGGCCTCGGCGATCGATCCGCAATCGGGTGTATCAATGCCGATTATCAGTCAGTTTTTAGCATTGTTAGCACTCATGATCTTGTTGGTTTTTGATCTTCATCACTGGATACTGCTCTACGCATCCGAATCGATTGCATCGGTTCCACTGGGGGGATTTATGATGACTCCCTCTTTGTTTCAGTATATTATGCACGCCATGACCAACATGTTTGTGGTCGGATTTATGATCGCCTTTCCGATTACGGCATTAACGATGCTCGCCGATGTCATTTTCGGCATGTTGATGAAAACCATGCCACAATTTAACCTTTTAGTCATCGGGATGCCGATTAAAATCGGTATATCGCTTGTGGTGTTAATGGTAACACTGGGCGCGACGTTGATGATCGTCACTTCACAAACACAAAATGCGTATAACTTCCTCGAAAAATTATTCTAAATAGGGTTTGGCCTGCTTGAAAATCGCCAACTGCGATTGCTTAAGTACTCGGATTGTCTGCTGATTGTCACTGCATCGAATGAGATGTTTTTGGGACGTAAGGATTTCTTCTTCAAAAGCTCCATCCAAAGTACAGACAACCGAATCATCGATCATAATAATACTCTGCGTGAAAGGGTGAGGGTAGGTATAAAGATTGACCCGTTCATATTGAACCATCGAGAGGGGATCTCCATTCGGATCATTTACCACTAATGTGACCAGAGAGCCTTTATTCGCACCGTTCAGAATCCCTTTTTTTAATACGGAATGATTGAAAGAGGACGTAATGATATGAATATGTGAACTTTTTTTGCACAGCCGGTTTAATTCATACGTCAAAAGTGTGTGATGATCGGGGAGCTGATAAACTCTTTCTTCACCAAAAAGGGGGAGAAAGAGAGAAAGTAGGGTAAGAAGTTTTATCATTTAATTTTTTTTTAGTTACAATGATACCACGAAGCTTTTGATAGAACAAGGGCATTTAAAGAGGGGTAGCAATGAAAATTTTGCTTTTTAACGATAATCCGGTCGTACGAAAACTGGTAGCTCTCAGCGCACAAAAAACCAAAGATGATTTGATTGTTATTTGGTCCGTAGATGAGATCCAAGAGAGCGATTACGATTTGTTGATTATCGATGATGCACTTTACAGTGACGAACTGTTTCAATCTCTGAAAGAGTTGGTTTCGTTTAAAGCTACTTTACTCATGGCAACCCGTGGAAAAGCGGTTCCGGCAGGATTTGACAATGTCATCAATAAGCCGTTTCTCCCTACCGACTTGGTTGATATGTTTATCAGAATCGATAAAAAAACCATGTCGGTTTCCATTGCTCCTGAGCGTGTCAGAAGTGAAGAACCTTTCGTTAAAACTGAAGTTCCATTTGCCATTCATCTCGATGAAGCGTTGCCGGATATGAAAGAAGCGGGCGAGATGGATTCGTTTGATTTCGGTGATTTGGATGATGAGATCGATCTGGGAGAGACACTAAATATTAGTGATGAAATAGATTCTTTGGAAGATTTTGATGATGCCGTCCTCCCAACCGCTATTTTGGATAAGGAAGAGGTTCAAGAGGTTCAAAATCTTTTAGATGATACCGAAAGTGATGATTGGAATGTGGAAGAGGAAATTATTATCAAAGGGATTGATGAACCTGATATCCATGAAGATGATCTTTTGAATTCAGCCGATGAACCGGTTGTAGAGAGTGCAGAAGAACTGAGCGATGAATTTTTGTTAGAAGAAGAGCCGTTTGGAGAGATAGAATCTTTTGAGGCTAAAACCGAAGAAGCTGTCGGTTCAGCGGAAGAAGAATCTGAACTCGGTGATTTGGATTTTGACCTCGATAATGAGATGCTTTTACCGAATTTGGACGATGAGATGCTTTTGGACGACGACGAATTAGGCGATTTGGAAACTCAGATCCAAGATGCGGTGAACGATCTAGAATCGGAAACTCTCGATAAAGAGTTAGATTTGGATGATTTTAAACTCGATTTTGACGATACCTTATCCGAAGAAATGGATTTGGATGAGAAAGAGATGATTGATCCCGATGATCTTGAAGGATTTGATGAGTTGGATATGCTTGATGAACGCGAACTAAAACTTGCCATCGGAGAAGAGGTGGAAGAAGAGTCTGAAGCAGATGATACGGAAGATGACTCTTTTGCGGATGTTGAATTATTGAGTGAAGATTTCGAAGAGCCGGTAGTGTATGAAGCAGAAAATGCGGAGGCATCGCAGCCGCATACACCCTCTCATGCTGAAGGGGTAGAAGCATTGCAAGCATTGCTAAAAGCACTTTCAAACGAAGAAGTAGCCAAGTCGCTAAAAGGTCTTAACATCAGTATTAATATTAATTTCGGGAATGAACAGTGAATCGTCGAAGTGGTGCAATTTTAATTTTATCCGGTCCCAGCGGTGCCGGTAAGAGTTCTTTGATTAATAAAATAACCGATCATATCGGTCCTACCTATTTTTCGATTTCAACAACAACGCGCCCTATACGCGAGGGAGAAGTGGATGGAGTTCATTACCATTTCGTCAGCGTTGATGAGTTTAAATGTGAAATCGAGCAAGAGATGTTTTTGGAATACGCAGTGGTGCACGGCAACTATTACGGAACGTCGTTGGGCCCGGTTAAAAAAGCGCTTAAAGAGGGAAAACTCGTTATTTTTGATATTGATGTTCAAGGACATGATGCGGTTCAAAATCGGCTTAGTGATATTACGACATCGGTGTTTATTACAACCCCTTCTCTCGAAGAGCTAAAACGGCGTTTGCATAACCGCTCTACCGATAGCGAAGAGGTGATCGTCGGACGCATTGAAATGGCAAAGAGAGAAGTTCAGAGGATCAGCGAATACGATTTTTTAGTAGTAAACGACAAACTAGAAGACGCATCTGAAATTTTAATTTCGATCGCTAAAGCGGCACGGATGAAAATACCGACGTTACAAATCAACGAATTTGTCCAAACTTGGGAAGCGTCGTAATAAAAACTTTTGGTGTATTCATCGAAATACGTTATACTTCCCCACTTAATTTTCTACAGAAGGGACTCTAATCATGAGTATGCCAAGCGGAACCGAATTATTATTGATTTTCGGGATTGTTATTTTGTTATTCGGTGCGAAAAAAATTCCTGATCTTGCAAAAGGGATCGGACAAGGTATCCGTAATTTCAAAAAAGAGATGAAAGACGATGAGACTGTAGCAACAACTACTCCGACAGAAGCTCCAAAGCAAGTCGATGCAACAGCGTCTACGACAGTAGAAGCTCCTAAAACTACTACACAAGCGTAATTCTTGAAACAGCGAGTCAGTGCGCTGTTGCGCGATAAATTCAATTGTGATGTTATCCTCGAAAAACCGAAAGATCGCTCTTTCGGACACTTCGCTACCCCTATCGCTTTTTCCCTTGCCAAAGAACTTCGAAAATCACCCATGGCGATTGCCGAAGAGATCGCAACATCGTTCAGCGATCACGATATGTTCGGTGCCGTTGAATCGGTCAAGGGGTATATCAACTTCCGCCTCTCCGAGTCGTTTTTAGATGAATACGCTTCGTGGGCATTGAGTCATGGCGAAGAGTTTGGCAGTGGCGATAAGCAAGGTTCTATCCTTTTGGAATTTGTCAGTGCCAACCCTACCGGACCGCTTCATATCGGACATGCACGTGGAGCCGTTTACGGTGACACAATGCTCCGTCTAGGTCGTCATTTGGGCTACGATATTACGGCAGAATATTACGTCAACGACGCGGGCAATCAAATTGATCTTCTCGGGGTCTCTTTGCAGCTTGAAGGGCGTTCTAGTCTGCTCGGCGAAGAGGTAGAATGGCCGGAAAAATACTATCGAGGCGAATATCTCAGCGATTTGGCTAAAGAGGCGGTAGAGCTTTTCGGTCAAGAGGCACTTCGTGATGAGAGCGCTCAAAAAGAGCTGGCTCTTTGGGCAAAAGATAAAATTTTAGCCCTTATCGTGGAAGATTTGGCAGCGATTAACGTCCATTTTGACACCTTTGTCGGGGAAGCGTCCCTCTATAATGAGTGGGATCGTGTTATGGCAAAAATGGGTGAAGGTGTTTATCTCAACGAAGGCAAAACCTTTATCCGATCTTCCGAATTTGGCGATGATCATGACCGAGTAGTGGTTCGTGAAGACGGTCGTCCAACGTATCTTGCGGGTGATATCATCTACCATAACCAAAAGTTCGAGCGCGGATTCGAGGATTATATCAACATCTGGGGAGCGGATCATCACGGTTACATCGCCCGTGTCAAAGCGGCGATTAACTTTTTGGGTTACGATTCCTCTAAGCTCGAAGTACTCCTCTCTCAAATGGTAAGTCTGCTCAAAGAGGGTGAACCGTTCAAGATGTCCAAACGTGCCGGAACTGTCATCCTCATGAGCGATGTCGTCGAAGAGATCGGTGCGGAAGCACTGCGCTTTATGTTCGCCTCTAAAAAGTGTGATACCGCACTCGAATTTGATATCGAAGAGCTCAAGCGTCAAGACAGTTCTAACCCGATCTACTATATCCAATACGCTCATGCCCGTATTCAGACATTGATTGCCAAAAGCGAAAAAACGGTTGAAGAGATTATGCTCTCCCATTTACACGGGTTGAGTGCCGATGCGGACGGATTGTTGTTTGAAGCACTTTTGTTGCCGGAAATCATCGAGGATGCATTCGAATCGCGCCAAGCGCAAAAGCTTCCCGATTATCTAAAAGTATTAGCGGGACGTTTGCATAAATTTTATTACGATACCCGTATTATCGGCACCGAAGATGAGGCGAAACTACTCAAACTTCTACTTGTTGTTGCCCTCTCCATCAAAACAGGACTTTCATTACTCGGAATCCAAGCTAAAGATCGGATGTAAATCCGATCTTACCCCAACAATCTCGTAACATTTTGTTGAAGCATATCGTTTCGATGTGCCATCGCAATCTGAGCCACATCCAATTTTAAATTGCTTTGTTGAAAATCTTTGATTGCATTTGCCATGTCGGTATCGGCGATTTGACTTTTTGCCGCTGAGGTTGCTGTGATTTGATCGAGCAGAGTATTAGAAGCACTGATTAAGCCGTTTGTAGTGGAACCGACTGTCGAATTTGCTTGTATCAGTGAATTTCTGTAAGACTCGATGCTCTCTTGGCTGTCGATACTCAGTGAAACCGTGGATAGTTCAGGGAGTGATGCGCTGATTGTACTTTCTCCCAATGAGAGGGTTGAATTGTTCCCAAAGAGAGTTTTGCCGTTAAAGCTACTGCTCTCGATGCTTTGCTGCATCGATTCTACGGTACGGTTAAATTCACCTTGTAACTCTTGTTTTTGAGATGAATTCAATGATGCGCTGTTGTAGCGGACACTTAAGTCATTCAAAGTTTGGGTTTGATCACTGAGAGAATTGAGTGTCCCTCCGGCAATCTGCATCATGGCAACGCCGTCATTGGCATTCATCAGCCCCTGTGACATGGTAGAAATCTCACTTTGCAGCATGTCGGAGATAGAGCGTGAAGCACTATCTTGCATCCCTAACTCTACGGCTGCGGCTATTTTTTCGAGTGTTTTATCACGCTTATTCATCTCAGAAGTCATCTGAGGAAGCGGATTGAATTGGGTGTCTAATTTCATTTCATCCCCTTTTTAATCTCTCATAGAGTCAGAATATCACTGAACAGATTAAAAGTTAATAATATTTTTGGGCTAGATTTGGTTAGAAGTGTAATGGAGCAATGCTATAATTTCGCCATTGTGAACGGTGTAAGGAAATGAGAATGGTTAAAGTAGCAGCAATACAGATGCAGATGAGTGAAGATAAAGCTTCTAATATTCTCAAAGCAGAATCGATGGTGCGTGAGGCGGCGCGTAATGGAGCTAATATCATTTTGATCCCTGAACTGTTTGAGGGGTACTATTTTTGCAAGGATATGGACAAAAAATATTTCGATTGGGCACAACCTCTCGAAGATAATCCCCTCATCGCGCACTTTAGCGCTTTGGCCAAAGAACTCGGTGTTGTATTGCCGATCAGCTATTTTGAGCGCTCAGGTGAGCGCTATTTTAATTCTCTTGTGATGATCGATGCGGATGGCACCGTAATGGAAAACTACCGTAAGACTCATATTCCTGACGGTCCCGGATACGAAGAGAAATTTTATTTTGCTCCCGGTGACACGGGATTCAAAGTGTGGCAAACCAGATTCGGCAATGTCGGGGTCGGTATCTGCTGGGATCAGTGGTTTTCCGAAACGGCGCGTAGTCTAACCCTCATGGGTGCGGATATGATTTTTTATCCGACTGCGATCGGAAGCGAGCCNGAGATCGGTNTCGATTCGGCATCCCACTGGCAGCGGGTACAGATGGGGCACTCTGCCGCGAACATCATCCCTGTCATTGCCGCGAATCGTATCGGAGAGGAAGCAGGGGAGAGTTGTAGTCTCACGTTTTATGGAAGCTCGTTTATCACTGACCACACGGGTGCAAAAGTAGCTGAAGCTTCACGCGACCGTGAGGAGATCCTCTACAGCGAGTTCGATCCGGTATCTATCCGCGAACACCGCCACTACTGGGGACTGATCCGAGACCGCAGACCGGAGTGTTACGGAATAATCGTTAAAGAATAAATTGGAACCCATTTTGCTTTAGTGAATGTAATAATCGCTAAGCAGGGGGTATCTGTGAGAGTTGTTTTGCGCCATAACGCTATCTTCGTTCAAGGGAGCTCAAATACCCTCGAAGAGCCGTGGATGGAAGAGTTTTTCGACCATCATATTCAAAACACCCTTTTCCTCGATAATGGGGTGCTGGTACTCAATAATGAAAATTCATCGGATCAAAAAGAGGATTTTTTAGAAAATCTAAGTGTGCGGTATACAAAAATGAATGAGCTTTCCGGCTCATTTTACAGCCGATCATTGAAACGATGCAAAAGCGCTGCCGTTCGTATCGAAGTCCCCTATCGTAAAAGTGAAATCGTCAATGTTGCACTTTATGCGTATGGTCCGGATCGGGTTAAACTCTCTTTTGGAACACAAAATCGATGGGTGATGCGCTATCTTAAGCAACAGCTCTCTTCTTTGGTTGTTAGTGCAACCGCAACGGATTTGTACATCGATGTTACTACCTCTGTTGCCAAAGCACGGCTTGAAAAAACCCTCAATCGTCGTGAAGTACTCCATTTTCAAATCAATTATCGCTATGATGATGCGTTTATGAGCAGGTTGTACGGAAATTACTCTGGATGGGGGTACGGTAACGATGCGATCGATAAAATGATTCGCTACCATGCTATTTTCGAGATTCCGATGGGTTCACCCCTAGAAGATTTGAAAAAACGGTATCGCGCATTGGCAAAACGGTATCATCCCGACCGTGTACAAAAGAAAAGCCCTAATATTATCAACAAATATACCGAGAAATTCCAACTTCTCCAAGAAGCATACGGCGCATTACAAGCGGTTAGTTAAAGGTAATAGATCCTCGGCACAAAAACGGTAAAGCCGTTTGTCTTTCATATCTCGCAGTTCATTTGAAAAGCCCCGTTTGGTAAAGAATAAAATTTTATCGGGTGTGATGGAGAGTTTGGTACATTTTTCTTCGAGTTTATGAAACTCTTTTTTGTTCACTTTGTGGTTTGTCCATTTACACTCTCCGACCCAGATCTCCCCTTCCATCGTTTCACAAAACAGATCAATCTCTACTTCACGATTCCAATAGCTTCCCGAATCGAGAAGAGTGTTTTGAAATGAAGGAGCCAAAATTTCGCGAATATACAAATCGCATAATTCTTCAAAGGTAAAGCCGACAAAGGCATTGAAGTGTTCTTGAAAATGATCCAGAAAACGTTCAAAATTCCCTTCACGGATTGAGGGTGCGAAAGGTTCTACAAAAGCGAACCAAAAACGTAAAAACGGAGAAGTAAACCGGTATTTATGAGAAATCCGATGATGCTCGATCTCTTTTTTAAACCGCTGTTTCGGATGGGCGCGTTCCAGCGGCATTTCGCGTGAACGCTCCAGTGTGAGATAACCGCTATAGCGTAAAAATTCAAAGGCCTCGGCTCCTCGCTCTTTGCCGATACGGGCACGACGATAGGCTGATCCTTGACGTCGATCACCAACGGCTACCGCATGCAGAAGATTGAGATAGAGCGGATCGTCATGAAGCGGTGAGAGGAGATGCTCTCGATGGATTTCGAAGTGTTCGAGTATGTGGCGAGTGATGAGCGATTCAACCCTTTCATCGGTATCGATCGATACATCGTATCCCCCGAAAATAGAGAACAGTTCTATGCACTGTTCCATATCCTGAGGTAGATTGCGCTGAAAAAAATTGTGTAAAAGATTTCTATCCATTGGATAGATTATAACGCATAACTGACTCGTACGCTACTGTGGTAAATAGTAACAGAGTGGCTTATGAAGCGAGAACGGTTTTTATATTGGTTAAGATTTTGTTGATACGTTCTGCATATTGGGCAAATTTATCGGTATAGTTATTGGCAGCAGATGCGTTGACTTCAAGCTCACCCAGAACATCCAGCATTGAGCGGATAAAATCGCGGTGATCGGCACATTCATGGCATACGGAGGTATTGGCGCACATCCCTTCGTTCATCAGGACATAGGCCTCTTCGGTTGCAATACTGAGTTGTGTGAAATAATTCCCGTCTCGGACATTTTTTTCATCGAGCAGTTGATGAACCTGTTGAAATTGACCTTGTGCTTCACGAAGAATATCTACCATTGTTCTCTCCCGTTTGAATTGTATTGTCTTAATTGTATCGCAAAAAACGGTAGAATAGCGTAACAAATTGATTACACTAAAAAGAGAATTTATGGAGTATCGCTATATCGGGCGCAGTGGGCTGCGCGTATCGCCGATTACGTTGGGGACGATGACGTTCGGAAGTCAGTGTGATGAGAAAAATGCGTTTGCGATTATGGACAAAGCCTATGAAGCAGGGGTGAATTTTTTCGATACTGCAGAACTCTATCCTGTCCCTCCCGAAGAGAGCCTTGCCGGAGTGACCGAGGAGATGGTCGGGCGATGGCTCAAAACCAAACCTCGTGAAAGTATTATTTTGGCGACAAAAGTAGCGGGTGCGGCGTCAGGATGGTTTGTCCCCCCTATCCGTCACGGATTGACGGCGATTGACCGGTTTCACATCGAGCGGGCAGTTGAGGGTTCTTTGAAAAGGCTCGGTACCGATTATATCGATCTTTATCAGATGCATTGGCCCGATACGATTGTCCCCATAGAGGAATCGATGAGGGCGTTTGATGCGCTGGTGCAAAGCGGTAAAGTACGCTATATCGGAACCTCCAACGACAGTGCGCGGGGGACAATGAAATCGCTGATGGTTTCCAAATACGAAAAGTTAGCCCGTTTCGAGTCGATCCAAAACAACTTTTCGCTCCTAAACCGTCGTGATTTGACCGAGATTGGTGCCCTGTGCCGCGAAGAGAAAATATCACTGCTCCCCTATTCGCCGTTGGGCGGAGGGGTGCTGAGCGGAAAATACAACCAAGATATCAACGCACACGGACGGTTCAGTGATTACGTCAAATCCTCCAACAAACGTCAGCGTCTGATGGCAGCACGCTTTATGAACGATAAAACATTGGCGTCGACACAGAGATATCTTGGTATCGCAGCCGAAGCGGGGCTGAATCCGGTGACGATGGCAATTGCGTGGAGCAAACAGTTTGATTTTGTCGCCTCTACGATTATCGGTGCAACAACGCCAGAACAGCTCGATGCGAGCTTGGCGGCAATGGATATGACGCTGAGCAAAGAAATACTCCAAAAACTGGATGAGGTACATGCTGCAATTCTTTATCCTATGGGTTAGTATCCTTCTCTTCCTAATCACAGGGTGTTCAACCAAGCATTACACTCTCAGTGAACCCAAAATTATTACCCTTAAAACTCCGAAACTCAAATTTGCCGATACGGGTTATATTCGCCATGATGATACTTCGGTCGAAGTGGAGCTTTTTACCGCCGGAGTTGCGGTTGAGAAAATTGCGATTGACGATCAGGTATGTGTGAGTGTGGGATGTATGAGCGAAGAGGCGTTTGTCAAAGAGTATCTCAACCCTGATTATCCGCGTGACACGATGCGCAATGTTTTACTGGGCAAAGATATCTTTGCAGGGCGTGGGAAAGAGGAGATGTGCGACGGGAGGCTTTTGCAGTTTATCCGAAATGATGAAATGGATATCGTCTATCGGCGTGGCAAAGGGGAGATCTATTTTAAAGATCGACTCAATAGCCTGATTATCAAGATTGAGGATCTTGATAACAATCAATCTATCCCGTGATGTTCTAAGTTACAATCGCTATTAAAAAGAGTTTCTATGAACGTCTCCCCCGATTTTTCCCTTCCGCTCAGATGGATTGCCCCCTATTTTATAGCGGCAGTGATTTTTTATATCGTCTCGATGAGTTTCTTATTTTTTTTGCCCTCTGATATTACACTGCGTGATTTCCGAGTGATCGGGTGGGTCCATCTTTACATGATCGGCTTTGTGATGATGGTGATTATCGGAGCGATGGGACAGCTTTCCGTGGTTGTCGGCGAGGTGCATCACCGCTACCCTAGAGTGTTCGGATGGATTTGGCCTCTTTTAATGATCGGGACGGCCCTTTTGGCTATGGGATTTATTCGTAATCCTTCTTTGCTCGGGGTAGGGGGAGGTTTTATCCTCGGTGCATTGAGTCTTTTTGTGTTTAATCTGTTTATGACGCTTCACCGCAGTCGTCGCCGAACCAGTGTTACCCTCTCTATGCAGTGGAGTACCCTTTTTTTAAGCGTAGGATTGGGAATCGGTCTGATGATGGCGTTAGGGTATGGTGGAATGATCCCTATCGATCCGACGCAGTGGCGGATGGGGCATATATTTGCCGTATTCGGCGGATACGTGATGCTTAACATTATGGGGGTGAGTACGGTATTGCTCCCCATGTTCGGCGCGTGCAACCGCCCCTCGGATCGAGAGCATACCATCAGTTTTACTACGATGATCGTTTCAGTTATCGGGATGATCCTCGCATCGGCATTACAGCTAGAGTGGCTAGAGAAGGTTGCTCTCCTTTTTGGGATGGGATCGGTTGGCTTTTATATGGTGCAGGTGTACCGGATATTCACCTCGAAAAAACGGGGCTATACCGATATTTGGGAACGTTCACTCGCAGTGGCGTTTATCGCTCTGGTTATCTCAATGGGGTTAGGTGTTTATGGGATTATAGTAGGAAGCGAAAAAGCGGTTCTCCTCTCCTTTTGGTTTTTGACGGCTGGATTTCTCGGTTTTTTAATCACGGCACACCTGTATAAGATCGTCCCCTTTTTGGTATGGTTTGAACGCTACGCCCCCTACATCGATGAGCGAGAAGTACCGATGCTTCATCAGCTTCTACCAACGCAATGGGCAAGTGTGCAGTGGGGGTTGGCCGTGAGCGGATTGGTTGCCATAGCGATTGCGATAGGATTAGCGAATGCAGTGCTGTGGAAAATAGGAACAGCCCTTTTGGCAGGGTCGGGGATTGTTTTACTGGCAATTCTTATCAAGCTTTTGCGCGATAAGTTATAATTCCCTCTTTATTAGGGAGCTATAACATATGAAACTGAGCCAACGCAGCGGTACGATTGAACAATCCCATATCCGCTCTATGACGAGAGCGTGTAACGCAATAAACGGAATCAATATGGCGCAAGGGGTCTGTGATCTCGAAGTCCCACGTGCCGTGATCGAGGGGGCGTATGGGGCGATGAATGAGGGGATTAACATCTACACTCCTACCGAGGGATTGCCCCGCTTGCGCCAAGCGATAGCCGATAAGATGAAACGGTTTTACGAGGTTGATATGGTTCCTGAACAGGTATTGGTCAGCGATGGTGCTACGGGGGCGTTTTATACGGCGTGTATGGCACTCCTTAATCCGCTCGATGAGGTGATAGTGTTCGAGCCTTATTATGGATATCACCGCTCTACCCTCACATCACTGGGTGCCGTGCCGACGTTTGTTCGTCTCGAAGCACCGGAGTGGAAACTGGATATTGAAGCACTCGAAGCGGTTGTGACCCCGAAAACGAGAGCGATGGTAATCTGTAACCCTGCCAATCCGAGCGGTAAAGTTTATACCCGTACGGAACTCGAAGCGATTGGTTCATTTGCCGAGAAACACGATTTGATCGTATTTGCCGATGAGATGTACGAGCACTTTGTGTACGGCGATGCGATCCATATCACGGCACTCAGCATTCCGAGTCTGCGTGATCGATGTGTCGTATTGAGCGGATTTTCAAAAGTGTTCAGCATCACCGGATGGCGATTGGGATACGCGATAGCTCCTGTAAGCGTTATCGAGGCGATGGCACAGCTCAACGATCTCATCTACGTCTGCGCCCCTGCACCACTTCAGATCGGTGCGGCGGTCGGGCTGGAGAGTTTGGGGGATGAGTATTACATAGAACTTGCCCGACTCCATCAGGTTAAGCGTGACCTTTTTTGCGATGCGCTACGCGATGCGGGATTGAACCCGAGTATCCCTAGCGGAGCGTATTACGTTATGACCGATGTCAGCAGTGTGGCGGGAAATGATGATTTTGAGAAAGCGATGGCGATACTGGAAAAAACAGGGGTTGCTTCGGTTCCGGGACGGGCGTTTTATCACGACGATAGCGGAAAAAACATGGTCCGCTTTTGCTACTCTAAACCCATGGATGTACTCGAAGAGGCGGTGGAGAGAATTCGACGACTGTGATATAATACATAACTTATGAATTTCTATGGAAAGGGTACGAGATGCAAGCCACGTATCATTTGAATACCGATGATTTGACAATCGATTTTTTGGAATCTATTAAAACATTGTTTAAACAAAAAACTGTTGAGATTTCAA
>JGI24728J21555_1000738_pt1 | contig 15574 bp, 11 predicted proteins | sample EPASupsiteSAE305_FD_21555 | JGI IMG/M metagenome (IMG submission 21555) | reverse complement strand
GAATCGAAAACGATACCGATTCCACCGACATTCTCTTCGTTAAAATTTCGGATACAGGCATTATAAATGTACGTCGAGCGGGTGTCATAATAGGGGCTTGGTTCAAACGGTGATACGACATACTCTTGCGTAGTATTGAGATTTAGGGTTTGGGATGCCCACGAATACCCGATTTTCTTTCCGATCATAGAGCTGTTATCAGGATTGGAAACAGAGACGATGTTCCCCTCGCGATCATAGAGAAAGATAGCGCTGTAAACGGTGTAGAGACCGTTGATGTAACCCAAGATCGAATTCATCTTATTTCGATTTTCATCGCTGATATTGGGGTGTGATAAACATTCACGAAAGGTCGTTGTCAATGCCCACCAGCGGCAGTCATTCGCCCGCTCATAAAGGTTGCGATCCATAATATCAATCGCGAGTGAGGACTGGAATTTTAACGCTTCAAGGTACTGGATCATCATGGCCGTATTGAGATTGGCAACCGTATGATCAAAAATCCGTTTGGTCTCTTCACCTGTTTTCGATATTTCAGAGAGAAGTGCTTTGGTAAAGGGGCTTTCATGTCCGATTGCATTGGCGATTTTGACATTGCCGTTCCAGACGGTGATATCGAGCTCGCTTTGGATTTTTTTGGCTTTGTTCAATATCTCTTTGAGCTCTTGCGGGAAAAAGGCTTTTGCATTCGTTACCGAATCAAAGAGGGTGTTCTTTTGAAATGAGGGGCGTGAAGAGGAACGAAAAGCCAAATGGATCGGTACCATTGCATGTCCGATCCACCCTGAACCGTTATACCCCTGATAGCCTGTGGTTTTTACCGATTTGTAGAGGTATTCAAAACCGGCGTAATAGGTTTGATGATCTTCATTATTACGTGGATTCAAATACGATCCTACCGGCACATGATGCGTAGATGTGGAGGCGATTACCTCGCCGTTAGAGCCTAGAAGTTCAAGGGCAATGTAGGGATTCTCACGAGTAAGCTTTTGAAAAATGCTTTGCAGCTCATTTTCGAACCGAAAAATCAGGCACAACACACCCATAGGTTCTTCGTTCTGCGGGTTACAGACGCGGTAAGAGTAGATAAGGGAGGGTTTGTGATGGGTGAGATCGCTTGGTCGGTAGGTTTCGACATACCCTTGATAGGTACGCAGCGATTCTTGGAGCAGGGGATCTTTGGAAAAGGTAACCGGATTGGTATGATCGAGTTGTACGAGCACTTTTCCTTTGGTATCGAGGAGAATAATATTCTCATAGACGCTGTATTTGGCTACGTATTCTCTAAAGCGTTCGGTGAGGGCCTCTTTTTTCTTGATTTTAATGTCACGTATCTCCTCGGATGCGGAGAGATCGGTTGTCTGTAAAAAAAGAAGGTAGTCGCGAATGTCATCATCCGTTGCCAGAAAACCGATGTCGGCAGTACGCTCGAAAAGATTTCGGATCAGGATATCAATCGCTGTTTGGGCTTTGGATTCAAGTTCATTGAGGCTTTTGTTAAAGGTCTCTTCGATCAGACGTAACAGAGGCTCATCCAGTAAGTCTTCAAATGCTTTACGTGTTTCGCTGGTATCCATACCGATATTGGACATAGACCCCAGAAGGGTTAGTAAGTCCCATTTTCCTGAGAGGGTATTCATATTTTTTTCAAAATTTTGAACATCGCTCATATAGCTGATGAGGTGGTTGTGTTGCATAACGGTTCTTCTCCGAAAAAGGTTTTAGGTTGAACGGTGACAGTATAAAGAGCAATGAAAAAAAAATAGCCGGAGGATTGATCAAAAAATAATCACTTTTTATTACGTTGCAGAATGATTACAAAAGAGGTGATTACTTAATAGACTTTTTTGGAAATACGACTCAGGTTGTTCGTTACGATGAACAGCTGAGTTTGAGATTTTTATGTTCTGGAGGTGTAATGCCTGCATAACGGTCAAATAGTTCATGNTCGTCATACGGATTTTGAGCTAACTTCAAAAGATCATTNACAAGGCTAAAATCCCCTTTTTCTGCCGCCTCAATCGCTTCTTGGAGAATATAGTTTTTCAATATATATTTCGGATTNGTGCGGAGCATTTGTTGGTGGCGTTTTTCAACGGACGAGCTATTTAAGCTTAGCCGTTCATCGTACTGATCGAGCCATTCATTCAGCTGGTTCGGTGCGAGCGTGAGCGAAAGCAGTGTGTCACGATTTCCATCGTATCGGCTGAGGGTACGGAAAAACGGGGTCATGTCGATCCGTCCGTTTTCCATGAGGGTAAATAACGCTCTGAGCAGATCACTGTCATTTTCATGTGGTGTATCAAGCCCGAGCTTGGCACGTAAAAGCTCCATAAGTCGGGTGGTAAAATAATCGCCGTAACGGTCAAGTTCGGTTTTAAGTTTTTCGGGTGTGACGAGCGGTGAAAGAGCGTGGGCGAGACGCTCCAGATTCCAATAGCCGATTCGGGGTTGATTGTTATAGCTGTATCTGCCTTGCGTATCGGTATGGTTGCAGATGTAATCGCTCTCAAAGGTATCCATAAAGGCAAAAGGACCATAATCGATAGTGATTCCGATAGCGGACATATTATCGGTGTTCATCACCCCGTGGTTAAACCCGACCGATTGCCACTGCGCTATCAGTTCTGCGGTTCGTTTGACGATTGAACCAAACATTGTGAGATAAGGATCTTCAACTCCGACAAACTCCGGAAACGATTCGTGAAGTAAAAAATCGGCTAATGTTTCGAGTTCTTTGTGCCGATTGGTATGAAAGAAATACTCAAAACTTCCAAACCGTATCCATGAGGGAGCGAGACGTAGAACAATGGCTCCGTGTTCCCATCTCTCACGTGCCACTTTTTCATCGGAACTGATAATTGCTAATGCTCGGCTGGTCGGAATTCCAAGCCCGTACATCGCTTCACTCATCAAATACTCGCGAATTGAAGAACGCAATACGGCACGTCCGTCGCCTTGACGGGAGTAGCGGGTCTGCCCTGAACCTTTAAGTTGAAGATTCCACCCTTTTACAGAGCCTAGATTAATGGCACGACCGTCTCCGAGACGCTGTACGTAATAGCCGAACTGATGGCCCGCATAGCACATGGCGTAGGGGCGTGAGCCTTTGAGCTGGAGCGTTCCGTTGAGAAGTTTTTCAAGCTCTGTAAGATTGAGATCGTTGGGATCAAGCCCCAAAAGCTTTATCGCTTCAAGATTGTGGCTGACAAGTTTTGGGTTTTTGAGAGGAGCCGGAGCGACTTCATGATAGAAAATCGGATCAAGGGATAAATAGGGAGTGCTAAGGGTTAGGTTTGATAATTTCATGAGAGAGTTTTACCGCAAAAAGGTAAAACTCTCTCATGAAGAGAAAAGCAATTTAATTTTTTTAGGATTCTAATAGTATTTTTTTCTCATCACCCTCTTGGCGAAGTCGAATATGCGTTACTTTTCCCTCCGGAGTTATACCGTATTCTTGACGGGTTTTAGGATCGATAAAAACGATCCGATTTTTTCCGTTATAGATACCGTGATGCGTTACTACGGCATGTAAATCGGCTGCGTAAAGTTTATTCAGTTCATCTTTCAGGGCAATGAGATGTTCTTCGGAGAGCTTAATATCCTCATGCGATTTTTTAAGAGTTTCTGCTTCGATTTTGTACTGTTGCAGACGGATAAGATCGGCCTTCATCGATTCAGTTCCGTTTTTCTGTGCATTAATAACGCGTTGCTGTATCTGTTTGATGCGGCTGTTTTTTTCTTTAAATGAGAGTTGACGGTTTGCAAACTCTTTACTCTCCATCTGAATACGGGAGACTTTGTCCCGAATATCAATCTCTAGGGCAGAAATCTTATCCTGATAACATTCGATACTGTGGGGATCGATGATGAGCTTATTTCCTTCCCCTTCAATCGTCCCGATAGTGATCGATTCGAGAGCCGTAATACGGGCATTGGAATAGAGGATATCGATATGAATTTCACGAGCAGTAAGTTCTCCTCCTACCATTTTTTTTACCCGTACGATATCGGCTTCGACTTTTCCGCTTTCTAAGATATCAATGTTGGCTTCTTTGGCGGTAAGATTGCCGCGATGAAGATGGATATTGGCCACTTCGGTAACATTGATATGAGAATTGCGATGGGTTTGCGCTCCGATATTCACTTCGCAAGCCTGAATTTTTGAATTTCCGCCGACGGTACCGCTCACATCGAGTTTTTGAACATCGATTGTAACGCCAGAACCGATCGAATCTTCGTTGGATTCATTACGTTTGATTTTTAGAGAAATCTCTTTTTCTAAGCCTGTTTCAATGGAACCGGTTTTTTTGAAACTTGCACTTTCGATATGGAGCTCTTGGGAAACGGTAAAAGTGCCTTTTTTACGTTCTACAAAACCTGAAACACTGGCGTAAAAACGGATACTGCTTGCATCCTCTTCGCTGTAGATCGTCTCTTCATTGATAACGATATACGAGGCGTATTTAACTTTCGGTTCGGGTACTTCGATGAAACTTCCATCACATCCCCGTCCGTCGCGTCCATGTTTAGGGAAAATATATTCAAAAATCAATTCTCCCGGCTGAACCCCTTCAATAAAACTTTTTGATTCTTTGTTTTGTTTAAAATGGAGAATAATTTTATCGTCAATCGGGAGAACAGGAGGGAAAAATTCTCCGATGGGAAGTTTATAGTGAGCGCTCAGCGGTCCCTCTTTTTGGATTTTTAACAGAAGACGATTAATCTCACGATCAAGATTACCATCATAGAGTCCGACAAGAAACTCATGACGGAGCATTTTTGCTTTTATTGCCTCTTTCAGCCACTCTTGAACCCCTTTTTTTAGGGGGATTTTGGAAGAGGGCTCGATGATGGCAACAACTTTGGATTTGTATTTATCGGTTGCGAGAGAAAAACGTAAATCGAGATAAGGGTGCGCTTTGTATTCATGAATGCGGATTTGATACTCTTGTCGAATGATAAAAATCTTTGAACGGATTTCACTTTCAGTGGTACGATCTAAAAGAATACAATCGCGAAGATTTTGCCAATCTTCGTCAATGGTCCCTTTGAAATAGGTTTCATAAGAGAGGAGATCAAAGTCAAGATCATCCGCAGGGATACCCTGAGCATTCGCAGTCTGAAGCAAATCAGCCATAACATTAGTAGATGTCTGAATGATTGGGGTAAACACGGTTTCTTAGGGCTCCATTATCGAGACCGCTTTACGCTCATGAAAATTGAAATGACGTTCCAATTCAGAGTTATGAATCAGAACCGGTACAACAATGAGCGACGCGATGACTGCTGCTATTGTACCAAAAATAAGAGAAACTCCAAGCCCTCCAAATACGGCATCACTGGCTAAAAGGGTCGATGCGAGGATGATGGCGGCTGCGGTCAGGAAAATCGGTTTTGCACGCGTTGCGGTAGCATAGGCGATCGCCTCTTTTTTATGCATCCCTTTATCAACCATCAGCGATTTGGTAAAATCGATCAAGAGCAGTGAATTCCGAGAACTGATACCGATCAAGGCAATAAAGCCGATGAGTGACGTCGCCGTGAGGAAGAAGGTATCCGCCGTAAAGATATCCATAATCAAGTGACCGAAAAGAACGCCGATGATGGAGAGGAAACTTCCGAGCAATACGATACCGCTGAGGATAAAACTTTTGTAGTAAATCACCATCAGCAAGAAAATAAGGATCAGTGCCGCGATGAAAGCACCGCCAAGATCGACAAACGTATCGAGGGTGACTTCCATTTCCCCATCCCACAACAACTCATAGCGCTCCGCAGTTTTTTTATCAATCAGTTCGAGATTGAAGAGACCGATTTTATGAATTTCGTATTCATCGCTAAACGTGTCCAAAATCATGTTGCGGGCATCCATCAAAGGATAGACTTGTGAAACCATGTCGGTTTCAGCGACGACATTGGTCATTTGATGAAGATCTTTTGACATAATCATCGGATTGGATTTAACCGCAACGATATCGACAACCTCGGTGATCGGTACCATCATCCCCATGCCGTTGAGGAGGGTGAGAGAGGAGAGTTTCATCTCAATGGCACGTTGATCACGTGATGCGAATTTCTTTCCCTCAGGGGTCAAGGTCAAGAAAATCGGGATTTGATCGGTTGCATTTTGGGAGTTCTTAACCGCTATTCCCATCCCCTCAAAGGCTAGATAGAGGATGTCGTTGACATGTTTGACATCAAGGGCTGAACGGGTGATTTTGTCACTGTTTACACGAACCTCAAATTTATCATAAATCTCATCTTGCATAATATCGATATCTACTAAACCTTCGGTTTTTTGGAATACCCCTTCGATACGTGTACTTAAATGACGTACACCGGCAGTGTTGTTCCCGTACACTTCGGCAACGATAGCCGCCATTGTCGGAGGACCGGCCGGTGGTTCGACAAATTTAATATTGGTCTGAGGATAGAGATTGCCGCACTCTTTTTGGACTATCGGGCGTAGACGCTGAACCATCATATAAGAGGGTTCGTCACGGTCATGTTTTTTGGTAAGATTGATAACGATTTCGGCAACATTTTCACTGTTTTTGAAATGCGATCCTTTGATGAGTCCTGCAAAATCCAGAGGTGACCCTGTTCCTAAAAAGACCTCGGCGTCAAGTGCTTCTTTCTCATGCTGTAAAATACCGATTGTACAATCGGTCACACTGCGGGTTTGCTCGATTGAGCTTCCGTTGGCCAAATCGACATAGATACTGTAGGTATCATTGTTTTTACCCGGCAGCATTTTGGCTAAAACCAGTTCGCTCGGGATGAGCGCAACGGCGAGGATGAATGCGATCAATGTACCCCATAAAACCTGCTTTTTCTTCGATGGTGAAGAGAGAAGGGCGAGGAGATAGTTTTCAAATTTTTTATACATCAGTGAGTCTCTCCGTGGTGTTCGGGTTTTTTGAGCAATCGTATTGCTAAATACGGGGTAAAGATATAGGCAACAAAAAGTGATGCGACGAGAGCAACAGGGACATTGGCCGGAATCGGTTTCATAAACTGACCCATCATTTGTCCCACAAACGCCATCGGTACCATCGTAAGAATAATGGCCAGTGTCGCGATATTCGTCGGTGCTCCGATCTCATCGGTTGCTTCGATCATCAACTCATCGGCATCTCTCTCGTGCGCTCCCGGTGCATGAAAATGGCGGTGAATGTTTTCGATAACGATGATCGCCGCATCGACGAGAAGCCCAAGACTCAGTAAAAATGCAAAGAGGGTGATACGATTGACGGTTTGTCCTGTGATGTAAGCGATAAAGAGGGTGATCGCCAAGATCGCCGGAACCGTAAAAGTTACGATCAACGATTCACGCCACCCCAATACAAAGATGAGCAAAATTGCGATAATGACGATGGATAGGAGGAGGTGAAAAACGAGTTCATTAACCGCTTCATTGGCACGTTCACCGTCATTTCGGGTAATAACGTAGTTGATCCCCTGCGCGGCCATTTGCTCTTTGTATTTTTCGAGTTCTTCTTTAACCGCGTCGGCGATAATCACCGCATTGGTCCCTTGGAGTTTGGAGACGGTGAGGGTGATTTGATCTTTGAGCGGTGAGAATTTGCCATCTTCCCCTTTTACGGTGACGAGAGCTGATTTGAAATTTTGGATATCGCTTCCCGCAGTGATCGTAGCGACATCCCGCAGATAGATCGCCGATCCGCCGTATTGGGCAACGATGATATTGCCGACGTCTTCGACACTCTCTATCGCGTTACGAACTCCGATCATGACGATTTCATTGCTTTGCGTTTTTCCTTTGATCTCAGGTACGTTATAGGCAAGGGACTGTGTTGCCATGACGATTTGTCCGAGTGATAGGTTATAGCCGCTGAGACGGTTCATATCGACCAATACGTTGTATTGATGTTTTTTGGCTCCCCGAATATCGGTAACGGCGACGTTAGGGAGTCCATTAATGTGGTGTTGAATCTCTTTGACATGATCGTAAAGGAGCGTCGGGTCCATTTTCGGATTATTGGAATAAAAAGCGACGGAGACAATCGGGATATCAACATCGATATCGAGCGGTTTAATGATGGGCTGCATCGCCCCTTTGGGGAGGATGCTCATATTCTGCATAATTTTGTCATAGATTTTGAGGTTGGAGTCCTCTTTGGCTTCACCGATATAAAATGCGGCGTTGATGACGGCTACATTATCCATCGCCATACCGTGAATATGTTCGATCCCCTTAACCTCTTTGAGTTTGCGCTCTAATGGTTTGACAATGACATTTTCGACTTCACTGGCGGTAGCACCCGGGAGGGCGATAATGACGGTGGAACCGCTGACGACCATTTGCGGGTTCTCTTCACGAGGCATGAGCATAAGGGCCATATAACCGATAACAAGGAGAAAAATCCCCAAAATCGGGGTGAGGGGATTACGTAAAAATCCCTTGGCAAGTTTTCCGGCAGAATCGGTAGGTTGGTAGGAGTGAGGGGCGTGCATCAGGATTCCTATTCGATTTCAATGGTGGCGTACATTCCGGGATAAACCGTTTGTCTAGCACTGAACGATACTTTAATTTTAAACGTGTGCGTCATCGGATTGGAGCTTGGGATGATGGCACTCACTTTTCCGATTCCGATGAAACCTACCGATGGAACGGATACTTTGACTCTTTTTCCAACAGGAACAAGTTTGAGATTATTTTCGGCGACTTCGACTTCGATTTTGAGAGCGTTCAAATCAGAGAGTACGATTGCCGGCATTCCCGGCATTGCCATTTCACCTACTTTGATATTTTTGGCAACGACGACACCGCTGTTGGGTGCGGTGATACGGAGATAGTTGTATTGGTTATCGACCTCTTTGAGACGTGCTTTGGCCTGATTGACTTGACGTTCACCGATATGGATCATGTTCTGGAGATTCTTTTTCGAGAGTTCGAGGTTTTCGACCTCGAATTTGCTCACCATGTCCTGAGCCAAAAGACGTTTGTTACGCTCTAGGTTCAGTTCCAAATTGGCGTATTGGTTTTGGTACATTTGAAGGGAAAGTTCCGCTTGGGCAATTCCGAGTTCCACTTGGGTTTTTGCCGAATCGATCTCTTTGGAATCGATGGTATAGAGGAGCTGTCCTTTGGAAACGCGTGAACCCTCAGAGACATTAACACTGGTGACAAATCCCATATTACGGCTGGTGATCATTTTTTGGTTATCGCTGATAACACTTCCTGAGAGGCTAAGTCCTGCGGCACTGAGGGTGGCTGAGAGTGCGAGTGTCGTGATCCAAAATTTCATTATTTTACTCCGTTACTAAGTTTTTCGAGGGCGAAGATGCGCTCGTTTCGTTTGTTTTTGACCATTTGAAGGTTGAGAACTTTTTCAATCTGTTGCGATTGTTTAATAATTACATCGGACATTGATGCGAGGTGTTCATGGTAACGCCCCTCATAGTTTTTATAGATTTGATCTGCCAATTCCTGCTCTTTTTCCAAGCTTTTGACTTGTGTATTTAAGCTTTCGATTTCGGTACGGATTTTGTCATATTGTAACGCAATTCCTTTTTTAGCGAGTTCAACCTGCGTAGAGGTTTTAAGCTTTTCAATTCGGGCTTTCTCTAGGGAGTATTTATCTACTCCTCCGTTAAAGAGATTCCAGCTGAGGCGTGCACCGATTGTGTAGCCTTTGTGATCGCTAAAATCACCTAAAAAAGTATTATCAGCAGTTGAAGCTTCGGCAAAAGCCCCGATTACGGGGAGAAACGGTGCATAGGCGAGATCAACCATCTTTTCACGTATCTCTAAGCCGTTGTTTGCTTTTTGCAAATCGGTATTGTTGGCCAAAATGTCCGCTTCACTGAGCGCTGAAGTAGGATAATCGTTTCGAGGAAGTTCAATTTCGGTGACATGTTCGTTAAGGAGAAAACTGAGATAGTGATAGAGGAGTTTTTTGTTGGCTTCCATCTCGATGATACTGCGATCTACGTTTGCTTTACGCGCTTCCACTTCGAGAAGATCGACTTTTTTGGCATATCCCTCTTGGATCATCATATTTGTCGTGCGCTCTAACGTCGAGATGTTTTTATGGATTGTTTGCATATGGTCGATGGAGTTTTGCAAGAGTGCCATATCGTAATAGCTTTTACGCAATTCGTACCGTTTCTCGGTTTTCATCTGATCAGCGTCGAGTTTTTTGATGCTTTCCATTTTTTCGCTGATATCGCCATACGCACTTAGTTTGCCGCCGGTGTAGAGGGGAACCATATAAGTGAGTTTGCTTTGAAAATAGTTTTGATAGCCGGGGTAGTTAAGGTCTTTAGGTTGAATTGCTAATAATTGAGCATTGTTAGAACCTATTAATCCCATATTATTTAAGAAATCGTTAAATCCGAAATCTCCAAAATCCGCTTCCCGTGAACTGAGTTTGAATCCGAATACATTTCCCGCATCGTTTGAACGCATAGCATTTTGGGTAAAGTCCAAAGAGCCGTAGTTGTACCCTTTTGCGATGGAAGTATCGCTCTGTGCACTTTGCAAATCGAGATTGGCCGTTTTGATTTCAAGGTTGTTATTGTCTAAAATTTCCAGTGCTGCAGGGAGCGATAGCCCAGCTGCCATGAGGTGGCATGAACCAATGAAGAGCGAAGCGCTGAAAATACGTGAAAGGTTTGTCATAAACAGGATTCCTTATGATGTATTTGTAGTTATAATCAATCGTATAAGGTTTATTATACACATGAACGAATTTAATAGAGCTAAAAACCCTCAAAACAAAGCAGATTTAAGAGTAAAGATCATACCATAAGTTACATCGGGTTTGAATTTCGTTCCACTTTCGGGTAAAATTCGCCCAATATAAGATCAAAAAGGCTTTTCATGGCAACAATCGGTATGGGTGATATCAAAAAAGGTGTACGTTTGGAGATTACGGGTGTTCCGTATAAAGTTGTCGAGTTCCAACACGTTAAACCGGGTAAAGGGGCGGCGTTCGTCCGTTGTAAAGTAAAGAGTTTCCTCAACGGTAAAGTGATCGAAAAAACGATCCATGCGGGGGATAAATTCGAAGTGCCTAACTTGGTTCATACAACGATGCAGTTTTTGTACGATGATGGCGAAATGCTTCAGTTTATGGATAACGAAAGCTATGAACAGCTTGGTCTAACCTACGATCAATGCGAAGATGCGATGAAATGGATCAAAGACGGTACCAGCGTTCAAATGATCTTCCACAACGGTAACGCGATCAGTGTTGAAGCACCGGAAATCATGGAACTCAAAATCGTAGAAACTCCACCGAACTTTAAAGGTGACACGTCAAGCGGTTCTAAAAAACCGGCTACTTTGGAAACGGGCGCAGTTGTCCAAGTTCCTTACCATGTACTTGAGGGTGACATCATTCGTGTTAACACCGTTGAGGGTGAATACATGGAGAAAGTAAAATAATCTTTCTCTCTCCCGATTTTTCGGGAGTAAACTTCTTTTTCTCTTTTTTCTAAATCAAATCATTAATTCTTATTTTTATATTAGTAGGTACAATGATTACATTAATTCTCACTATCTGGAGTTACCTATGCTAAAAGTTTTAGTCCCTATTGCAACAGGTTTTGAAGAGATCGAGGCGATCAGTATTATCGATGTTTTGCGCCGTGCGGGAATTGAGGTAATTATGGGGGCTTTGGATGAGGTTCTTCATGTCAAAGGTGCCCACGATATCATTGTCGAGTGTAACCGATCCATCACAGGCTTAAGCGCTGATGAACTCGATATGATCGTACTTCCCGGAGGATGGGGCGGAACGAAAGCTCTTGCACAGGATGCAGGGGTTCAAAATCTCCTCAAAGCGATGGACGCAAAAGGTAAAAATATCGGAGCGATTTGTGCCGCTCCGTTTGCTCTGGAGAGTGCCGGGGTGCTTAAAGAGGGGTACACCTGCTATCCGAGTATTGAAAATGAGATAAAAACAGGCGGGTTTAGAGGTGCGGAGCATGCGGTTGTCGAAAGTGGTAATATTATGACCTCACGCGGACCGGGAACGGCTATCTGTTTTGGTCTTGCTATCGTTAAAAAACTGGTTGGAAATGAAACCTATGAAAGGTTGAAGAGTGGATTGCTCGCCGATTACTGTGCGTCGAATTAGTTTTTTTCTCCCGTTACTCTCCACTTTGGCATGGGGTGAGGTTCATGTATCTAAGAGCGAATCTTATTCTCAAGAACAAGCCCATGAGTATTGCCGAAATTTAGGTTCTTCTTGGCGGCAGATGTCGATACAAGAGCTTTTTTTTCTCTCTAACTCTGCTCTCTTTAGTGAAAATTTTAGTTATTGGTCCTCCAATCGAGCTCCTTCGGACAATACGGAAATAGGGACGGGAAGTGAAGGTGATGGAGGGATTATCGCGATGGTTAGGTACAGCTTTTATCCCAAAGAGCGTAATATTACCCTCTCACCCCCGAGTAAAAAAATTGCCGCTGCGTGTACGAACACACCTGAAAAGAAACCCTCTCAAAATTATCGGTTAACACCCAAGGGGGTAGAAGATAAAAACACTGCTCTTTTATGGCATTCACTGGAAACTACCGACAAACGATCTAAATATACGTATGAACTAGCCCAAGAGCAGTGTGAAAACCTCACTTTTGGCGCTCGAACATGGCGTTTACCGACTACGGATGAACTATGGTATCGTCGATTACACCTATTTTCGTCCGAGTGTGGATATGAAATATTTTGGGGCGATGATGCATCGTTACTATTGGACAAGTGATACGTTGAATGAACGTGAAGCGTATGTCGTAGGGTTTAAGCTCGGTTCCGTAGCTACGGTTAGCAAAACAGAATCGGCATACGTACGCTGTGTAAGTGATTTGAATTAGATGAAAATACTTGTTGATGCCGATGCCTTTCCTAATGCTCTGAAAGAGATACTTCTTCGTGCGGTTCTCAAACGTCAAATTACGACTATTTTTATCGCCAACAAACGAATCGGCATCCCCGATGCTCACCATGTTTCGATGGAGGTAGTAGCACAGGGCCCTGATGAAGCCGATCACCGTATCGCCGAGCTGTGCGAAGCGTGTGATATCGTCATCACCGCCGATATTCCTCTCGCCGATCGTATCGTTACGAAAGGTTCAGTCGGACTCGATCCGCGCGGAACGATTTACGATGAGAACAACATCAAACACCTCCTCGCAATGCGTAATCTGATGGAAGAACTGCGCAATAACGGAGAGATCACCGGAGGGCCTAGTGCTATCGGGGAAAAAACGGTTCGAGCGTTTGCCGACGGGTTGAATAAGCTGCTCTCTAAACGGCTGTAAAAGCTCCCTTTTACCCTTTAGACATTATAATCTACTACTTTTTTTCAAGGCACTTTTTTTATGAGCACAGTCCCCCCGTTTACCCATCTCCATCTCCATACCGAATACTCTCTTCTGGATGGTGCGAACAAAATTTCTGCACTCGCCTCTCGCGTTAAAGAGCTGGGGATGACCTCGGTCGCGATGAGCGATCACGGCAATATGTTCGGGGCGATCGATTTTTATCAGCAGATGAGAGGGGCGGGACTCAAACCGATCATCGGGATGGAGGCGTACATCCATAACGGCGAGGATTTGGGGGACAAGACGATCAAACAGCGTTTTCACGTTTGTTTGTTTGCCAAAAACGAAGCGGGTTATAAAAACCTCATGTACCTCTCTTCCCAAGCCTATATCAACGGCTTTTACTACTTTCCCCGTATCAACAAACAGCTCCTTCGCGAGAACTGCGAGGGGATCATTTGTACCTCCGCGTGTTTGCAAGGAGAGGTGAACTGGCATCTCAACACTATCAATGAACGTAACGTCAAAAACGGGGCGTTAGGGTACGATGAGGCGAAGCGGATCGCATTAGAGTATAAGGAAATTTTCGGGGATGATTTTTATATGGAGATCATGCGCCACGGGATTAGCGATCAGCTTTTTATCGATGAACAGGTGATTAAAATCTCACAAGAGACGAAGATAAAACTGATCGCCACCAACGATACCCACTACACCTACGCGGGTGACGCGCAGTACCACGAAGCGTTCATGTGTATCGGGATGAATAAACTCTACGATGACCCCAAACGGATGCGCCACTCCGTCCATGAGTTTTACATCAAATCCCCTGAGCAGATGGCACGACTGTTTGCCGATATCCCCGAAGCGCTTTATAACACCCAAGAGATCGTCGATAAGTGCCAGTTGGAACTCAAACTAGGGAATCCGACACCGCCGAATTTTAAATTTACGACCGAATACGCCCTCGAAGAGGGGATGAATATCGAAGAGGATTCGGAGTATTTTATCCACCGCTGCCGTATCGGTCTCGAAGAGCGTTTGATCCACGTTCCGAGTGAACGTCACACCGAGTATCGAGAGCGCTTAGAGTTCGAGATGCAGGTTATCAATCAGATGAAATTTCCCGGCTATATGCTGATCGTTTGGGATTTCGTCCGTGAAGCCAAACGGATGGGGATTGCCGTAGGACCGGGACGGGGATCGGCGGCGGGGAGCCTCGTTGCTTACAGCCTAGAGATTACCGACATCGACCCGATGAAATACGACCTCCTTTTCGAGCGTTTTCTCAATCCTGAACGGGTATCAATGCCCGATATCGATATGGACTTCATGCAGGCGCGTCGCGGTGAGATTATCGATTACGTCGTCCGCAAATACGGGCGGGAGCAGGTGGCGCAGATCATCACGTTCGGTTCGCTGTTAGCCAAAGGGGTTATTCGCGACGTTGCGCGGGTTTTGGAGATGCCGCTATCCCAAGCCGACATGATGGCAAAACTGATCCCTGATGAGCTGGGGATCACCCTCAACGGTAAAACCAAAGGGGGAGAGTTCAAACCCGGAGCCTTCCAAAAAGAGCCGAAGATTGCGGAACTGATCGATAATGATGCGGCAGCCATGCGTGTTTGGGAGTTCTCTAAAAAGCTCGAAGGGTTAAAACGCAATGCGGGGATGCACGCAGCGGGAGTCGTCATCAGCAATGAACCGCTGTGGAAAAAAACTCCGATTTATAAACCCTCCGGTGAGGAGACGTTTGTTACTCAATACTCGCTCAACTACCTCGAAGATATCGACCTGATCAAATTCGACTTCTTGGGTCTCAAAACCCTCGACGTTATCGATAATGCGATCAAACTGATCAAAAAACGGTACGACGTTGTGGTCAACTGGCACACCATCGATGAGAACGATCCCAAAGTCTACGAGATTATCCAAAGCGGTGACACCATCGGGATGTTCCAAATCGAGAGTTCGGGGATGCAGGATTTGAATAAGCGGCTCAAACCCAGCGTATTCGAGGATTTAATTGCGGTACTCGCCCTCTATCGTCCCGGACCGATGGAATCGGGGATGTTGGATGACTTTATCGAGCGTAAACACGGTCGTCAGGCGATCACGTATGTTTTCCCTACACTGGAGCCGATTCTAAAACCGACCTACGGGGTTATTGTCTACCAAGAGCAGGTTATGCAGATCGTTCAAACCATCGGGGGGATGAGTCTCGGCGGTGCGGACATCGTTCGTCGTGCGATGGGTAAGAAAAAACTCGAAGAGATG
>JGI24728J21555_1000734_pt1 | contig 15684 bp, 11 predicted proteins | sample EPASupsiteSAE305_FD_21555 | JGI IMG/M metagenome (IMG submission 21555) | reverse complement strand
AAATTTCGTCGTCTTCATGGCAAAACACCTCCTCGGTTAGGATTGTATTTTGCCAAAAATCTCTACTTTTCGACGGTCTTTTTTTCAGGGGAGACGTCAAGAAAAGTGACCGCAACCCCTCGAAAACACTCAAAACTAGACTTGGCGTTCCTTGAATTGCTGGTACTAGTGCACTTGGACGGGATGGAAATGGGACAACCTTATCCCTTTTGATCTCTAGAAAATAATCAACTCGGAAAAATTATCGGAGTGCGGTTTGACAGGATTTTGCTTGGCGGGATGTATTGTATGAGTAGTGCCGGAGGGCGCAACTGAACAGATATGGCCACGGTTGAGAGGGGGTTTGCTACTGCAATCAGGCTGAGTAGCGCGAGCCACGAAATCAATACAACGTTGTTCAGCAAAATTCAGATGGTCCATCATTGCCGCGCGAGATGCATCAGCATCTTTATTGCGAATGGAGGCAACAATCGCAGAATGATGTTTGAATAGCAGGTGGTGATCTTCGCTAGTCAGATACACCGCCCTCCAAACACTGCGCTGAAACTCTCGCATGGCGTCAAACAAGCTCTGCATCAAATGCAACCAAACGATATTGTGGCTAGATCGGGCGATAACGATATGTAAGTTAGCGTCGAGGTCCTCTGAAGAGCGTTGCACCGATAAGTTTTTTTCCATACTCTCCAAGATTTCCTCCATTCGGATAATATCCTCGGGAAGAGCACGCTGGGCCGCATAGTAGGCCGTACAAGATTCCATATCTTTGCGCACTTCGATCACTTCGAGCGCTCGTCCCTGCTGATTGCGGATCAGTTCGCCCAGCGAATTGCCTTGGGTATTATCGACCAAGGACAGAACAACCGTGCCACCGCCTTGATAGGACATGACAAGTCCCGCAGAAGCGAGAATGTTTATGGCCTCTCGCACTGAGGGTCGTGAAACTTCGAACATCTCAGCCAGTTCACGCTCTGGCGGGAGTTTATCACCGGGGGCGAAATCTCCGGATAATATCGCGTCGCGGAGTTGATCGGAGACTTGGATGGAGACTTTTTTAGGTTTGATTGGTTGGAATCGCATACTCTAACTCGGCAAAGAAAGAAAAGGATCGAGACCGAACAATATTTTAGTAATAAACAACATTCTAAAATGCAAATTTTTTATGAGATCAGTCAGGATTGCAGCAGTGTACGTGAGGAGGGCGAAGAAACGGCGAATCGTAGCTAAGATACACAACTTAAAATATCAACGTTTTGCCGATGAACCTTTACGTTGAAAGAATGTGTGCGATTTCGGCATCAAAAAAGTCCACAATCAATAAATTCACAAATTATTAAATGTAAATATATTATTAATGATTGAATACAGTGGTGAATTCAATTAATCGACAATCAAACAATATGGTAGACAAATTAATTTTTGAATGGGGCAGAACATCGAAGCAAAAAATTCGCACAACCCCATTTTTCTATTTAAAATAACGTATTCAACATATAAAAAACTAAAAATTATTACAATTTAAATTACAATATTGATTCTAATTAAGTTTTATATACATTCCAGTATGTTCAAGAATATTTCTTTCTATTGAAGATGACATATCAATTTTTGATCTTTCAGACATAGCCGCATCAATATTTCCAAACAAAAATGCACAAGAAACAACAAATATTGATAAAAATATAATTTGTGTTAATTTCATATCCATACCTCAACATATTTTTAATTTTTTACATCTGTTAACAACGGAAAATTTTTATTTTTATAAATTTATCTCCATCTTCTCTGTTTAATATTTAATTACACACACGATACATCAGCAAAGCATAGACTGCAATATTTTTATTGGTCCAATTAAACATACAATTTCAATAACATAACATGTAAAATTCTAACAAAGGTAAGACCAATTTTCTAGTCGTTTTTAGTTTCCATGTTTAGAAGTTTTGTCTGCATGTCGACATTTTATTACTTTTCCCGGCAATCCAAGATTACCCATGCATTTTCTGTGTTTTCGTCAGAGACAAGACTGCCCAACGACTCAAAACCTTGCCGTACCTACAGGCTCTACTCTCACCCGTTCATCGATCCGCCGGTAGCAAGATGGTCAATAGAGGGTATGCACTCAGTATGGCTAATCGGGTTCTGGTGTCAAACTCTATGAGGCCAACGCCAGGGAGCGGTTCTTGACTACTGAGGAAACCCAGCGGTTGCTGGCAGAACTCGACAAGAGCAGGAACACCCAACTCAAGTATATTGTGCCTCTGTTGCTCCTGCTTGGCTGCAGGAAACGGGAGTTGCTCGATAGTCGGTGGGAAGATATCGATCTGGATCGCAGGACGTGGCGTATTCCGATGTCGAAGTCAGGCAAGGCTCGGCACGTGCCCTTGTCCAAGGCCGCCATCGAGATATTGTATCAACTGCCACGGTGGGAGGGCTGCCCGTATGTCGTACCCAACCCGGACACCAAGTTACCCTTTGTGCAGATTCAAAGAGCCTGGGATAGTGCCCGGAAGGCAGCCGGTCTGCCCGACGTCCGCATGCACGACCTCCGCCACAGTATGGCGAGCAATATGGTGAACTCGGGTCGGTCGATCTACGAGGTGGCTACAGTCCTGGGCCACAGCCAGCTCAAAACCAGCCAGAGGTATGCGCACTTGAGCCAGGAAACCCTACTGGCCGCCGTTGACGCTGCAGCCGCCGCCACCGGAATGGGGCAGGTAAACCGTACAACCAAAGAGGCTCCACCTGACCCTTACCCGGTCAGGTGGAGTCTATAATCACCATCTATTTTTTTTCGTCAGACCGGCAACCCGACACCGACGCCCGACACGCAGTAGGTGGGTTGGGTGTATGGTGGGTTGGGTTCAGGCAACCGATTTAGCGAAATAAATTCAGATTTTATAGCGAGGGCTATGCATACCGCGACCGGTTGGGTCGTCGTTGGGTGAGGCAAGAGAGTGGGCAGAAAACTGACCGCAACCCCTCGAAAACATTCAAAACTAGAGTTGGCGTTCCCTAAATTGCTGGTACTAGTGCACCAAGCCGGGATGGTCACGGAAAATTATCCTATTTACAGCGCGTTACACAGGATATCGTGGGGGATTAAAGTGAAGTGCTTTGAACTGGGAATGATTGTGCATCCTAATTTCAGTGGCCCTGACTGGATACAAACCCTATAAAGTGACGCTTGATCAAAACTGGTTAGGGAATTCTTTATTGGGTCTTGGAACCATCATTTTTTTGGGGCGGGAAAAACCCCACTTATTATAGCTGGGAATCATGCTGGCAGCCAGCGATTCCAAAATTATTTGGGCATCTTTTGTGTAAAGATAAACATAAAAGATGCCCATTTCTATTGAAAGAATTTTTAATTCCAAGCTCTGCCAGAGGAAATTATTTCACCATCCTCAACGGTGGGGTCGCTAATACCTCAAAACCGCCGCCGGGAACACCGGTAAATGGATTTGCAGTGCCAATGAACAGATGTTCCTTACCACGGTCGTCCAAGAATGTTACAGTTCTTCTGATTCCATAATTGAGTGGATTCTTAAAACCGCTTAAAGTTACGGGCTCCCAATTGATTCCATTCTTGGTTTTCCACAAATCTGCGCCACCAAAATTATTATACAAATAATCGATGATTTTTAGCGCTGCTGCCGCCATTGTTGGGTCATTGAGATTAAGCTTTTTCAAAACTTCAAGCTGCGAGGACATGTAAGGCAGGACGTCGGCATTGAGTTCCTGGAGCAACTTCATGGCTGCCGCTGGATCAGACACCAACAAATCTTTCAGGGTCCGCAACAAAGTTCCGGACAGGTCCAAGGTGCCGAGAACGAGCCAGTCTTTATGGACGGCCATGTGCCAAACATAGACGTTGAAAGGATTGCCAAATCCTGCGGGAAGCATGCTCAGTGGTACACGAAAGGTAGGCCAACCCGCTGGAGGATCATTGGGGAAATAGGCACCGACAAGCAACATTGCTTTATCGTTCTTGTCGAGCCGAATGACATCAAAGGCACGAGTGCCAACCGGTTGTCCATCTTTCAAGACCATTCCGATTCCCACGGCGGTTCCGATATACAGGTAATTACCCATTGGTTGCATTGTCATGCCGTATTGATTCCAAGTATCTCCGAAACCTTCTTTGATGACCCGTTTCCAGAGCATTTTGCCATTAGCAGCTGACAACCCATTAGTTTTCCAAACTTCAAATCCTGTTTTATAGTTGACCGTCGAAGCGTAAAGGTGATCATTGAATACTGTGATGTGATATATCTCCGCATTATCTAGATTCCCAAAGCCAACATCGCTGATTGGCTGCCAATCAGTACCGTCGCCCTTCGACGAGCCAAACACCACGCAGCCCCCAGTGTTACCCACGTTATTACCCGGGATGGATGCAGCCACGTATACCTTACCTCGCCACTCGACAAATTCTCGTATGTTTGTGGTCTGTGCTAAATTACCGGTGACATCTACCCAATCTCCAGGATTTCCTGTTGCAGAACGGACGATACTACTTTGAGGCATCGGAGGCATCCAGGTCCCGACACCCAAACCATAAATATATCCGTTATACGTTCCTAACGTTCTGTATCCATAGGCTTTTGGGTATTTTCCGACCGGTATCGAGATGCCATATTGTGGTAAATTTATCGGAGAGGGCAGGTCGAATATTTTCGAAGAATACACTTTTTCCCACAGGCCGTTTTTCAAACGATAGATAGCACCCAACATGTCCTCGGCGAATCCAGGTGCGCCCCATTCGGTGACAGCTGGTTCCGCAATATTTAATTCGATGGGGAAATCTACCATTCCAGCCACACCTTGCAAAACACTCCACAGATGGTGCCGGTTCGTTGAAACATAGATATCTCCATTGAAGCTGGTAAGCCCCCAAGCATAACTGTTAGCAGAACTGTCTATTCCCCCTGATGCTAGTACTTTGAACTCTCCTTCGCCAATAGCGATTACCTTGGTTGTGAGCAAAAGAAACGCGAACGCTACAAACAGTGTAATTCTAATGAGTTGTTTCATGCTTTACCCCCTCCAATTTGTTTCATGTGATGAGATGTAGCCCGGTTGGTCAACGGGTCGTTAAGAAAAATAAAAAGTTGTCAGCAGGTTAGCTACGGCGACATGAAGTTATTTCTGCCTGCACGGGGGCGTGGTTCGTGAAGGAATCAACATTCTTTTTGGGAAATATTTCTTAATTTTGACAGAAAAGCAATAAGTTGATATTGAAGGGATAATGGATACCTTTTGTATTCAACAGTGCTTTTCAGCTGGAGCGAGTGAAGGAATAAAATAACAGAAAATTTACTAGTGCTCCTATCCGAGAAGGACTTGGAAGTTATTGATACTGGTTACATCTGGTCAGATAGGGAGCGAGGTCGGGTCAAAGTGAAAGTGCTTTGAACTGGGAAAAATTGAGTATCCTACTTTGAGTGCCATAAACATAGGAATTGCTGGTGCTAGTGCACCAAGCCTGGATGCTCACCGGAAATGATACTGTCTATACCTGTTTCGTTAGGGTCTTTGTCCGGACTAAGATGGAGATTTTTGGGCTTGGAAAATTGAGAGAACGTAAACTGAGCGGTTCCATCAGGATGTTTACCGAGAGAGAGGAGAGATAGTCTTCTCGACACTTTCGATAGGCAGCAGGACAGTGAAGGTTGCGCCTTTCCCCGGCTGGCTTTCAACCTGGATTTCTCCGTGATGTTTTTTGACAATGCCGTAACTAACCGACAAGCCCAGACCGGTACCCTTGACTGCGGCTTTAGTCGTGAAAAAAGGCCTAAAGATATGCTCAATTTCCTCAGGCTTTATGCCAACGCCAGTATCCTTGATCGCCACCACCACCTTATTGTTTTCTTGCCAGGTGGTTACTGTAATTTCACCGCCGGGCTTATGGCAGGCATCCGCTGCATTAGTCAGGAGATTCAGAAAAACCTGTTTGATCTGATCCGCAACTGCCACGATCTGCGGTAGATTCTGTGCATAGTCACACACCAGGGAAATCCCTTTCCGGTTAAAATCGCTTTTTTGCAAAAGCAGGATGGAGTCAAGGGATTGGTGCACATTCAGCAATGATTTCCTGCCCGAGGAGGGACGGTTGAAATCTTGGAGACTGCGGATCAAATCCTTAATTCGTTCACTTTCGTTAATGGCCGCATCCAGTAATTTTCTGTCATCTTCTTCCAATACCGCTCTTTTTTTCAAACCTTTCAGGATTGATAGAATTCCCTGCAGGGGGTTGTTAAATTCATGCGCTATAGAGGCAGACAGTTTACCGATCTCCGAGAGCTTTTCAGCGTGCAGAAACTGTTTCTGAGTTTCCTGCAACTCGCGGGTACGTTGTTCAATCTTTTGTTCTAACTCGTTATTTATGGCGAGAATCAGATTATCAATCTTTTTCCTCTCGGTTATGTCGATGTGCGTTCCGACTATCCGTTGCGCATGACCATTTTCGCCTCTCTCAATGACCTTGCCCCTACTTTGAATCCATTTCCAGCCCCCATCGCTCGTTCGCATCCGGTATTCAAGGAAGAAAGTTTCGCATCGGTTTTTAATGCAATCATGTTTAGTGGCGATAACCGCTTTTCTATCGTCGGGATGAATCAATTCAGTCCACGCCTTAATGGATTGGGGGCGCGTGTTGAGATCATAACCAAGCATCAACCAATACCCTGGACTGTAATAGATTTGTCCCGATGTAATTTCCCAATCCCACAACCCATCTTTAGTTGCTTCCATGGCCAGGCGGAACCGCTCCTCACTCTTTCGCAATGCAACTTCCGCATTATTTCGCTCTGTGATGGAACGTGCCTGCTGGATGTTCTGATACGCTGCGCTAGAAAGTTGATTGGCTAATATGAAGAGGGCTTGGGCAATATGTCCAAATCGCTCTTGTGACATGGAAGGCACCTCGTGGAACGCTTTCATGAAAGCGGCCTCGTCAACTCCGATTGCATGAGCATAGGCTCGCATGTTTTCTTCGCTTTGGGTCTCATCTCTCACTTGGCCGATCAGCCAGTTGGCAATGTGATGGCCACCGACCGTGATGCTGGCGCCAGCATCCCATAGACCTCCACTAAGACAGGGCTGCACAATGGGACCACTTGGATGATAGCGTCCGATGGCGGCGTCGGATTTAAAACAGTTGAGACAGCCTTGTTCGCTTTTACGGATGATCTCGCGGCACAGGTAGGTGAAATTGCTCGGGTTGGTGATCGGAGTTCCGTCAGGATGTGTGATAATGGAGGCTACTTGAGTAGCTGCAGCGAACTCGTCTTGGAGGCGTTGAATGACTGCCAGATCGAACAGGTCCTCAAATGTGATGCTATCTGTCTGGCTAAGTGGGCAAGTAAGAGTTAGCAAACGTTTTTCGAGCTCTTCCTCCATTCGTTTATGTTTAGTAATGTCTCGAAATTCGGTCACCCGGACGTTTCGTCCTTTATAATAAATACTAGAACCTCGAATGATGAGGGGATATTTCGTGCCATCTTTTCTGATTCCAATGATCTCGTATGGTTGCTCATAGCCACATTGAATGTTTCGCAAGACTTCATCGCGATAGTCATGTGCAATGAGCATAAGCCCATCCATGCCGATAAGCTCATTAATGGCATAACCGGTCTGGTCCGAAAGACCTTGATTGCAATCAAAAATGATCCCGTGATCATGTATCAAAATACCGCTGGACGATGCATTGTGAAGCACTCTGAACCGTACCTCGCTCTCTCGCAAGGCGTCTTCGTCCAGCTTGAGTTTGGTAATGTCGTGAAAAATGCAGTGAGTCTGTTGGAAGTGACCTTCTGGGTTTATGCCGATCTTGCCATGTAGGGAAACCAGGATGGTAGTGCCATCTTTTTTGACCATCTCGAACTCGACACCTTGAACCTCGCCAATCGCCTTGAACCTTGGAAAATTTTGTTTGAAATGGTTTCGACAATCCTGATGCAAAAATTCGCTGAAATTCCTACCGATGACCTCATCTTTAGCGTAACCAAGTATGTCTAACCATGCCTGGTTGACCTCGATAAAACAACCGTCGTTGTCAAGGGACTGGTAAGCGAGAGGTGCTCGCTCATAGAGATGTCGCAGCAGGACGTTTTCGGCATTAAGCCGCTCGTTGTCAGCCGTAAGGGCCGCCAGTTGCGCTTCGAGGGTATGGCTGAGTGCGTCCGGGAACGGGGCGGGTTCTCCCATGATTCTTCTCCACACTGTTGGTGGGGTTGATCCTCTGCTGAACGGGGTTGGTGGAATGAGACTTTCGGGCATGAGGCCTGGAGCAACATGATGTACCGACGCAGGCATGTGTCCGACCATACCCGTTTTTTGGAGGTTCTTCTCCAAAAAAGGAATTGCTATTTCGCTTGGGCAGAGCGTAGCATGGGGTGGAGCGTGCTGTCAATCGAGGCGTATTGGCAGCAGACACCGTGTACTAGTGCACCAAGTGGGGAGAGGCTCAAAACCAGGATTGTTCCGGACGTGTGTTCGTTTAAACAGAGTTAACGGAGGTAAATGCCAATTTTAACCAAATGTCGCTCAAACGCAACAGTCTGTACTGCGGACTTCATGTCACTCTTTTATGTTGCGTTTTCTTTTTTACATCTAAAAAGCTCTTAAGATGCATAACACTACGAATGTCGGACACTATTTTAATTATAAGGCGATCTTCTTGTAAATTATTTTCATATTAATTTAACAATTTCATATCTTTAGATTTTTAGCCCGATTGATAATCAATGAAGTCGGTAGTCATCAAAGCAAGCAACCATGATCGACTCACATTTCGTCTACTCATCTCTATACTCCCCATCAAAGAACCCCTGCTAATCAATCCCTCTGTCAAATATGTCGGCAATCACATACAGGCTAGCTGGTAAAATTATGATCCAGATCGACAATTGATAAGGCGAAATAGGTCTTCTGACCAGTTTATCTAGCGTTGGCAATTTTAAAGCGATCGTTGTCAATACCTACATCCAGAATTATTTCTAGCTTTGTATTGTTATATTGCTGATTATTCAATAGATTTACCATAAATTCACTAAGCGCCAGCCTGAACATTGTTAATAGTGCCCGTTTAATAAGAATCATGGCAAGTGTTTAGAAACCAATCGGATCGGTACCTAGATAAGCGTCACCTCTTCGACTTCAGAAAAACCAACCGCTCGAAATCTCGCCGACGAACAGGCCACATTGTGGCACGCATAATGCTAGGAATTGCGAGACACCCTATTCCCCACGTTTTAATTCTACAGCTTACTCAGAATGGTTCAAGACTTCTGAAGGAGGATAAATGCGCATCCCAAGACGACAATTCTTGAAATACTGCATCGGATCGGCAGCGGTATTGGGGCTACCCATGACCGTTCTCGGTAAACTTGAACAGGCCCTTGCTGACCCAACGATCCCACTCCCCAAAGTTATCTGGCTCAATGGTGCGAATTGCACTGGTTGCACCGTATCTTTGGCAAATTTATTTAGCAACAGTGGACCTGCCGATATCGCTGATCTTCTGATCAACACTATTGACTTAGCATTTCATCCGAACCTTATGGGGGCAGCCGGGGATCTTGCCGTACAACAACTGAAAGATACCGCCTTAGGGAATTACATATTGGTGGTCGAAGGCGGCATTCCCACAGCTTTTAATGGTCATGCCTGTCTGGTGTGGAGTGAAAATGGCCGCGATGTGACCGCCATGGAAGCAGTGAAAGTGTTGGCACCGAATGCCGATGCTGTATTGAGTGTTGGCACATGCGCCAGTTACGGAGGCATACCTGCCGGCAACCCTAACCCGACAGGCATAAGGAGTGTAAGCGGAATTACCGGATTGAACACCATCAATATCCCAGGTTGCCCAACACACCCTGATTGGATCGTTTCGACCATCGCTTCTTTGCTTTCAGGTGTCGTGCCGCCATTGGATGAGCGAAGTCGTCCAAAGGCACTCTTCAGTCGAAAAGTCCACGACGCCTGTCCACGCAAAGAACGAGAAGAAGCAAAGGTATTCGGAATTGCAAACACATGTCTCAAAGAGCTTGGCTGCAAAGGGCCCGAAACATTTGCAGATTGCCCAGCTCGCAAATGGAATAGTGGAACTAACTGGTGCATAGGAGCCGGGGCAATTTGTGCTGGATGCACTGAGCAAGGTTTTCCGGATCGATTTTCTCCTTTTTACAAAGTGGAATATGGGTATCAGGAGTTTAAGAAGCCCGCAGATAATCCTAATACTGATCCGCAACCGACAAGTAGTTCACTTACTTTCTCCCTTGCGGCATGGACAGCGAGCACTCGTGTCCTCAGAGCCGAAGGAAAAGGGAAGGCCGGACAAATAGTCACCATTTACAACGGCCAGACTAATATCCAATTAGGAGCAGTCTCTGTCAATCAACTGGGCGGATGGAGGTTTCAGCAGACTACGTCTCGGCCACCCTCTTCTCTGAAGGCAGTATCAAATGGTCAAACGGTTTTACGTGCGGTGGTAATGAAATAACTCTGTTCCCCTTTACGCGGCAGCTTCTTTTCTTGATTGCACTCAGAATCAGGCCATTTCACAAGGCATACTACTGAAAACACTCTTACGGAAAACACCTAATGAGAACAATAACCGTCATGGATCCAGTGACCAGAATCGAAGGTCACATGAAAGTCGAAATTACCGTTGATACCAACGGAGGAGAGCAGCAAATTGTTGATGCTCGTTGTACAGGGACTCTTTTTCGTGGTTTCGAGACACTACTGAGCGGCCGCAGCCCTCTAGACGCGCCTCTCATCACTCAACGTATCTGCGGTGTTTGCCCCATATCACATGGTCAGGCTGCAGTATTGGCTCTGGAAAATGTTTCGAATTGGCTGCCACCAACCAATGCGAGACTCTTGCGCAATCTCACCCTCGGTGCTGATTTTCTCCATTCACACATCCTTCATTTTTATCTCCTTGCGGCGCTGGATTATACCGCCGGACCAGCCACTCAGCCATGGACACCGGCATGGCAGATAGACATGCGTCCTGGGCTGGAAAGTGTGGCCGCAAATTTGCCCAAAGCGATAGCCGCCCGCCGTCAGGCCCATGCAATGGGAGCCTTATTCAGTGGCAAAAACCCCAACAGCAACAGTTATATACCAGGTGGCTTCACAACCATTCCAACTACAAAAGATATTGATGCTTATCGACAACATCTTGCAGCACTCACAGCATTCATTGAGACCACCTACCTGGCAGATGTCAAAAAGGTAGGCGAAATATATAAAGATTATTTTCAAATTGGTACCGGATGCCGCAACCTGATGGCTTTTGGCGCCTTTGAAATGAACGATACTAATTCCACGCGACTCTTCTCGCGCGGTTACATTGAAAATGGTGCGGTCAGTGTTCAGCCAGGACTTGTCACCAATGACATAACCGAATCAGTCAAATATTCCTGGTACGCCGATAAAACTGAAAATCTGGCGCCAACTTCCGGTGAAACATTGCCGGAATACCCTAAAGGAGAGGCCTATTCGTGGATCAAAGCTCCGCGCCTTCGCAACAAACCTTTTGAGGCCGGCCCTCTGGCACGTATGTGGATCAACGGTAATTATCAAAGCGGTATATCGGTGATGGATCGGCATGTTGCCCGGGCATTGGAAGCTGTGAAAATCGCCAAGGCCATGTCTGGCTGGCTGAACAGTTTAATCCCAGGGAAAACTTCCTATGACAACACTTACGACCAATACTCAGGCGTCGGTGTCGGTCTCTCAGAAGCACCGCGCGGCGCCCTTGGTCATTGGGTTAAAATCGTCGGCAACAAGATCTCCAATTATCAGGTAATTACTCCCACCTGCTGGAACGCTTCTCCCCGCGACAACAGTGGTGTTCCTGGGCCAATGGAGCAAGCGCTGATAGGAACACCTATTGAAGATCCTAATCAGCCAATTGAAGCGCTACGGGTTATCCACTCCTATGATCCCTGCCTGTCGTGCGCGGTGCACATCATGCGTCCAGACAAAAAACCAATGGTGGTTTACCCTGGAAGATAGCGTCAAGCAGCCCACTGATCATGTTCGAGCAAGGAATTATACGATAAAGAACAAACAATGCACTGTGCTATGCAAACGGTCATTCTCGGGCTAGGTAATGAACTTTTGGGAGATGAGGGGGTTGGTGTACATGCTGCCCGTTTTTTACAAGGGGAGAAATTATCGTCTGATACGAAGGTGATAGAAGTTGGCACGGCTATCTTGAATTCCATGCCGGAATGGGAGGAGGCCGACAGGATTATCGTCGTGGATGCCATGAAGGGCGATGGGGCACCCGGAAGCATATATAAAATTTCCCTCGAGGACTGCAGTGGATCACCCTGTATCGCTTCGATGCATGGATTTGACATTTTCCGCGTACTGTCCCTGATGGGCCGTAAACAACCTCCACCAGTAACGGTTTTCGGGATAGAACCGGAGCTTATCCATTGGTCGATGAGCTTATCGCCCAATGTTGCAGCATCCCTCCCCTTCCTGATTTCAGCTGTCAAAGTAGAGATTCAGAATAAGTAGCAACTGAAAAAAGCCCAACTTTTTCAGTAACAGCTTCTCTTCGTTCTTGTGCATCTTTCTGCAATACGGGTGCGGACCAAGGCGGGAGCGACTCTGTTGCATGTATCCAAAGATCAGATTTATCCCCTTTTATTGCGTGTCCATTGTTTCTGGTGCGGGCTGCATTCCGATACTGTCCACGGGAAACTGAGAGACTAGTCCCTTTTTTTGTATGGCGCAGCGATTTTTTTTTTGTACAGTGAACCGCTGTCATGAAAATGTTTCCGGTTACTCTGTGGTAGATGCGGTGGTTCCAGTATTGCCAGATCTATACGCCGTCAACCGTCATGCTCAAGGGCGCACTCGCGATGCCGGGAAAAAAAACAACGAGTTTACAACTCAAGGAGAAGATGATGGCTAGGAAGATTAGAATATTATTTCTCGCGATGTTTTTTTTGGGTTCCTTGACTTGGGCCCCTGTCCATGCCGCAACTAATGAGACTTCGGCTACCAAAGAGACACAAGCGACTAAGGAGACACCAGCATGCCCGTGCATGAGTGGTGAGAGCTTCTGCAAGTGCGGCAAAGATTGCCAGTGCCCCCACTGCCAAGCCGGTCAAGGCCCCTGTGCCTGTAAAGCTGGAGCCATGGGATGTCAATGCAAGGGCGACGATGGTGTCTGCAAGTGCGGCAAGGATTGCCAGTGTCCCCATTGCCAAGCCGGACAAGGCCCCTGTGCCTGTAAGGCCGGGGCCATGGGATGTCCTTGTAAGGCGGGTGAGAGCGTCTGCAAGTGCGGCAAAGATTGCCAGTGCCCCCACTGCCAAGCCGGTCAAGGCCCAAGTGCCTGCAGAGGCGGAGCCATGGGGCACCCATGTCCCTCCTGTCCTGGAAAAATGACAACCGCCGCTGAAAAGCCGGCAGACGTCCCTCAGAAACCGACCGATGCAAGCGGCTATGCCAAGACCATGACGACGAAGGAAGGGAAATTCAAGGTTGCCTATACCAGTGAACCCGAGGCCATGCCGATCGGCCAGATCATCAGCTGGAAGCTGAAGGTGCAGACAGCGGATGGCAAGCCGGTCACGGACGCGGCAATCACCGTCGACGGCGACATGCCCGAACATGGACACGGACTGCCGACCGCACCCAGGGTCACCGAGAACATCGGCGATGGCACCTACCTGGTTAGTGGAATCAAGTTCAGCATGCCCGGCTGGTGGATCATGACCTTCACCGTCAAGTCCGGCGACAAGACCGACAGCATAACCTTTAACCTGCAGTTAAAGTAATTCCCGGGAGAGGACCCGTGGCTGCCGCGAAAGCTGTCCTTTCGATCTGGGGCCTCAGCCTTGCCTGCCTGCTTGGCTTCCCGATGCCGGTTTTACCGGCATCGGGAGATTCGACGGGACAGCCCAATCTGCAAACCCTGCATGCCTACAGCGAAGAGGAGCTTGCTCAGCTTCGCTCTCTCTCACTCGCTTCGCTCCCCCCCTTGCCCCAAGACCCCACTAACGCCCATGCCGATGATCCCAGAGCTAGGGCACTCGGCAAACTATTTTTCTTCGACCCGGGCTTCAGCGCCAATGGAGAGGTTTCCTGCGCCACCTGCCACCAGCCGGCAACCAGATTCACGGACTTGCTGCCTCTTGCCAAGGGGATGGGGATCAACACCAGGCGAACCATGCCGCTAATCGGCGTCGCATACAATGCCTGGTTCTTCTGGGATGGCAGAAGGGACACCCTCTGGTCCCAAGCGATTGTGCCGATCGAAAACGCTCAGGAGCACGGGTTCACCCGCACCATGTGCGCCCACCGCATTTTCGACCGGTATCGCAAAGAGTATGAAGCCGTCTTCGACAAACTGCCAGCGATCAGTCACACACATTGCCCGCCGCATGCGAGCCCAGGCGTCGGCAATGCGGCCGCCCTTGCTGCCTGGAAGGCCATGCAACCAGCCGACCGGGACAAGGTGAACCTCATCTATGCGAATTTCGGCAAGGCCATTGCCGCCTTTGTTCGCCATATCCTGCCGCAGCCGGCCCCCTTTGACCGATACGTCGAGGCCGTGCACACGAAAGATCTGGCCGGGGCGGACACCCTGATCAGCCGCGAGGCTGTCGCCGGGCTCAGGCTGTTCATCGGCAGGGCGAAATGCACCAACTGCCACCTGGGGCCACTCTTCACCAACGGCGGATTCCACAACGTCGGCCTGCCCAATGCTTCCGACCCGGGAAGAGCACAGGCCATCGATGATGTCCTGAACGACGAATTCAACTGTCTCGGCAAATACAGCGACGCCAAATCCGAGCAATGCACAGAACTCAGGTTTATCGATACCAACCGCCAGAAATATGGAGGCGCGTTCAAGACCCCCACCCTGCGGAACGTTGCCGAGAGACCGCCCTACATGCATGTGGGCCAGTTCAAGTCCCTGGACGAGGTCCTGTTATTTTATCGCCTAAGCTCCAGCAACGAGATTGAACACCAACAACTCACCGAGACGGAACTGCAACAGATCAAAGCCTTTCTAGGTACTTTGAGCGGCCCGATCAGCTATCCTCGCTGACGGCGAGACCGAGTTCCCAGAGTGTGACGTGGTCAAATAAAAGTAGACATTTTATTAAGCTGCTTTTTTCCAAAGCTGCTGTTTCTCAAATTCCATGGGGTTCATATACCCCAGAGAGGAATGACGGCGCCTGCTATTGTAAAAAATCTCAATGTAATCGACGATATCCTGCCGGGCAGCAGATCGGCTGAGATACCTCATTCCAAAAACCTGCTCAATTTTGAGGCTGCCGAAGAAATTCTCGGCCACAGCATTGTCCCAGCAATCGCCTTTTCTGCTTATACTGGACAGTATCCCATGGTTCTTGAGCAGTTTCTGGAAATCATGACTGCAATACTGACTGCCCCTATCAGAGTGAAAGATGAGACCTCGTGAGAGTTTACGTCGCCAGATTGCCATGGTCAACGCATCCATGACCAGATGCCTGGAGATGCAGTTGTTCATCGACCATCCCCCGATACGACGGGAGTAGGGATCAATTACAACCGCCAAGTACAGGCACCCCTCGGACGAACAAATAGAGGTAATGTCGCCAACCCATACGCAATTCGGGGTGGTCACGGAAAATCTGCGATTCAAAAGATTGGGGG
>JGI24728J21555_1000688_pt1 | contig 16319 bp, 21 predicted proteins | sample EPASupsiteSAE305_FD_21555 | JGI IMG/M metagenome (IMG submission 21555) | reverse complement strand
GTTAAAGGTGATGCGCTCCCGCTGCTTGCCTCTTCCGATATCAATGACCCACCATTTCCCAGGTTCACTTTTTGATTTGGTGGGATGGGGGCGAACACTCACGGTTCGTTATTTTCCACAGAAGGAGGTTTTGTGTGTTTTTTCCTTCTCCTTAACGCCTTCCAAAGATTGTTATCGACGTATGCGAAGGATTGGGGCGGTCGGCACCCGGCTGCAATCTGGTCTAGCCCCATAGGATTCTTAAACACTTCCACTTGATCAACAAGAAGTCCCAGTCCAGCATCCTGATTTCCATAATACTCAAAGAAAAAATCTTCAGTTGTGCCAGACACCTTTTTGAATTTCCTCCAGAGCTCGGACGGGTTTGCTTCGACCACATCCTTCACGCTGAAATACCCAGCAATTTTCCCTTCAGGAGCTGTCACATACATTACAACGTGCTCGACATGACGCGGGATATTGAGCTTCCGGAATTCTACCTTTTTTTCCCCCCTGAATATTGCGTGGGCGAATTCAGGATGAATCGAAATCATGATTACATCTCTACGTGTTGCCTTATCCATTGTATTGCCGTTGCGCTGAGTTCAGTAATAGATTGTGGTTGCGCTTTTAATATACCATTTTTTTTGAGAGTCGGCAGGCGAATGTAGGGTGGGCCTGTGGCTTTTACCATTCTAAAGAGTATGGCTAACGCCTCATTTGAGTTACACATTTCTACTATTTCATCAAAAGGATACACCGTCCTCTTGCCCACAAACCGCGCAATTTCTGAAGCATCTTGAGAGCGAATGATATCCTCCACAATGCCGACGCAGGTAATGGCGGAGATATCTTGGGACCTATAAAAAAAGAGGTTATCACCAACACAAATTTTTTTCGTCGCTGCATTACAGATATACGCCTTCCGGATTGCGTTCCCGCACGGTTTTAATGGCACAGGCGTAATGCTTGTCTGAATCGGCCTTAATTCAGGGAACAAAGTCAGGTGATATTCTGGCTTGATAGGAACAACGAAGGATGCATTATTTTTGAAGCTCGTAATTCTTGGACCAAATTTGATGTGGAACTCCAGGGGGGTTAGATTTTCGGCCTCTTCTGTTGAATATTCGAATCTCTTGCAGAGAGCAAGCTCACCGGGTGAATCACCATTCTCAATCTCAAAAAAACCGAAATCATTCGCAAAGGCAATAAGCTGATCCTGTTTTGGGAATGCCGTGAAATACGAGAATTGATATTTATTATGCTCGATGAATTCGAATAAAGGCTTCAAGAGAAGCTCTCCTATTCGATTGCCCCCGTGGGAGCCTGAGACTTTGAATGTGCAAATCTTTAAAACCTTTCCCTTGTATCCATTTGGCAAAGAATCCTCAGGCTTCCAGATGAGAATTCCGGACAATCCGCCGGTTGGCGACCTAACAACATAGGCCTGCCTATGTTCCTTTTTGCACTTTACCAGCCATTGATCAAACTTTACGCCGCCGTAATCAGTTCGTAATGATTCAAAGATAGGGTCATTTGTGTCAATTTCATAGACATACTGAGTACTGACGATTGGGTGCGACGGAGGGGTTTTGTCAAAGAGATCCTGAAGCAGAGTGACCGCATCACCTAGGAGCAAGACACGTGGCCCCAAACCAAGAAGTTTTGCTTTTTTATGGATCCCGATATCTTCGGAAACAAGATAATCGACAAGGTCTCCCTGAAGAGCCGCCAAAAGGCAATTATCGACCCAGCTATTTGAATTTCCTTCAGCCTGTGGAACGATAGAGGGATCTAAAATCGTTGGTGGAGGTGGTGATACAAGCACATTATATCGTGCGACAAGAGTCGCACGGAGCGCTTTTCTTTCATCATCTTTGTCTTTGCCGATATCAACCGTGACTGCGGGGTGAACAAATAGTTTATTTCCAGATTTGGAGCAGAGGCTGTGGAAATTGAGAGCCGTTGCTGTATTGGCCTCTAAATCAAATTTTGACGCAGGTTCAAGAGGGACAAAGATGTTTGTATCTATAAGAAAATTCATTATAAATAATCAATTGAGCCTACAAACTGGATCCGATTAAGGATTGCAGAAGATATCATCCAGAGATGGACCAAAAGTTACTATTAACAATCGCATACGACCTAACAGGATTAATTTATTTATTTGAAAAATAAAGTGCTATCGTTTCTGATAGTCTGGGCAGATAACTAAGGTCCTCACTAGAAACATCTAAAAATGTTATTGGGACATTGAGCTTCCAAGAAATTAATCGAGAATGTTCAATTTCAGCATTTTGCAATTTCTCTAAATGAAAAATACTTAGATTGGATGCATTGTTATCACGCCGAACGAGGCGGTTCAAAATAATGGAAGGAGCACATGTTAACATTACGATGTAAGCGACACTAAGCTCCTTAAAGAGTCGGACGTCAATTGGCTCTATTTCATATTCCTTATTATAAAGGCAAAAGTGCCCATCTAGAAGTACAAAAGGACTGGCAGCCTTGAACTTAGCCAGCTCTTCAACCAGTATGGCCTGATTTGCGTCGATACCAGTAATTGCCTTTGCTACCCCTAATGCCTTACGGCCTTTTATAAGACTACTTGCCGTTATATGCACACCGTCAAGCATTGGTGCGAGCTTCCCACAAAGATAGCCCTTTCCGACTCCATGTACCCCAGCTACGAATACGTTACGCTTGTTTTCCACGCCCCCCCCAATCGATTTTATCTCGGATCCACCCTGGAAAAAATACTAAGTCATGACCGACATGAAATACTTTAATTTTAACGCCAGGCAAGAGGCGCGGCTACACAGCAGCTGTTAAGCTCCAGCTAGGCGCTTGGCTTGACTTTATCGATTCCGGACTCGAAGCCTCGTCTCGCAAATCCTATGAGAATCCCGCACGGTATCTGATGTTTTCCTGAAGCGTCTTTGCCCTCGAAAGCAAGTCGTCGAAAGTCACAACTTCCACAGCATTGCTATTTTTATTGAATCGCCGGAGCTTGCCCTCTTGCAGCTCGCTTAGAGAAGCCCGGGTCCCGATGACTAGAATGCCTCTGGGAGAAGCTATCCGCGGTAGCTTCTTTTGAGCGTAAGCAACATTCTGCTCAATCCACTCAATGAAATCCAAAACTTGACCAAAGGCATGAGTAAACTGGTAGGAAAAGTCATTAGACTGGGTAAATATGGGATCCGAGGGCTTTTCAATTTCTACGGCCACATACTCGCCAGTCAGTGTCTCAAGGACATAGTCCGTGATGAAATCGTCTCCTAGCTTGTGCTTACTAATAAGCTGGCTAGCAAGTGGGTTGAGAAATATCGGGTTCTCAGTGAAGAACTTTTGGTACTCTTCCTCTCGGCCACCTGCCCTTATAAGCCGATCCAACTTGTCGATGTGTCGCTCGGAAATGCGGAGTGTGGATTCCGTCAATATTTTGAAAGCCACCTCGTGAAATCGACTGTTGGCGTCCCTCTCGTAGCTTGACCGCGCTTGTTCGTGGTATAAAAGATTGATCAGCCTGTCGAACGATTCTGGACTCGTTCGGCAATCATCAAGAAATGATAAGAATGCCGACCTTGCGGCCACACGAACATCATCGTTAATCGGATTGTACAGGATAGAGTTGGACTCAGCTGATTCAAAAAAATCTTTTGCGTGATACCCTTCGCTAGCTTGTAGAAGCGATGTCAGTATAGCCATAGGGTAGACATGGCCGGGTGCCTCTGGAAGCACATCGGTCATCGCCTTTACCCCGTCGACACCTTTGTAGATAAGCGCATTACAAGCGAGATAAGGGATGATGTGTTTTTCATTCGTGCCGCCGTCTAGCTCCTTCAGATACTGCTTCAGCTTTGCGACAGTACCTGGGCCGCTGTTTAGCGCTAGCTGCTCAAACTCATGAACTATATTCCTCAAATACTCCGACATCCGATTTTATGTCCTCCCGCCTAACTGAAACATCTGCGGCTTGTTCGAAGGATGTTATTGTTGGAATTAAGCATCATTTCTGCGGAACTCCCAATATTTATTCCAATCACCAATGGATGCTTTTGATTCGGACGGTAGCCATGTCATTTGATGTGCCCCTCTTTGCGTGCGATTTCTAAAGCCTCTGCATGAAGACTAACTGAGTTCTCTGCAAGCCATCTCTTGACCGGCTTGGCTTGCTCAAAACACTGTTGATACTCCTCGAAATACTCGGGGTCTTTTGGGCCAATAACTTCGCGATAGAAGTAACTCACCGTTGCCGCCAACCAATGCCACAACTCCAGATGTTTGGCACAGTAGTCCACCACGAGGAATAGTTCCGGCTTTCCGATTAGCCCCAAGACAAACTCGTTTCCTTCGCCAAGCATGCGACCAGAAACAAGATCTCGGTTTGGATGGCTGGCTTCGGAGAAGAATGAGTACAACTCCTTCATTGCAGCCTCTGGTTCGCCCATAGGATTGGCACTTAGGTGTTTTCTGACCTCGGCGTTTCCGATCTGCTTACCGCGTTGCCACTTGACTGCCCATGCCGACTCAAGAGAACAGAGATGAAGCAGAGACAATGATTCGTACGCTCTCCGCGCAAGTGGATATGCAATGGACAATTTACCGCCAACGATAAGCGATCTTGCTTCGTAAAGAAAGTCAAAGACGTCCGCCAGCAAGTCGCGGATAACCCGATCTTGCGCATCACGAGGCGGCGTGTGCCCGAGAAGATTGGTAAGGCGTGCCACGAGCTTCGCGTAGCGATCTGTTACTTTGATATACGGCTCGGCCATGCCCGAAATTTCACGTAACCGTGTGGCCGCGAATACCGGTAGCTGCTCAAACAACTTATGTGCTTCGGCAACAGAGTAGGGCATGCGTAAATATGACGGTTAACGGTGAAATAATCTGCCGGCCGAGGAGCTGCCTTTTTTAAGAACGCGCTTTATTCCGGTCAGGTTTATTGATTGGTTAGAGCAAATCTTTTTTACATATTCGATACGAAATTAGAAAATTCACGCCAAACAAAAATAAATTTTATGACTGAAATACTAAAAACGAAAATACCGAAGCTCAAAACTAAAGAAACCCACTTGGTATTTTGTGGAAATATATTACTATGAATAATAGCAGTGTCAGGTATAAAAAGGCAGGATAAAAATACAATACAGACAAGAAGTAACCAAGCCATCATGCGATGCAATCGTGAAACGAGCCCAGGGAGATATTTAGTCTTTTGTGTATTTTTTATTAAAACATTACCATTTGCTGATGCTAACAAAGTAACAGATGCCATTACAAAGCCAAACAATATACCAGCTACAGTTGAAACTGTAGATGCTATAGGTTCTATTTTATTAGCATCTAAGTTGCTAACTGAAGAATAAGAATAATATGTTATTAAAAATGCGATAATTATAGGAATTATCAATCCAGTACGAAATATTGATTTAAGCAAGCTGCCCACCCCTTAACACTCCAAAATAATTTTGAAGCTCTTGCTCCTTGTCATCCCTTGATTCTCTAAGAGCAGCCCACATATCGGTTGACAATGGATACCTGCCAATCATTTCTATATCCGTGAAATAGAATAAACGATCTGCTACCAAGTCTATAGGATGAGTCAAACCGTTTTCTTCTAAAAGAACGTCAGCCTTTTTTATATTAAATCTATTTTTTAATTCTAAAATTGCTCTCTTTAAAGAATTTGCAAGATATCTTTTTTCAGGTTCTTCAGATTTACCATTCCCTCGCAAATAGATATGCACAACAGCAGCATTAGAGCTATTGAGACTTGCAATAATAGAGTTATTGAAGTCATGTTCAACGCCTAAAAAAAGGTCTGGATTTGTCGGTCTAGCGATAGCCAACTTTAAAGATCTTAAATTTACACTATTGTTCATTAATCTCTCAAGATCAGCTGCCTCAATAATTGGATTCAAAGATGTCGTATACCCATTAATGGAGAGATATTGCGAAAAGACACTTGAGTTTAGCGCAAATTTATTTCGTTGCAAAATAATCAATGCATAATCACTAAAGTATTTAAAATATGCTTTCTCTATTAAATGTTCATCTTCTTCAAGGTCAAGCTCACGCTCCGCGCCACCAGGTATTGCAGCATGGGGTAATATAGCTTTTCTATATTTTCCGATTATTCCGCGAAAGCCATAATCTGTTTCTTGAATATGCCTTAACTCTAAAGTTATACCTTTAAAAGTACGTACAGTATTTTCTCCTTCATTTTGATACCTTCTTTTCAATCTATGAAATATTTCGTCAGGTGAAACCTGAGGCAAATTTGCACGTCCAGATAATGTTTCACACTGGAAGAAGTCAAAATAAAATCTTTTTTGTTCAGGCATAACTAATTACCTCGATGAATTATCTATTCTCTAACAAGAGTTCAGCGGAAGCCGCGCTTTTCGCGACTTCCGCTGGAACGATTTGTTCGCACTTTATTTTAATCTATCAAAATTTGTTGATTTATATTTTTCGAACTGAGGTTTACAGTGCTCTATTTGTTTTTTAGTATTCTTTCCGTTAAACCAGATGCTTCGCTTACCTTTATTTTTTCCATTTCTATTTTGGACAGATTCTTTAATAAATTCTCCTGATGTCATTATCCACATCATATCCATTCTTTCTGAGTAAAATACAAACCAATAATTATTTCGATATTCATGAGGAATTGCTGCGAATAATGCAGCATCTCCAAAAACAACTGTATTTGATCTAGCTTTTATCTGCACTGTAACAAAAGTATCATCATTTCGTCTAATAACAGCATCTATCGCATCATCATCTACCATTGGAACATATACATCAAGCCCTTCTTTGAGCATATTGCCAATAATCCAATATTCAATTCGTTTTCCAAATCCTGCTGAATGCCTAAATGTCTGTGTCATTTGTTTTATTAACGAAAAAATAACCGGCCTGCGGATTTTGCCGCCCTTGAAAAGGCACGTTATATTCCGGACCGATTGATTGGATGTTAGAAATTATCGGGCTCAGTCCCTATTTTATACAGGTTCGGCAGAATGATTAGTTAGCCCAATACAGCGTCATTTGCTCCGAGCGCGAGGAAGAATCACTCGATCTGCTCGAAATTCGTGGGCGCCACCATTGGTGGCGCCCAGCTTGTACAGAGGGATTCCCTCAAATCGCACTTCACGCTCCATAAGTACGGGCAAGCGCCGCACCTTCTCAAACAGTTTTTCGTCCATCGCGATGCGAATGTAATGCCCGGGCGCGTCTTCAATGTCGAGCCGGAACGACTGGGGCAGTAATCGAGTTACTACGCCTGAAATAGTCGTCTTGGCGCCTGGAACCAGCTTGTATTTCAATTCGCGAATGTACTCTTGTGTCTTAGCGTCAATGATCAGTCCATGCCCAGCCGTGACACCAGGACCAAGAAACTCAATTCGGTCGACGCCTCCGATATTGCCGACGCGGTCTGCCAACTGCCGAATCTCGGGAAAGATGTTGACGATCAGAATCTGGTTCTTTGGTGTCTCTTTCGTGGCACCGATCTTCTTTCCAATGTACGCGCCCATTGCAACCAACCCTGCAACGACCAGACCCTGAAAGATCGGGCCAAGGGCTGGATCGGTTAGATATGGCGCTAGTCCCCAAAGATCGGAGCTTTTCTTGTGGCTGGATATCTGAAGAGCGAGCTCTTCGCGCCTGCGGGTCGGTAAGTGGATGCCCCTGTCAAGCTTTCCCTCGGCGAAGAGTGCAGCCTTATGCACGATGCGCTGAATGGCGATAAGGGAAGTGGCAAGCTCGTAGATAGGCAAGGAGCGTGTTGCCAATTCCTTTCCATCGAATTTGAGAGAGAGCAAGTCGTCGTTCATTCTTTGGGACCAAAGTTGGGCAAGGCGAAGGGGCTAACGAAAAAATAACCGCCGGCGGATTTTGCCGCCCTTGAAAAGGCGCGCTTTATTCCGGTCCGGTTGATTGGATGTTAGAAATTATCGGGTTCCGTCTCCGGTTTTTCTAAATGGCGAGTGTTGAGTTGACGCCATTTTTAGCCGCGGGAGCAAACCAGCTTAAGGAGGCACCAGAGGACGAAAATCACAAGTGAACCGAATAACACGGTCCCGTAGAAGACGGGATAAATCCACCCAAGCCTAATTTTGCTCCAGACTCCTTCCCGCACACGAGCACCGGCAAGTTGTGACGTTTGAAGAACTTTCGTAATTTCGACACTACGACCAACGTAGGCATTGATGATACCTTCCGTCTTGACCGAAACAAGCAAATTGACTCCGGCGAAGAAGGCGAGAACACATAAGGCGTAGGGCGCAAAGAAGGCGCTCTCCGCACGTGACAAGGCATATATCACCGCTACCAACACGGCAACGAAGATGTTCATTGAGAGAGTGCGCTGGGCTTCGAGGTGACGAACATGAGCCCAGTTCTGTTCGTAGGTGGTCAGCAGGGCATTCTCCGACGGACCGATTTCCTCCGTCTCGTCGACAGCCGCTGCGGCAGTCGGCTCGTTACAAGACATACTTGCCGATTGATCGAGGGTCACGGTCACCATTGTCGCAGGACCTTGTGCCCACCATTGATGAAGCAGTCCAGGGGTCCATGCAATGAAGTCCCCAGGTGAGTTAAGCAGCAACTCGACGCTAGCAAGAGTATCCTCACTCCACATGCGTTGGCGCCACGGGCCACCCGAGACCAGCATCGTCACCCTCACGTGCCCGTCAGGTGGACGTGGCCCAGCGGTATCATTTACCTCGTGAGTCGAATACTTGACCCCCACCAGACTCGCTGGATGTGTTTCGTCTACGCACAGAAAGTTAACGGTGGCGCTGAAACCCACGAAGTAACCACCCTTGGCGTCCTCCGCGTTCGCGACCTCAACCCCGTTGAATAACTTACCCTCGACAACTGTGATAGCCATCATGCCCCCTGCGCATCTAACGAAAAAATAACCGACCGGCGGATTTTGCCGCCCTTGAAAAGGCGCGCTTTATTCCGGTCCGGTTTATTGGCTAGTTATGTGTCGTCTCTTAACTTGTCCAACTCTTCACGCAAATGTGTAAGTGCAGGCTTTTTGTCCGATGACAGCAGTGTGTGAATAGAAAAAGATGCTCTGAGAAGTAGTTCAGAGGCAACCCCAAATAAAGTTTCCAGCTCCTGAAAATTAGCTTCCTTGAAATAATGTATCTTAAGGCCTTGCTCATGTGCTTCAAAATGACGACCTCGTAACGCTCTATAATCATTGTGAGAAGCGCAGCATAACCAGTTGTAAATAGTCTTATACTCGTTATCCAGTCCAGCTTTGTGAAATTTTTCGAATTTGTTTAAATTTTTGTAACCAAGACCCATCAAACGATTCTTTTCCGTCTCCATTTTTGTTATTCGTTCATCCAGATCTGGTGCTTCTGCGATTTTTCCGAGATATACATTTTTTTCGTTTCTGGCTTCTTTCAAGAATTTAAGATTTTCTATAATGCTTTTAATTTCCAGTGAATAACCATATTTTGGTTCTTTGCATAGATTTTCTAAGTCTACATACGCTTCGAGAATACTCCTTAAAACCACAGGAATTGTTGAATAGTGCTCGGTTTCTAATAGTGGGATTAGACTGCCGCATAGTTCAAGTATCGATCCATAGAGGCTAACCGTGCTTACGTGCAGCGGGTGGGTTCCGTCGAATGTTAACGATTTTGCGTAGTTCAATAATGCATCCAGCGATTTTCGGTAATATGCTTCAACGTCCTCTAGTTTCTCTTTGTAGTTTTCAGTCATTTATTTATTCACATAACGAAAAAATAACCAGCCGGCGGATTTTGCCGACCTTGAAAAGGCGCGCTTTATTCCGGTCCGGTTGATTGGATGTTAGAAATTATCGGGCTCCGTCCCTATATTATACCACTCGGCACGATATGGCGTCCCTTCCGGTTTGTATGGCTTGGTCGAGTCATAAATTTAAATCGCGATAATGGGGATGGTTACAGCAACTAACCACAATAGAGGTTTGCTCACTTTTTGTGCCTCCATTCCCAAGGCGGGGTAGGTTCTACTTCTTGCCACAATCCTTTACGGTTCGATTGTGCAACTGTTTGGTTTTGCCTCCAGTCGTTACAAAACGATTGCTTACAGTATTGAGGATATGTCCATGCATATCCAGATGAAACCATTGCTTCATTTACGTTCGCTCCATCTGCAAAAACAAGAGCGACTAACCGCCCGTACCGGTCTCGATCGAGGACTTTGATACTGATCTGCCTGCCGGTGATGATTTGTTTCAATGCTTGCTGAGCTGCTTTGCCAAAAGCTTGGCCGCCTTCAGGGGCGTCGATACCGTGCAGCCTGATATCCATCTCTTGACCCTCAATAAGAGCACGAACGGTGTCTCCATCGGTTATGCCCACAACACGAACGCCTTGCTCTCTTTGTGATTTGGGAGCTACGCTCACCATACGACTCCCTTGCTCTCTTTGTGGTTTGGGAGTGCTGGCGGGAACGATCTCAAGGCCGTTTCCACCATAGCTGCTCTGCCTTGATTGTCCGCCACTACTTGCATTGCCGCCACCGTGGCAGTGGTAATCTCCGGTTTTACGATTATTGTGGCACCCGCTGCTGTTGAGACCACCAGGATGCCCGAATACTATTGCAGGGATGGAAAAAAAAACTGCATTAACAATGAACAGCAACATTATGTTTTTTCGATTGTCTTTATACATATTTTTCTCAACTAGATTTATCATCTAGGCAAGATTGCCTATTGACTATCCTTTGTCGTTGACCAACACTTCTCCAGGAAGTCCGGCTTGATGATCTCCGCTGGCCCGTTTTTTTTCGACAAATTCGCGGAATGACGGATACCGATCTTTGAGGTCTTCGTAGAGGTACATGGATTGGGATGGGTTTTCCCCGTAGTATTTATTCATCCATTCCACTATCCAGCGAAGATTTTCTTGGGTGGCTGTCGGTTGATGATCACTTGTCCGCCTTTTTTGCCAAACATCCCCTCCTAAAAGAAGTCCACCGTTGCTCACCACTTGAACAGGTGGTTTGCACAATTCCTCCCTGCTTACACCGAACTTTTCCTGCATGATCTCAAACCACCGGACCGGGATTCTGTAGGCTTTTTTTGAATCTGTAAAGGCGGCTGGCGAGATACCAAGAACTTGGGCCAAGGCTTTTTGGCTTCTGACCTTAGCTACCGCCTTCATCCTTTCTATTATGATTTCATGCAGTTTTGCATCCATAGGGAAAAAAATTAAGTTTATTTTTTCTTTTGCTTGATTTGACCCTAATTTTACCTTAAAAATGCCTAATAATAATTAAGCCAAGGATACGGTGTGAACAGTCAAGAAATCAAAAACCTGCTCAAGACCAACGGTGTCAAACAGTTAAATATAGCCAGTTCACTTGGTGTGAGCCATGTGGCTGTGTCGCTGGTGGTTCGCAATCGGGCGGTTTCGTCACGCATCCGCCAGGCCATTGCCGAGGCTGTCAATAAACCAATCTCAGACCTATGGCCGGAGCAGGAGCAAGTGTGAAATTCGATTGCTCATACACTGATGAATCCGGGCTCAAAGTTTCCCTGGCGGTTTCAGCTTCGCTATCCTGTTTTGCACCTTTATCTGGAGGCGAAGAAACGCCAAACGGAGATCCAAATCCTGCTTCGTTTTTAGCTGAGCGTTGTCTGCTGGAAATATCGAGTCAGCTTGTTTCAGCACATCGAGCAATTGAACGAGCGTTGAGCGTTGCATCCATCGACCTCCACAAAACGGAAGTTGATTCAATGAAAACAGATTAGCCCCTTGGCACAAGAAAGCGCCGGCATGAAAAAACGACTTCACGGCGCATCGTCCGTAACGAAAGCCGGGACGTGATGCGCGACTAAACGTGGCTGTGCTCTTTCTTCTGCCAAGGGAATAAAAAAAAGCCCCGCCCCCTGGACGGACCTTGGGCATGATGCTTGGCGGCATTGCCAGGATAGTACAGGGGACGGGCACCTGATGCAAACGAAATAGAGTTCCATATCTTCAGAATATCAGGAGAAACGGCAATGTCCATGTCATACGGCGAAGGGAAAATGCAGCCGTGGCAAGTGTTCCATGCCGCCAGGAAGATTTTAGGGGCGAACATTGTGGCACGTATTTTTAACAGGGAAGTGCGCTCGGCCCACAACTGGGCGCAGGACCCTGCCCACACCGAATGCCGCTGCAAGAGCCCCCTGGAATTACTGCACACCCTGTTCGAGCGATTGGATGCCGCTGGCTCCGGCTATGTGGCTCGGGCCGGGATCGATTATCTGGCAACAGCCATTGATCCGGCAGCGCAGGTGGATGGGATCAGGGACCCATTGCCCACCATCCACGAGGAAATCCTGGCGGATTACTCGGCGGTGGCGAGGCTCCAGCAAGCCATCGAGGCAGGGGCAGACATGGAAACCATCAACAACCTCAAGAAAGAAGCCATTGAAGAGGTCGAACGCACGGTGGCCCGATATGCGAGGGATCGGAAAGATGGGTGAACCGTTGACCGAACACACGGCCAAGGAACTGCTCGTCAAACTCGACACGTTCCAGCGGGAGATGGCCGAAATCAAGAAGATGATTGCCGGATGGACACGGGAGAACGCCATGGCGCCCGTCTCGGTCGATACCCTGGCCACCGACATGGCCAAGGCCTTGGAGATGACCCGAAAAACCGGCGACCGGAAGTATGTCAACGAAGCCAAGGCGCGGCTCAAGAACGCCGGGCGTGGATGAGACAAGGCAATGGACTCGACTAACCATTTTCAACGATTGGATGTCAACAAACCGTTTACACGAAACCGCATGAAACGAGTCGAGACGAGCGAATGGTTGGGCATGTTGGCGAGAATGATACGGGCCGCAGGAAAACGCGTCGCCGATGCCGACGAACACGAGTTGGCCAGGCTGGTCGGCATGCGTGACGAACTTGAAACAGCTATCAAAGTGGCCATTGATGGCCAGCGCCGGATCGGAAGATCCTGGGACCACGTTGGCCGTGCCCTCGGCATCAGCCGGCAAGGCGCATTCAAACGCTACGGTCAATCCACCGGGTGCGCTGCACCCCTGCCCTGTTCATCGTCTGCCAGGGCAGATTTCCGCCAGCGATGAGGAGTTGAGATGAACATCACAATCGTTGTTTCCGGGCAAAGTCAAGTAGCCGAAGCATTGGCTGCATTCCCTGGAAAGGCTCACCGGGCCTGCGCCGTTGCCCTCAACAAGACCGGAAAACTCATCAAGGAAGCCGAGGTCGCGGAAATGAAAGCCGTCTTCGACACCCCTACCCGTTATACGCTCAACTCTTTGCAGCTCACTCCCGCAACGAAAGACAACCTTCAGGCAACCGTATGGTTCAAGGAGCCCGACCGTATGGGGCAGCATTACCTCTTGCCCCAGGTGGACGGAGGGCAGCGCAAACAGAAGGGCTTTGAACGTGGCATTAGCCTTGGGGAATTGACGCCGGCACTGGGGGCGAAGCTCAACCAATACGGCAACGTCTCTCCTGGCCAGATACGGCAGATCCTGTCCGTGCTGGGCCGGGCCGAGATCGCGGCTGGGTACAGCGCCAACATCACCGACCGGTCACGCCGCCGTAACACCAGGGAGCGGGATTATGTAGTCATCGACCGCCGGCAGCGGGGCAACCTAGCAATGGGCGTGTATCAACGATTCCAGACGGGCGCAGGGTTCGGCGCCAAGACCAAGCGCACCTTCCTTGACCGGTCCAAGTCGTACCAAAAAGGCCGCACGCGTGGCCGATTCGCCTCGGTCATTCGCGCCAGGGGCTTGCGCCCTGTCCTGCTCGCCGGTCGCACTGGGCGCCGAGTTAAACCGCTACTCGATTTCTATGGCGTGGCCCAAGGCACGTTCAAGCAACGATTCGAGCCATTGTTTTGGGACACACTCAACACGTTTCTGAAGTCATGACGGGGAGCCCCTTACACCCCCTCCAGGTTGTCAAGCAGGTGGAGGCCTGTGGTCATGACCATTCACGGGTCCTCCCCCGGCCCTCACCACTGCGGGTGTTTCGCGCCCCGGCGTGTGGGTGCATTTAGAAAATATTGGTCCAATGCAAAAATGCAAAAAATTCTGCAACAAGGTGGACAAATGATTTTTCCAATAATGGATGGATTGTCAATGGGTTGCCCCTGCCAACCTGTCATTTTTTTGGCGGAGGCGTAGCCCATGGCAGAGGAAAGCATGGCCGGCAAGGTGGTCGACCGGGCGCGTGAGCTGGAACAAGAAGAAGACCGGCTGATGGACCTGGAAGACGACTTCGTCAAAAGCTGCCTGGATGCCAACGAACGCGGTGACGGAGTGCTGTACGCCACCTTGCACAAGGGCAGGTACCTGTTCAACACCACTCCGAAAGACGGGATCTGGCTGCGTTGGACCGGGATCGTCTGGGAGCAGGATGATTTTCGCGACGCCTTCAAGGCGGTCGAGGCGGTGGCCCTGCAGTATGAGCAACGAGCGCTGGATCTGTTTGCCGAGGCCGAAAAGCTGGAAGAAACGGGCAAAAAGGAACAGGCCGACAAGGTCCTGGAACTGGCCAAACGGTACCGGAAACGGGTCGATCGACTGCGCACCGAGAACGGCGCCAAGAAGGCGTTGGTCTGGGCGCCGGTGGTGGAAAAGAGCATGGCCTGCCGTGAGTTGGAGTTGGACCGGCAGCCGATGCTCCTGCCCTGCGGCAACGGAGTGATAGATCTGACCGCAGGCGTGCTCCTGGATGGCGATCCGGCGGATCTGATGACCAAGGCCATTGATGTGAACTACCTCAAGGACGCCGACTACACCGACTGGCATAAGTTCATGGTCGAGGTCTGCGGCTCAGAAGCGGTGGCCAACTTTCTCAAACGCTTTTTCGGCTACGCGCTCACCGGCCACAGCTATGAGCAATACATAGCGGTGTTCATCGGTGGCGGCCGCAACGGTAAAGGTGTGCTGTTTTCCTGTATAGGCTCAGTTCTCGGGCCGTATTACCACGTTATCAGCCCGTCGATGATCACGGAACAGCGATTTGACCCCTCACCCAACGCCGCCAGTGAACACAAGTACGCCCTCCATGGCAAACGGCTGGTGGTTGCTGGTGAATCCAAACGCGGCCAGCGGATCGACGCCGGCCAGGTCAAGGGGCTGACCGGTGACGACAAGGTCGAATGCCGCCCAAACTTCGGCAAGATGTTCATCTTCGACCCCACCCACACCCTTTGTCTGCACACCAACCACATGCTGATGGGCATGGGATCCGAATTCAGCCTGGTTCAACGGCTGCTCAAGATCGATTTCCCTTGGGCCTATGTCGACGATCCGGAGGCGGAGGCCAAAAAATTCCCGCCCCTGGCGGATCGGTTCCGCAAGAAGGACAAGCACCTCAAAGACCGATTGATGCGGAACAGGGAAGGCATCCTCAAATGGCTGGTCGAGGGCTGCATGGAATGGCAGCAACGCGGCCTGGATCCGCCCCAGGAGATCCTTGACTCGGTCGACGAACTGGCCAAGGCGGAAGACTACCTGACCGAGTTCCTCAACGACAGCCTCCTGCCCTCGCCCGACGACTCCGACAGGGAGATCGGTTTCCAGGGCCTCTACCAGTGCTTTCTCTGGTGGTGGAGCCTCAACCAGGGCGACCCGAAGAAGGCGCCTGCCAACCGGACGCTGGCCAAGGCCATGCGCGAGCGGGGCTACACCCTGGAGAAACGGGGCGGTAAGATCTATGTGCTCGGAGTTTTGTACCATCCGGAGCTATCCACGGAGATGTTGCGCGATGATCAACCGCCTCATCCTGCCTCATCCTAGTTCATCCTGGCCCGTCCTGATGACGCAATTTATTGAGATGAAAACAAAAAAACCGAAAACAGGACGGCAGGACGAGATTCGCGGGCGCGCACACGGAATTTTTTTGAAAACAGGTGGGAGGTTTTTTTCCATGCGCGCACGTCACATATTTCATCCTATGTCCTGATATGTACATCATCCTATAAAAATCATTACAAAAAATTAATCAGGATGAGAAAAGACGAACCAGGACGAGCAGGACGAAAGCAGATGAACGCATCATTGATGGACATAGTGGCCAAGTATGGCCTGCGGAAGAGCGGCATCCGGCATACCGGACCGTGTCCCAAGTGCGGCGGGTCCAAGGACTCGGACAAGTTCGTGCTGTTCGTCGATGGTGGATTTCGCTGCTTTGCCTGTGGCTTCAAGGGCGATCGCATCAAGTGGCTGCGGGAAATGGAAGGCATGAGCTGCCGCGAGGCCCACGATGCCGAGGGCAAGGATTGTTCCCCTTCCTGCCCGAACTACGGCCCGTGCCGCAACGGCGAACCGGTAAAACGTCGGCCA
>JGI24728J21555_1000662_pt1 | contig 16807 bp, 19 predicted proteins | sample EPASupsiteSAE305_FD_21555 | JGI IMG/M metagenome (IMG submission 21555) | reverse complement strand
CGCCGGTAGCCCGACGGGGCAATCCGCAAGACCTTGCAGATCGGCTCGACCCCGAAGGTGTCGCGATGCTGATCGATGAAGGCCTTCAGGATTTCAGGCGGCGGTCGAGCTCCGCCTGGGCGAAAAACGCACTCGCCAGTTTCAGAATCTCGTTGGCGCGGCGCAGTTCCTTGACCTCGCGCTCCAGCGCCTTGAGACGTTCGCGTTCCGACGTGCTCACGCCGTCACGCTCGCCGCTGTCAACTTCATCTCGCTTGACCCAGTCCAGCAGCGTCTGGCTCGTACAGCCAATCTTCGGTGCAATCGATTCGACTGCCGCCCATAGTGACGGATGCTCGCCACGCTGCTCCCGTACCAGACGGACAGCGCGCTCCCGGACCTCTGGGGAAAACTTGCTTTGCTTGCTCATGGCTCCATTCTCTCAAGAGTTGGAGCCTCCACCAAATCCGGGGCGGTCCACTGCACGTTGCCGGACTTCGGCAGAATATATGTTCGACTTGTTCATGGTTCCATCCTATCAAGAGTTGGAATCGCCACCAAACTCGGGGCAGTTGAATCCTCTGCAACGGCAAATGGGTCCGATGTTGCGAGTCTCCCTCAGAGCCCCCATTATCGTGCCCTACTGTTACCGCATAAGAGATCCTTAAGCTTGCGTGGCGCACACTCTTCAGCCGAGGAGACCACGCATGCGCTTATTGATAGTCGAAGACGACGCCATGATCGCCGAGAGCATTCTTGACGCTTTGAGAGGGCTCGGTCACGCAGTCGATTGGGCAGACGACGGGCGAGCAGGGGAATTGGCACTCGGAAACGACGTGTATGACCTGGTCCTGCTGGACGTGGGACTACCGAAGCTGGACGGTCTGACGGTGCTGAGAGAGTATCGCGCGAACGGTGGGGCCGCCGCGGTCATCATCATGACGGCGCTTGACGCCGTCACCGACCGAATCTCGGGACTGGACGCTGGCGCCGATGACTATCTCATCAAGCCGTTTGATCTGGACGAACTTGCTGCCCGGGTGCGCGCGCTACTGCGAAGACGCATCGGGAAATCCCGACCGGTGTACGTTCACGGCGCACTCACACTGGATGAGGTGTCGCACGAAGTGACGTTCCGAGGTGCTCCTGTACCGCTGGTTGCCCGTGAATTCAGTCTCTTGCGCGTGCTTATCGAAGCACCGGGCAAGGTGTTCAGCAAAACAGAACTTGAAGACAAGCTCTACGGCTGGAACGAGGAGATAGAGAGCAATACCATCGAGGTACATGTGCATAATCTCAGAAAGAAACTGGGCGCACAACAGATTGTGACTATTCGAGGCATCGGCTATCGACTGGCGGTGGCCGAGTGAGGTCCGTACGCACACAACTCCTCGTGGGCCTGATTCTCGGGCTCGGTGCGATGAGCGTGCTCGCAGGATATGGCATTTTCCGAAGTGCGCTTGAAGAAGCGAATGAGCTTTTTGACTATGAACTGCGTTCTGTCGCAATCTCTTTGCCGCAGTCGGTGGCCGATACAGAATTGGCGAATAGCACGTCTGGTGATTTCGAGGGATTACAGGATGACCGTGTGGTCATCCAGATTTGGGATGCGTTGAACCATCTGACTTATGAATCCCTCCCAAGCGCAAAGCTGCCACGCCAGCACGCGGGATTTCAGTCCGTCGAAGTGGGTGAGCGACACTATCGAATTTTCGGTCTACAGCAGGCTTCGCGATTTGTTCAGGTTGGACAGCCCATGTCCGTGCGTGACGAGTCGGCGTTGACACAGGCATCAAGGACGCTTTGGCCATTGTTGGCAATTCTGCCACTTGAAATCGCCCTAGTCTTGCTAGTTGTGAAGCGGGCGTTGCGACCTGTCACTATCATTTCCGGGTCTTTGGCAGCCCGTTCGATTGAAACGTTGGCACCCATCGATATGGCCAATGCCATACCGACGGAAATCGAGCCGCTGGTTGAGGCACTGAATGACCTATTGGTACGACTCGACAAGGCATTACATGCGCAGCGCATTTTCATTGCGGACGCGGCACATGAACTTCGAACTCCGTTGACGGCGCTTAAGCTCCAGATTCAGGTTGCACGCCGACACCACGAGAAACTGAACGATGAGGACCTGCTGCGCAAACTGGAAGATAGGGTGAATCGCGCAATCCATCTAGTCCAGCAGTTGCTGACCCTTGCGCGGGAGGATTCCGAGGCTAGGGCGCGCGCGGGAAATGCCGACCTTCGCCGTGTGGCGACCCAGGTAGTCGGCGAACTCTCCGTACTGGCAGAACACAAGGGAATTGACCTCGGTCTGGAATGTACCGGTCTTGCGGCGAAGGAAAGCCCAATCGTTGTGAATGGGGACGAGACCTCACTGACAACAATGATCACGAATCTCGTCGACAATGCCATTCGGTACTCCTCACCTGGCGGGCAGGTCGATGTTCGACTTTGCGCGAGTGATGCCGAAGTAACGCTGGAAGTTGTCGACAACGGACCTGGTATACCGGAAGCCGACCTTGAACGCGTGTTGGACCGGTTCTATCGTGCGGGAAATACAACTGGTCAGGGTAGCGGGCTCGGATTGGCCATTGCAGCAAAGGTGGCGGTGAAGCATCGCGCCGCGCTTTCCGTGCGCAATCGAACGGATGGGCAAGGGCTGAAGGTCTCTGTAAGCGGCTTGCGCCGTGCTCCTGCCGATGGTCCTATTGCTGCTGCGCGGCCATCAAGTGCGAGCCTTGAACCGAATTGGCGTGTGCACACCTGACTGCGGGAGCGACAGATACAGGGCTCGCCCGGCTCTTGCCTGAGGCGGCCGGTGACATTGTACAACGACGTAAAGCGATCCAAATTAATTAGCGTGAAAGCACTCTCTATTACTAAAGATGCAATAGGCCAATGGGATGCGACCCATCAAAATTTTTGGCGATTGGCAACGGCGGAATGGTCGGCCGTCCACCAAAGCCTGATTTGCCGGTTGTACCCTCGACCTATAAGTGCGGAGCTAACCGCGTCGATTCTCGCTTCATATCTCCGCAGACGGTGCCTGTGGATACCGAACTGTCCCGTTCATTCGGTCGGTACCGGTTTGAAAGGTTCGATCGTTCGTCGGGCAGTCAAAGGAGAGTCGAATGAAAGCCGGTCGCCTGGGCATCTTTTCAAGATGGCGCTATTGCTTGCAACTTCGTGTGCAAACACCAGTCCCGCCATGAGCTACGCCGCACAGGTACACCTTCGCGACGGAAAGACGGCAACGTGCATCGTCAATGGACATGGGACTGAAAGTTTGACCGGGGCGCGATACCCACACTTACCACAGCGGAAAAAAATGAACCGGAAATTGATGCCATCGCTCGGTTACGCAGAATTCCGACCCAAAAGATCAAGTATCCCGACCCGTTGACCGCGCCGAGAGTAGCGTGCTCGTGACCGAAGCGATGCAACTGGATTGCGCCATTCCGTACAATGCTAGTTGGCGGTAGCCGAAGCGCAAAACCGGCGGCAATTTGCGACGCGCCTTTTCAGGCCGATGCCGAAAGGCGGGTCCTTTCGGAGCGTTTCGTCACTGCATAAGCCGCCCTTAAGGAGAGGCTGATAGTTTTCGCGCAGACAGAGCGGTAGCGGAATTCCGCTTGTGATGTTCGAGACGCCCGCAGTCGGACTGTTTCGTTTGCTTGACCACGCAGGTGGTTAACGCCGCTGGCAAAGTTCGGCTCAGTCACGTTTCGAGCCGAAGGAGCTATGCCATGACCACCTTTCTCGGGCCCGGAAGCGATTCCGGGCCTTCTTTTTCGTACTAGGTGCAGGCGCTGTTGCCTATGTTGAAACACAGGCATGCGCTAATGCAGGTGCGGGTGCGATCGTACGCGTCGAGCTTGATGACAAGGCACCCATGATTCATTGGTGCGTTCATGGAGTCTGGTTCGAGCGGGCAGATTCTCCAAATCCGATGCCATGCTGCAGGCAACTGCGGACTAAGTCACTGGCCGCCTCGGCCGAAGAATGAACATGTCGGACAAGCTTATTTTGAGAAAATTTGATATCGACCTGAATCTGCTCTCAAGCCGGTTGCTCGAAATGGGCGGCCTTGTGGAGTCACAGATTGCGCTTGCGTTGGAGGCAATGAACACGTTCGATTTGCCACTTGTCGAGCAGGTCCTCGAGGGCGAACGTCGGCTCAATGCGATGGAAATAGAAACTGACGAAGAAGTTTGCAACATCATCGCTCGTCGACAACCGGCCGCACGTGACCTGCGACTTCTGATGGCCGCGTCGAAATGCATCACAAACCTTGAGCGTGCAGGTGACGAGGCCCGGAAGATTGCGAAGCGGACGCGCCGCATTGCCATGGAAACCAACGCACGGAGCATCAACATAGCTGAAATCAAGGTATCTGGCGAAATGGCCTTACACATTCTTCGCAGAGCGCTGGATGCATTTGCGCGGATGGATACCGTGGCAGCAGCACAGATTATCCTGGATGACGAAGCCATCGATAACGAGTTTCGGGCTTTCGTGCGCAAGCTGGTCACGTACATGATGGAAGACCCTCGAACAATTTCGGTTGGACTGGACTACCTGTTCATTGCGAAGGCCATCGAGCGTATCGGGGACCACGCGACCAATATTGCCGAGTCGGTTGTCTACGTGGTTAGCGGCACCGATGTTCGCCATGTACCTCGAGACCGGCTTTGACGTGACGCCATTGGCAACTGATCATGGATGTTGCACACCTGTGCTGCCGGCGACCGGTTTGTCAGGTCCTTGACATTGCCAGGCGTCGTAGTACTTCGGTGCCCTCTGATGTCAGCCGGAATGTGCCGCCCTCGGATGCGGTAGGAACGACCTCCACTAAACGCTCCTGTTGAAGGGTTGCCGCATCGGGATCAGCGAGTGCTACCTGGCCCGGTGCACTGAACAGCACAATCAACATCGCAATCTCATGAGGGCTAAGGAGCTTCTTCACGGTGTGCCTCGATAACGGTTGCGCACATGGAGTTCGGTCAACACGCGATTCGACGAACGAGGAAGGTGATTATGCCCCTTGTACGCTATCACCGAATATAGCGAGACGGCTTGGCGACTTGATAACGACGCCGACTGGCTGCGAACTGTCGGTGCTAGCAGATAGAAGGGTTTCCATCATCATTGATTGGATGAGCGGACTATCGCTGTCATAGACCGCGCCTGGCAGTGGGGAAAAAACGGACCCGGCGGAGCTCCGGGTCCCAAAGTCGGCCCTGAGTAATGCTGAAGGGTCGACTAGCCGTTCTGGACATCCGTTGTTTGAAGCTGCCAGTGACTGTCCTGGGCTCTTACTCGTTAGCAGGAGTTGAATTGCGGCAGTATCGACGTCGATTGAGCCATTCAACCAGAGTACTGAGACCTATGACGACCCGTTCGTCAGCGAGGTTGGCGAACTGTACTCGCGGCTGCTTAAGCCAGACTTAAATTCGGTGCAACGTCGAATGGTCGGCTATGCGACGCGGAGGAGAGTCCGCAACCTGACAAAGTCTCCCGTTGAAGCAGCCGCTTGGGACTGTGCAGGGCGCAAAATGCCGCGAACGCGGGGGCGTCAAGAGGGATTTCTACCGACCTGGGGCCGGCCAAGCCCATCAGAGGGACCCTGCCTGCACGATAACTCCGACGAAGACGAACAGCGCGGCACCGGGTCGTAAGACAGGAATGCGGTCAACGCAAGGCATGTATCTATGCGGTACGACGTCGATACTTTGGCGCGCGCCCAAGCATCGGCTGTTGCTTGCTCAGGCGGGTTCGTCGGTGAACCTGCCATCTATGCCTTTGGTGACCATGTAGCCGTGAAAAGCGCTCCCGTAACTATTCCCACCGCGGTGAGCGCCAGATAGGCCACATGCAAGTGCTGATGCGATGCAAGTTCACGCGTGCCATACGTCAGGATGCCCAGGCTGGCAAGAGATGCGAGGGCTCTCACGGGAAACTCAGTTGTCGAACGCATTGTTCCGCTCCTCCAGAGGCACAGCCACTCCGCCGGTGCAGCGGAAGTTATGCCATTCACCGATGTTGTTGGAAACGTGGACGCTTCCCACGTCGCTACGCTTTACCGCTTGTGTCCGCGCTGAACGGAAGCGCGCTCGCTAATCGGGCGGGCGTGAAGCGCAACATCATGTGGGCGCCAGATAGGATACTAAAGTAGCTGTCGCGCGAATAGCTGCCGAAATCCCTCGGCGGCATATAGACTTGTGTCGGCTGCGAAGCAGGGCGCTGTGGTCGGACTCCTGCTGCAATCGATCAGATTATGGACTAACTGCTTCGCAACACGGCTTCTACAATAGCAGTTTGGGTTTGCACTTTGAGCAGTGACGGGCGGCAGCGGAGGTTCTCGTGGATTTGAGGTTCTCGTGGGGATGGTACTTTCTGGCGCTACTTGCTGTGATGGCGCTCAGTCTCGGGCTAACGGCACTTCGAGCAGGAGATACTGACAAGGAAAAGCGCGGCGAGCACGATGACAAATGACCTGCGAGGTTTCTTTTGCGAAAATGTGCCGCCCGGCGTGACGGTACCGCGCGCTCCGCGAGGGAGCGCGCTTGATGCGTCGAAGGCTTATTCAGCGATTGGCTTACCAGCCGCGTCTTTTATCTTTGCGCTCCATTGCGAGCGAATTTTGGTAACGACTGATTTCGGCAGGGAAATGTAATCCAGGTCCTGAGCAGCCTGGTCTCCGTTCTTGAACGCCCAGTCGAAGAATTTCAATGTTTCCTTACCTTCGTCCGGTTTATCTTGCGCGGTGTGCAGCAGCACAAAGGTTGCGCCGACGACAGGCCATGCATCCTTGCCCGGCTCATTCGTCAGGATTTGGTAGAACGACTTCGACCAGTCGGCGCCGGCAGCGGCGGCCTTGAACGTTTCCGTCTCTGGCTGAACCACAGCACCGGATGCGTTTTTCATTGCGGTGTAGACCATATGGTTCTGCTTCACGTAGGCCCACTCGACATAGCCAAGGGCGCCCGGGATACGCTGGACGAAAGCGGCCACACCGTCGTTACCCTTACCGCCAGTACCTGTTGGCCAGCTGACGGTCGTGCCTTCGCCAACCTTGCTTTTCCACTCGGGATTGACTTGCGACAGATAGTGCGTCCAGATGAAGCTCGTGCCTGAGCCATCAGCACGACGGACAACAGCGATATCTGTGTCGGGGAGTTTGACATTGGGGTTCAAAGCGGCGATGGCCGGGTCATTCCACTTCTTGATTTTTCCCAGGTACATGTCGCCGAGCACTTCGCCCGATAGAGTCAACTCGCCCGGCTTGATGCCCGGGAGATTTACCACCGGCACCACGCCGCCCACCACGGTCGGAAACTGGAACAAGCCATCTTTCGCCAGTTCGTCGTCCTTCAGGGGGGCGTCTGACCCGGCGAAGTCGACCGTCTTGGCGATGATTTGTTTGATGCCACCCGAGGAGCCGATGCCCTGATAGTTGACCTTGCCGCCGTTTGCCTTCTGAAAGGCATCTGCCCACTTGGCGTAGATAGGTGCGGCGAACGTGCTACCTGCACCAGTGATATCGGTCGCGTGAGCTGCGACGACGAAGAGCGCGCCGGTCAGGCCGGCAATCGCGGTTTGCATGAGTCTCATATGTGCTCCAGCGTGCGGTTGTTGGAAAAGGTTGCCAGAAAATAGACCTGATTGATGTCAAGAATGTGACAGGGTGCCCGAGCTCGAATGCTTGGAGTTGCGATGCTCTGGTGAGCCAGGCGCCGGGCCTGGCTCGGAGTCTGGTTAAATTGTTCTGCGTCTTACGGCCGGGTCGTCGCGAGGTCAGGGCCTTATCCGTTCTTAAGGAGTAACGGCTAGGCGCAGTGGTAGATGCGAACTATCCTGAAGAATCCTGGTACGCGAGTGCAACCGCGGGTCCGTGCACAACGTGGCACTGGAAGAGCTTTCGAACTCTTTCATCTTTCATTTCGATGACGACGCGCGTGAGGTGTGTGATGGTTACGAAAAAACCGATTCCCGAAAAAATAAAAATTCCCAGCGGCCATGGAAAGACGAGGATTGGGTCCGTTTATATTGGCAGCTTTGGTGATGGCGACCTGGGGATTATTTCGCCGACAAAAGGTGGGGGAGTGGTGGTAACGCATGTCCCGCCCCGGGAACCTGTTACCGGGGCGCGAGCAAGCGTTGAAAGCATCCTGGTTCAGGCGAAGCAGGTCAGCGCAGCGCAGATTAGTGAGCACTTCAAGACCTCGGTGGCCAGTGGGCAGTATGTACTGGAGGGAATCGCGATGCTCGGTGGAGAACAGGGCGCTTGAGGCGGACTCCGCCTTGGACGAAAATGCCGTTCAGTCGGTCATGCGTTAACTTGCCGGCGACTTCCATGCGGGATTCGCAGAGTGCGAGCTAAACAGGCTAGCGAGGTGGTCCAATGACAGAGCTTACAGGGACCTATATGGGTATAGCAGCACTAGCAATTGCCGCTTTGCTGGTCGCAGGACACTATCGACGGGAGCATGTCCGCAAGCGGCTTCTCCGTCGGATGGACCATAGCGACTGCTGGGACGCATTTCGTCACAGGCGATAGGATTTGACCTGAGAGCAATCCTCGGTTCCCCCGCATTCCGCCATATTTGCGTGTTGCTTCAACGGTGTCGCTGGTCATTTTTTGTGGAGGTGGAGCGTATAGGGTTGCGGGTATTGTCTATCCGGTGGCCACGCCCGTTAAAGCTCCCGAAAGCCGGTGTGCAGCAGTTGAAATGGGAGCCGCGCCTGTCACAACCTGTCGAATTTTGGTGTGAATCGGCAGCGTTCGGCGGAAGCGCCTTCTGTAGCGTTTTGCGGCATCACATAATCCGTGTCTCCGGTTAAACCCGGGAAGAAGCGCTTGAACCTGCTCCTTCTCAACAGATGGTCTCGTGTCTGCAGCAGTTATTCTTCGGTGATTATTGGGGCACCACGGGCACGCCCGTAAAATTTCCGTCATTGACCTGAGTTGGACAGTTGCGGCAAGCGCGCAGGGAACGTAGTGACGAGCCTGGAACAACTAGAACCTGTAGAAGAGAAAAAAATGGCGCCGCGGCGACCGAACCTCCTGATTGGCGTTAGCCTATTTGTTTCGGTCGCCATATTCCTGATTTCAGCCCTGGTTCTGGTGGAGATGCGCCAAGATGCGCTTCGCCGGGCTCAGGAGGCTGCTACCAACCTATCACTCATAGTCGAGCGAGACACGTCCCGAAACCTGGAAATCTATGACCTGTCTCTCCAGGCCGTCATTGATGGACTCCAGGCACCAGGCGTAAACAAGCTTCCGCCGCTCATGAGACAAAAGGTGCTATTCGACCGCGCGGCGTCCGCCAAGGATTTGGGTGCGCTCCTGGTAGTGGACGAATCAGGCAACGTAGTCATTGATTCAAGGTCCGTTCCGGCTCGTCGCGTCAACATCGCGGACCGTGACTACTTCAAGGTCCATCGTAGGTCCCCCGACGTTGGGCTATACGTCAGCCATCCTTTTGTGCCCCGCCTCGGTGAAGGAGGCGACTCCATCGCGCTCAGCCGCAGACTCTCTCATCCTGATGGAAGCTTTGCCGGTATTGTGGTCGGCACACTTCAGCTCGATTACTTCCGTCGTTTGTTCGACGGCATGAATCTTGGCTCCGGCGGTTCGATGGCGTTAATGCTTGAGGACGGCACGATGCTGATGCGGCGGCCATACGACCAAAAGGTCATCGGCCGGAGTTTGATGGGGACCGCGAACTACACTCGTTTCGCACAAACGTCGAATGGCGCGTTCTTTGGTACGGCAGCTCTCGATGGAGTAAAACGCTGGTACACATATCGGCACATCAACGGATTCCCTATAATTCTCGATGTTGCGCTTGCGACCGAAGACATCTATGCCGAGTGGCGCAGTCGCGCCTGGACCATAGGTTCACTGATGGCCGCACTCGACTTGATGATCGTCGGCTTCGCCTTATCGTTCTCGCAGCAGTGGAAACGTCGTCTTGCATTCGAAGAGGAGCTTCGGGTGCTCGCACGGACCGATGGTCTTACGGGACTACACAACCGTCGTACCCTCGAGGAAATGGCGCAAACCGAGTGGCGTCGTGCCCAGCGAACCGGGCACCCACTGTCGATGCTTCTAATCGACGTTGACCACTTCAAGGGTTTCAACGATTTGTACGGACACTCTGCAGGTGATGACGCGTTGATTGCGGTGGCACATTGCATCAGTCAAAGCACCAGACGCCCGGGAGACATCGCAGGGCGCTACGGTGGCGAGGAATTTACTGTGCTTCTCCCCAACACAGATAGCGGCGGTGCAGTGCATATTGCGGGAAAGATTCTTGCATCGGTAAGAGCGCTGGAACTCCGGCATGTCGCCAGCACGCACCAGCTTTTGAGTGTGAGCATCGGGGTTGCCTGCGCCGTGAACCAACGGTTTCCGACTTTGAGGTCACTGGTGAATGCGTCCGATGCGGCGATGTATGAAGCGAAGAACAGCGGCAGAAATCGGGTCGCCTGTTATCCAGCAGCGACGCAGCAGGGCAGAGCTGTAAGTGCTCAGTCATCCGAGGACTGCGCCAGTTGAACAACTACCGAGACCGCATTGTGCCTTGCCGACGCGTGCTCGTAAATCGCAAGACAAATTGCCTTAACCAGGCGGTCAGACAGGTCTCGTCGGAGAATAGCTCAGAAGTGGCCGGCTCCATGCGACGTGTCTCGGGAGTGGGGTGGTCAGCTTGCTGACCGTTCGCCGCCGGAAACCAGCTCATCGAATGCCTCACGTGCGTCTCGCAACCCTGCATGGCGGTCGCGAACCGCGCGAGTTGCAAGGTCGATGGTTTCTCACTTCCTTTTTCAGGGAAGCTTGCTTCGAGTGCTATTTACGCTGCATGTACTTCGCGGGCGATGTCGACGACTCGTTCAAGCGCTATAGCGTCATCTGAGCGCGGTTTTCCGTTTGCCATTCTTTCACTCGGTGCGCGCGTTGTTGGCATATCCATCACGATAGACAACGGTCGTGTGCGGAGGTTCTTCCACTGCTCGTGACCGCGGCGCGAATATCGCGATACGCGTGGACCTTGTGCGCAGGCGCGCTCGCCGGCCTGGTGGTGTTCAAGTTGGATGAGGGGAACGGGCTGGCTGCGTACCTGACGGGCAGTGCGCTAACCTCGGGCTTGCACATGCGGACGTACTAATCTGACGACCATGACGCTCAAACGGCTGCCGTGCGCGATGCGAATATCTGGGGTCGACCGGACCGCCGACTTTAGTTCGGCAATCCTGCTGGAGTTTTAAGTATCGCTTAAGTTTGCCGACCTAGGCTGAAATTATCGTGGGTTGGATTAGACGCGTGGCTCTCGAGCAAACGCTGCGTCACGTTGGTCGTTTCCACGTCGGCTGGAGCGATGCTATGCGAACCGGAAATCTGATGCGTGCGCTGCTCGCGGCGTGTCTGGTGGCGGCTTCGTCCGTGGGGTGCGTTACCCGGGCGACATACGCTTCGTCAGCAACATTGTCAGGCGGCACGCCGACGGCGCAGCACCTCCCATCGACCGGATTTGTGACGGATTTTGCAGATGTTGTGCGGCAGAACGGGCCTGCGGTGGTCAACATCAGCGTAGCGCACGGTAAGCCTGTCGCCAATCTGACGCCTCTTTGGCCGCCCGCGTCGAACGAACACGACCCATTTGTCCGGTTCTTCAGACAATTCTCCCCTGGCCGGCCCAGCGATGGTATCTTGTCATCGGGAGCCCTTGGCTCCGGGTTCATCAGCAGCCCGGATGGGTACATCCTTACCGGCGCCCAGGTGGTCGCGGGCGCATCGCAAGTACGAGTCAAGCTGACCGACCATCGCGAATTCAAGGCCTCGGTCGTGGGTATCGACCCGCCGAGCGATATTGCGCTGCTGAAAATCAATGCGCATGGCCTCCCGACTGTGAGAATCGGGGCACCGTCCGATGCGAAGGTTGGCCAATGGGTCGTTTCTATCAGTTCGCCATACGGGTTTGAGAACACGGCCACTGCCGGCATCATTAGCAGCAAGGGACGACTGGTCCCGGATGAGACGTATGCCCCGCTAATCCAGACTGACCTAACCTTGAACGCCGTCGATTCTGGTGGGCCACTGTTCTATTTGAACGGCGACGTCATTGGCATCGAGGCGCCCGTTCATCACAGTTTTCAGGGACTTTCATTTGCGATTCCGATAGATGTCGCAATGAGAGTCGAGCAGCAACTGCAGCTCCACGGGAAAGTTGAACACGGGCGTCTGGGCTTGAGCGTTCAGGAAGTCACCGCGCCTCTCGCGCGGTCCTTCGGGATGGCAAAGCCAGTTGGCGCGCTCATCAGTTCAGTCGATGAGAATGGCCCATCAGCCAAATCGGGCTTGCGCGTTGGAGACGTCATCCTGCAACTGAACGGCGTAGCAATCACCGACTCGACACAATTGCCGATGGCCATCGCCGACTTGCGTCCGGGTTCCGTGGTGCGAGTGGAGTTTTGGCGAGACCTTGGGACCCATGAAGCTTCGGTCATGTTGGGCGCCATACAGGGCTACTCGTTGGCGTCGGACGTCCCCGCCCAGACCACGGTCGGTCAGATTGGCTTAACCGTGCGATGTTTGACATCCGAAGAGCTACGCAAGGCTGGGGTGAGTAACGGTGTCCGCGTCGAGCGGAGCGCAGGGCCTGCAGCGCTGGCTGGTATTCAGCCGGGGGACATTATCTCGCGGGTGGCCAGTCCGCCGGTGTCAAACGCGGCCCAACTGCGTGATGAACTTAGCAAGGCTGGCAGCAACGTTGCGCTGCTGGTTCAGCGTGATCGTCATCCGATTTTCGTGGCAATCGACTTCGGATAGGAGTACCCGCGCCGGATGCTCCCGTATTTCAAGGCGTTCGACGGAGGTCGACATGAAGCAACATTCGATATTGCGATTGAGTGCCATGGCTCTCGTGCTCGCCGGCATCGCACAACTCGCGTTGGCCATGCCGGAGGGCCTTCCGCCGATGCAGCACTCGGGTGGCATAAACTATTTGTCTGGTGGCGTGGGTAGTGACGAGTCGACAGCAATCAAGGGCGAGATGGGTCACTATCCGCTTGTTCTCGAGTTCGCGGGGAAGACGAATGCTGGGAATGACTATCTTGCGGACATACCTGTCCAGGTTTCCGACGCACACGGTACCGTCGTGCTGGATGCAAACTCGCGCGGTCCGTTCATGCTGATCTCTCTACCGAATGGTCGGTACACGGTGACCGCCACGTACCAGGGAAACGAGGTTCGTCGCACGGTGAGTGTCGCCGTTGGCGCACATGCACAAGAACTGTTCATATGGCCCATGTAGACAACGGAGTCGACTGTGTGTGGCGAGTGAGCTCCACCCCTCTATCAGCCCACGCGCGGCGAGGTGTGGGAATCGCCCCAACAACAGTGCGCGGTTCGTCCGGGCTTGCTCGTCCAACGAGTTGGGAGACACGAGTGGTGAAGAGCCTGTGGGTTATCGTTCTCGTGCTCCCCGTCATGGTTTCCGGTCGGCACCGCTAATGGGTCGGCACGTTGGAGAAAAAGAAGCCATGAGACACGGTCCAGCCGCTTTACTGATTGTCTTTTCGACCGCATGCGTGAGCCCAATAGCTAACGCTCATTCGGAAGCGCGGATCGACATTGGAATGCTCAATCCGGTCGACGTCAACACGACATCCATTGCGAGCGACGTGTCAGTCGTCAAAAATGACTTTCCGCTGTTGGCATATCGACTCCCTCCCGTGGTTCATGGGCCAACGTATTACCCAGCTTGGCGAGGTGGTGAGTCGCGCGGCAGCGGGTGGTTTGAGTATTTGGGCGGTGGTCGATTTTTGCTTCATGAGCGTGACGACTACAAGTGATTGCCGGTGCCGTTGACTATCCGGGGAGATGGTCGCCGTAATGATTCGCTGTTGTTCGCATTGTTTAAACCACGGAAGGAGAGACCACATGACGTCGAAAATTCCCAAACTGCTCTCTGTTCTGCTGGTCGGGACACTGACTGCATGTCACTCGGGCGTCAAGCTCAACGAAGGCGCTAACGCAACTGGTACCAGCGGCGGTGTCGGCGCACAAACGAACCCGAACGCCGTTACACAGGTCGGGGTCGACCCGCTGAACGACCCGAACAGTCCGCTCGCGAAGCGCAGCGTCTACTTCGACTTCGACGACTATACCGTCAAGCCCGAATATGAACCGCTCCTGAAGCTGCACGCGCAGTATCTGAAGAGCCATCCAGAACGCCACGTGCGAATCCAGGGCAACACCGATGAACGCGGTACGAGCGAATACAACCTGGCACTGGGTCAGAAGCGTTCCGAGGCGGTTCGCCGTGAGCTGGTTCTGTTTGGCGTTCCCGATTCGCAGCTTGAGGCGGTCAGTTTCGGAAAAGAAAAGCCGGTCGCAACCGGACACGACGAAACGTCGTGGGCGCAAAACCGCCGTGCGGATTTGGCGTACCAACAGTAATTCGTGATGCCTGGTGCGTCGGACCTTCTCGGGATTTCTTCACGATTATGGCGACCACAGTTTCGCGAACGGCATTGGGGCTGCGCCTCGCTGTGCAGCCCCGTCATTGCACTGCTATCGCTCAAGCGAGGCACGTCGTTGAACCCACGCGATAGCTTGACAGGCGCCATTCGCAAGCAACGCCTCTGACAAGATGTCTTCCTACGGTCAATGGCATAGCAGTCGACGAATTATCGGAGGATTTTCGGTCGCAGTTTAGAACGCCGCGACAAAACAAAAATTCAAATAGATATGAACCTCGAACGCACGGAGGGTGAGGTGAAAGCAGATGCGAAAGAAAGCATGGACTGTAGCGGTCGCAAGTGGTTGATTGCAACATCGGTTGCCGTAGGAGCCTTGATGTGCGCATGAATTGCTCGGATCAGTGTGAGCATCGGCGCGTCAATCAACAGGACCGCGCCAAATCGTCGGCTGAAGTCGAGGCTGTGAATAATGGCCACAGGGAGGGTTTATAGTGGGTCGATGTACTCCGCCCCTTCCGAAGTGCCTTTCGTGCTCCAGTTGCGAATCGGTCTGCGCGGCGTCAGCCCGCCCGTCTGGCGGCACCTCCTTATTCCCGGGCAGGTGACGATCGCGCAACTGCACCATGTGATGCTGCTCGCCATGGGCCGGAACGACGAGCACCTGCGCCAGTTCGTCATCCGCGGCTGGCATTATGGCGGACATCGCGACGGCGCGTTGCAGGTGAGGACGGCCTTCCTGAATGAGTAATTGCGACCGTGCTTCTAGCGATGGTATCGGGCGCTCGCAGCCAACAATCGCGCCCACGATATCGCGGCTTAGAGCCCCCACTTTGGCGCGGTCTCTTCGGACGGCGCGAAGCGGTCAGCCTTAGCTTGCGCTCGAGCAAATGATGGCCGGCGCGGTGTAGGGCGACGGATAGCCGGAATCGGGGCCGCTGAGGACGCGCAGGCGCTGGGTCGCGAGGACGTCGGCTTGCGTTTGCTCGCGGCGGGTGAGAGCAGCGGGCGCGTCGCCGTTCGGCAGAGGCTCGTTGACGCCGCATGTCAGCGTCTTGCCGTCGGCGAGCTGTACCGTCGTTTGATAGGCGTAATCGTGTTGCGCAGCCATGCCGTCGGTCGACCAGAAAGTGACGACGCTGAGCAGTGCGCAGGTGAAATGTCGAATCATCATATTGGGTTCCTTGTTACTCGTCCTCGACATTTGACAGCGGCCGACGCTTTTGAGATACGGCATATCCTGAAACTCTCTTTTTCCGAAAATGCGCTTTGTTATATGGGGTAATCGTTAGGTTGGGGGTGAAATCTGGCGGTAGTCAGACGCAGACCCGCTTGCAGCAAGGCTCAGCGGCTGTGCGGCTTGTGCGCAATCGGAGGCTGCGCAAGCTATTGATCAATATGGATCTTTGGAAATCAACCGTCAGAATTCGCACGGAAAGGACGACAACCGCGATGCTCAGTTGACAAGCTCACACCTTACGTTGGGCGCCGTATAGGGTGACGGATATTCCGATCTGGGGCCGCTCAACAGGCGCAGGCGCTGTGTGGCTAGCACCTCAGCCTTGCGCTGATCGCTCAGGTCAAGTGTAGTGCGTGAGTCGCGCGTGGCATCCGCAGGCTCATTCACGCCACACTGCGCTGTTTTACCGTCGGGCAGACGTACGGTTGTCTCGTCCGTGTAGTCGGGCTGCGCGGGCAGGCAAGCATTGCTGCAAACGGTCACTGCAATTAGCGCGATATGCTTCGCAGGAACTTTCACTTTCCGCTCCACAAAAAGCTGCATGATCATTTGACCCGTCGTACCTCGGGCCGTTCGGGTCGTTTGGGGAAAAGCCGTTCTACAAGGGGGTGGACCACGTTGGGCGCGAATTTCTGTCATAAACGGCAGGGTTATATCGACGCATAGAACTAATCCTAAACATCGCAGCCGATGCCATGATCAGATCGCAAATGACGGTGGCGCGGTGACGACGAGCAGCGACAAGAGAATTGCCAGAACAAATCCGCTCTATTTCCAAGAACCGCACGCCGGGATCGAGCGCGACGTTCCTCCAGGCGCTGCGCGTAACATCCGATGAATTGACCGGGTCCGCAACCGCATCATGTCCGGCGAGAACGAAAAAAAATTGCACATGAGGAAACCGGTGCAAACGCGCTACATTGCCCTTGAGGCTCACGGCACACCTCTTCACCTCTGGCCCGGCTATGAGTTGGACCTCAAGTTGCCACGGCAGGTCGCGCCGCGGCCGGTTCGAACGATCGCCGGTCTCACGCGCGGCCGCGTCGTACCGGTAGGGCGTGAATCAGTCGACCGGAGCCGGACACGACCGACGAG